>OBEQ011390998.1_pt1 | contig 22990 bp, 21 predicted proteins | sample 1670901 | NCBI WGS metagenome assembly OBEQ01 (sample SAMEA104232315, study PRJEB22302) | groundwater metagenome | biome: forest; feature: aquifer; material: groundwater | place: USA | collected 2011-08-07 | depth 5.4 m
GGCCCGCCCCGAGGGGCTGGGCGCGCGCTGCGGGGGCGCGGTGCTCGGGGCGGTCGAGCCGTTGAGCTTCTCCGCGCTGAAGACGGTGGAGCCGGCGCCGGAGTCGCTCGTGGGACGCCGGCTGGAGTCGGTCGGGCGTCGGGGCAAGTACCTCGTCGCTCGGTTCGGAGGGCCCCGGTTGCTGGTCCATCTCTCGCAGGGCGGGCGGCTGCACGTGGAGGACCCGCCCAAGTCGACCCGGCCAAAGGGCGCGGCGGTGCGCTTCCGATTCGCCGACGCGCCGTCGATGCTCGTGAAGGAGTTCGGCACCGAGCGCAAGGCGGGGTGGTGGGTGCTCGCGCCGGGCGACGACGGCCCGCTCACGCGGCTCGGACCCGAGCCCGACTCCGACGATTTCGCTGCCCTCGTCCTCACCGGTGACGACCGGCGGCGCGTCCACACGTTGCTGCGCGATCAGCGCACAGTGGCCGGGATCGGCCGCGGCTACGCCGACGACGCGCTCCACCGCGCCGCCGTGTCGCCCTACGCGACCTTGCCGAAGCTCACGCCTGAGGAGCGGCGCGTGCTGCTGGACGCGATCCGCGACACGTTGGCCGAGGCGCTCGCGGGCGAGCGGTCGCGCACCGGTGGGCTCGAGGAGTCGAAGCTCGGCGATCGGTTCGTGGTCCACGGCCGGGCTGGCACGCCGTGCCCGCGCTGCGGCGACGGGCTGCGGAGGGTCTCGTACGAGTCGTACGAGGTGACGTACTGCCCCGCGTGCCAGACGGGCGGGAAGGTACTGGCCGACCGGCGCCTGTCGCGCCTGGTCAAGTAGGGCGCGGCCGCTCAGCCCTGGAGCAGGAAGCGACTCTGGCTGCGGAGGAACTCGACGACCACTGGCGGTGCCGTCTCGGGGGAGCCGGCGCTGAACGGCGGCTGCGGGTCGTACTCGATCCCGAGCTGGATTCCCTGGGCGAAGAGCTCGCCCTCGATCATCGACGCCAGCGTGAGGGCCATGTCGATCCCCGACGACACGCCGGCCGCGGTGACGATCTTGCCGTCGACGACGACCCGCTCCGAGACCGGCTCCGCGCCGAGCCGCTCGAGCTCGTCGAGCGCGAGCCAGTGGGAGGTCGCGCACACGCCGTCGAGCACACCCGCCGCGGCAAGGATGAGCGACCCGGTGCACACCGAGGTGGTCCACTGCGACGTGGCGTGGGCGGCGCGCACCCAGTCGAGCACGCGCTCGTCGGTTCGAGCTGCGCCTTCGCCGGGGCCGCCGGGAACCACGAGCACGTCGGGTTCGGGCACGTCGGTGAGGGAGTTGTCGGCGATGAGGGCCAGGCTGCCCTGATCGGTCCGCTTCGGGCCCGGCTCGGCCGCCACGAACCGCACGTCGGCGCCGGGGAGTCGGCCGAGCACCTCGTAGGGCCCGACCGCGTCGAGCGCGGTCAGCCGCTCGTACAGCAGGATCGCGATCTGCACGGGTCCGAGCGTAGCGGCGGCCGGCCGCGGGCGCGAGCGTCGCCACCGTCACCAACTCCTGGTGCCGACCTCTCCCTTGAAGGGGCCGACCACCTTCGCGGTGATCCAGCCACCGTAGAACTCGCCCGGTTGCGGAGTGACGAGCTCGTCCCCGACGGAGCACGCGTCGAGGCGCCCGGCGTAGAACGCGACATAGCCGGCGATGGGTGCGAATGCCGGACTGGGCCGGTCGTAGCCCCACGCGGCGTCGAGCTCGCGGCGATCGCCGCCGCGAACCGCGTAGTAGCGGGCGCGGCCCTTGAACTCGCAGAACGTCGCCCGCTCGGTGAGCTCGAGCGCGCCGTCGAGGATGTCGTCGGGTGGGAAGTAGTAGTTGGGCGGGTGGCTCGTCTCGAGGACGCGGTAACCGCGCGTGGTGTCGGCGATGGTCACGCCGCCGAGCACGACCCGGAGCCGGTCGGTGACCGGCTCGAGCCGCGGCGGCCGTGGATACTTCCACGCCGCCTCCTGCCCGGGCCCCGGCGGGATCGGTTCGGGGCGGCTCGAGAAGACGCTCCCGTCGTGCGCCACGGCGAACGTTCTACTCCGTCCCGGCCGAGGAGATTCCGGAGGAGGTAGGGGGCCGGCCTCCCGGTGCGCGAACCGGCCCGTAGAGTGACCGCGGTGATCGGCCCCCTTGTCGCCTCCATCCCGAGCCCGTCCTCGGGGATCCTCCATCTCGGGCCCGTGCCACTGCACGTCTACGGGCTCTTCCTCGCCGTGGGCGTGATCGCGGCCGCGAAGGTGACCGAGGTGCGCTGGAGGCAGCGCGGCCACAACCCCAAGGAGATCGCCGACATCGCGGTGTGGCTCGTCGTCGGTGGGGTCATCGGCGCCCGCGTCTACCACGTGATCACCGACTACCAGCTCTACACCGACGACTGGCTGAAGGCCCTCAAGATCTGGACGGGTGGGCTCGGGATCTGGGGCGCCGTGGCCGGCGGCGTGGTCGCGGCCGTCGTGATCACCCGCCGCCGCAAGCTCGACACGATCGCGCTGCTGGACGCGGCCGGTCCCGGCGTCGTGCTCGCCCAGGCCATCGGCCGGTGGGGCAACTACTTCAACCAGGAGCTCTTCGGCCGCCCGAGCACCTTGCCGTGGGCGGTCGAGATCGACCCGGTGCACCGGCCTGCCGCGTACCGTCAGGACGCCACCTTCCACCCGACGTTCCTGTACGAGTCGCTCTGGTGCCTCGTCGTGTTCGGTGCCCTGATCTGGATCGACCGGCGGTTCCGACTCCGGAAGGGCCAGGTGTTCGCGCTCTACATCGCGCTCTACACCTTCGGTCGCTTCTTCTTCGAGAACCTCCGCATCGACTCGGCGCACACGGTCTTCGGGCTCCGCGTCAACGCGTGGATGAGCGTCGCGCTGTTCGTCGGCTCCGTCCTGTGGTTCGTCGTGGCCGGTCGGCGTCCGGCACCGGTCGAGCGGATCGAGCCGGTCGAGCCGGTCGAGCCGGCCGACGCCATCCCCCCGTCCGGGAACTGAGCTCCCGTTGGGTACCGGGAACCTGTCGGGCCGTAGGGTTGCTCCCCGACGCTGCTGCCGAGCGCCTCTGGAGGCCCTGTGACGTCAGCTCTCGCCCCCCCGCAACCGAACGCGAAGACGGAGGTCGCCGCCCGGGCGATCGCCGCGCGCAAGATCTACGGCTCCGGCGAGGCCGAGGGGCGGGCGCTCGACGGCATCGACGTGGAGTTCGCCAACGGAGCCTTCACCGCGATCATGGGGCCGTCGGGCTCGGGGAAGTCGACGCTCCTGCACTGCCTGGCCGGTCTCGACCGGCTCACGTCGGGCCAGATCTTCCTCGGCGACACGGAGATCAGCGCCTGCTCCGAGAAGGAGCTCACGCTCGTGCGGCGCGACCGGATCGGCTTCGTGTTCCAGGCCTACAACCTGATCCCCACGCTCAACGCGCTCGAGAACATCACGCTGCCGATGGCCCTCGCGGGCAGGAAGCCGGAGCCGGCCTGGCTCGACCGGGTGGTCGCGACCGTCGGCCTCGGTGATCGGCTCACCCACCGGCCCAGCGAGCTGTCGGGCGGCCAGCAGCAACGGGTCGCCGTGGCCCGTGCCCTCGTGAGCCGGCCTCACATCGCCTTCGCCGACGAACCGACCGGCAACCTCGACTCGAAGGCGGGCGCCGAGATCCTCGGCTTCATGCAGCAAGCCGTGCGCGAGCTCGGCCAGACCATCGTGATGGTGACCCATGCCCCGGTGGCGGCCAGCTACTCCAGCCGCGTCGTGTTCCTCGGCGACGGCAAGATCGTCGGCGAGATGGCCGACCCCACCGCCGACACCGTGCTCGACCGGCTCAAGGGCATGGGGGAGTAGCCACCGCGTGTGGAAGGTCACCGTCAAGGGGCTGCTCGCGAAGAAGCTCCGCTTCGTGATGACCGGCTTCGCGGTGATGCTCGGCGTGGCCTTCATGGTCGGGGCGCTCGTGCTCACCGCGACCATCTCGCGCGCGTTCGACGGCCTCTTCAGCGACATCTACCGGCACACCGACGTCGTCGTGCGCGAGAAGGAGGCGTTCGGCGGCGAGTTCGGTTCCGGCCGCGGCCGGCTCCCGGCCGCGGTCCTCTCCGAAGTGAAGGCGGTGGACGGGGTCGCGGCGGCCGACGGGACGACCCAGGGCATCGCGCAGATCGTCGACCGGCACGACAAGGCGGTGGGCGGCGTCGGCCGCGGTGCACCGCCGATCGGCTTCGGCTGGATCCCCGACCGCGACCTGAGCACCTTCCACGTGGTCGAGGGCCGCGGGCCACGGGCGGCCGAGGAGATCGCCATCGACCGTCGCAGTGCCGACAAGACGGGGTACAAGCCGGGTGACCACGTTCCCGTCCTCACCAAGGCCGGACGCCAGACCTACACGCTCACCGGCATCGTCAAGTTCGGCGACGCCGCCAGCCCGCTCGGTGCGTCGGTGGTCGCGTTCACGCCGGACACCGCCTCACGGGTGCTCGGTCAGGCGGACCGGTTCGACTCCATCGTCGTGAAGGGCGCGGGCGGCATCTCGCAGGCCGACCTCGCGCGACGGGTGCGCCACGCGGTAGCCGGGCCGCCGCACAACCTCGAGGTGATCACCGGCGCGCAGATCACGAAGGAGAGCCAGAGCAACATCCAGAGCCGGCTCTCGTTCTTCGGCACGTTCCTCGTGGTGTTCGCCGTGATCGCGCTCTTCGTCGGATCGTTCATCATCTTCAACACGTTCTCGATCATCGTGGCCCAGCGCACGCGTGAGATGGCCCTGTTGCGCGCGATAGGCGCGGCGCGCAGCCAGGTGCTCGGGTCGGTGGTGCTCGAGTCGATGCTGGTCGGGCTGGTGGCGTCGGGGGCCGGGATCGTCGCCGGGATCTTCCTGGCCGGTGGGCTCAAGGCGCTGCTGCGCGGGCTCGGCCTCGACCTCCCGGCGGCCGGCACCGTGGTCACGCCGGCCGCGGTCGTGTGGCCGGCGGTCACCGGGCTCGTCGTGACGGTGGTCGCGGCGGTGGTGCCGGCGGTGAAGGCGTCGCGCGTGGCGCCGGTCGCGGCCATGCGCGACGTCTCGGTGGACCGGTCGGCTCGATCCCTCACCCGGACGGCGGCCGGTTTCGTCGTGACCGCGGCCGGGGTCGGGTTCCTCATGCTCGGGCTGTTCGGGCGCGGCTCCAATGCTCTCCAGTGGATCGGGCTCGGCGCGGCGCTGGTGTTCCTCGGTGTCGCCGTGCTGGGGCCGCTCATCGCGCGCCCGGTCGCCGCGGTGATCGGCGCGCCCATGGCGCGTCTGCGCGGCATGCCCGGCACCTTGGCTCGCGAGAACGCGATGCGGAACCCGAAGCGCACCTCGGCCACCGCGGCCGCGTTGATGATCGGCGTCGGCCTCGTGGGCTTCATCGCCATCTCGGCGGCCTCCACGAAGGCCTCGATCTCGGCGACCTTCGACAAGGAGCTGAAGGCCGACTACGTGATCGACAGTGGCTCGTTCCACCGCGGCGGGCTGAGCCCCGCGGTCGAGAGGGACCTCGCCGCGGTCCCCGAGGTCACCGCGGTGTCGGGCGCGCAGGAGGGGCGGTTCAAGGTCGGGGGAGCGGTGGGCGACGTCACCGCCTACGACCCGAAGGTGATCGACCAGCTCTTCGACGTCGGCGTGCAGGCGGGGACGCTGTCGGGCCTCGGGCCCGACGGCCTCGCGGTGCAGCGTGACACCGCGCGTGACGGGCGCTTGAAGCTCGGGTCGCAGGTGCTGGCGGAGTTCGCCGCATCCGAGCCCCGAGTGCTCACCGTGCGGGCGATCTACAAGGAGAAGGAGCCGGCCGGCGACTACGTGATGAGCTCGACCGGGTTCTTCCAGAGCTTCCCCGACGCGTTCGACAAGCAGGTCTACCTGAAGGTCCGTGGCGGCCCGTCGCCGGAAGCACGGAAGGCAATCGAGTCGGTGCTCACCACCTACCCCAACGGCACCCTCCAGGACCGGGTCGAGTTCAAGGCGTCGCAGGCCGGGCACATCGACCAGCTGGTGAACCTGGTCTACGCGCTGCTCGCGCTGGCGGTCGTGATCGCGTTGTTCGGCATCACCAACACGCTCGGCCTCTCGGTGATCGAGCGCACCCGCGAGCTCGGCCTGCTCCGGGCCGTCGGGATGACGCGGGCCCAGATGCGCGCCACGGTGCGATGGGAGTCGGTGATCATCGCCCTGCTCGGCACCTTCCTCGGCCTGGGGATCGGCATGTTCTTCGGCTGGGCGCTCGTGCGCGCGCTGAGCAGCGACGGCATCGACCAGCTCGCGTTCCCGGTCGGCCAGCTCGCCGTGGTCGTGGTCGTCGCCGCGCTGGCCGGCGTGGCCGCGGCCTGGTGGCCGGCCGGGCGGGCCGCGCGCCTCGACGTGCTCGAGGCGATCGGGACGGAGTAGCGCCGTGTGGAGGGTGACGATCAAGGGACTGGTCGCCCACAAGTTCCGCCTCGCCCTCACCTCGATCGCGGTGGTGCTCGGCGTCACGTTCATGGCCGGCGCGTTCGTGCTCACCGACACCATCGGCGGCGTGTTCGAGGACCTTTTCGGGAGCGCCCTCAAGGGCGTCGCAGTCGCGGTGCGGTCGCGGGCGCAGCTGAGCTCGCCCGGCCCGGGCAACGGGATCGGCACCGGCCGCGAGCCGGTGCCGGCGAGCCTGGTCTCCGTCGTCGGCGGCGTGCGCGGCGTCAAGAACACCGCCGGCAGCTACTCCGCCGAGTACGCGCAGTTCATCGACCGGCACGGCAAGCCCATCACCAACGGCCGGGCGCCGAACTTCGGCGGGGCGTGGGTGGAGGCGCCCGGCCTCAACCACGGCTATCGCCTACGTCACGGCGGGAAGCCCCCGAGAAGCGGCACCCAGCTCGCGATGGACGCCGGGACGGCGAAGCGGTACCACTACAAGGTCGGCGACCGGGTCAAGGTGGCGTTCAGCGCGGTGCCGGCCCGCGAGTTCACCATCTCGGGGATCTTCGACCTCGCCTCGTCCGACGTCAGCGTGGGCGCAACCTTCGCCGCGTTCGACACCGAGACCGCGCAGCAAGTGCTGGGCCGACCTGGTCACTTCGACGTCATCTACGCGTCGAGCGACCCCGGCGTGTCGCAGACCGAGCTTCGCAACCGTGTGGCGCGCAAACTTCCGAGAAGCTTGGAGGTCATCACCGGCAAGCAGCTCACCGACCAGACGGTGAGTGACATCAAGAAGACGATTGGCTTCTTCAACACCTTCCTGCTGGTCTTTGCCTTCGTCGCCCTGTTCGTCGGCGCGTTCATCATCTACAACACGTTTTCGATCATCGTCTCCCAGCGAGCTCGGGAGCTCGCGCTCATCCGGGCCCTGGGTGCGTCGGGCGCCCAGGTGACCAGCTCGGTCGCGGCGGAGGCGATCGCGACCGGGGTGGTCTCCTCGGCGTTCGGCGTGCTCGCGGGCATCGGTCTTGCCATCGGCGTCCAGGCCCTGCTGAAGACGATCGGATTCACGCTCCCGAGCGGCGCCACCAAGGTGCTCCCGCGCACGGTGATCGTGTCGATGATCATGGGCAGCGTCATCACGTTCGTCTCGGCGCTCGCGCCCGCTCGGCGCGCGGCGAGGGTCCCGCCCGTGGCCGCGATGCGCGATCTCGCCACCACGCCGAGCTCGGGCAAGAAGCGGTTCGTGATCGGTGCGATCTTCACGGTCGTCGGTGTGGTGCTGCTGGGCGTCGGCTTGTTCGGCCATGTGAAGTCGCGTGACGTGCCGGGTGGGGCCGCGGGCGTCGTCGGCGCGGCGGGGTTCTTCGTGGTTCTCGGCGTCGCCATGCTGAGCGCGCTCGCGGCCCGGCCACTGGCGCGGGTGCTCGGCGCCGGTCCGGCCCGGTACGACGGGATCTCGGGCCAGCTCGCGCGCGAGAACGCCATGCGCAACCCCCGGCGCACCGCCTCCACCGCGGCCGCGCTCATGATCGGGCTCGCCCTCATCAGCCTCGTCACCATCTTCGGCTCGTCGGCGAAGGAGTCCTTGAACCGGGTGCTCAACGAGACGATCGCGTCCGACTTCTTCCTCACCACCGAGAATCGGACCGGGTTCAGCCGCGAGGTCGTCGCGCGGCTGAACCGCCAGCCGGCCACCGCGGAGGCGGTCGGCTTCCGGTTCGGGCCGTGGAAGCTGAAGGACGAGACCAAGTTCCTCATCGCCGTCGCCCCCGACCACCTCGAGCAGAACATCGGTCTGAAGATGCAGTCGGGCTCGGTGGCCGGCCTGCGCGACGGCGGGCTGCTCATCTTCAAGGACGTCGCGAAGGAGCACCACTGGAAGGTGGGCGACACCGTGGAGATGCGGTTCGCGAAGAACAACTTGGTGCCGGTGCCGATCGTGATCGACGGTGTCTACGGCGAGAACCGCGCCGTGGGCAGCAACTACGTCCTGTCGCAGCACGACTTCGAGCGGAACTTCACCGACCAGTTCGACGTGTTCGCCGGCGTACGGACGCCGCCGGGCTTCACCCATGGCGAGACACGCGCCGCCATCAAGAACGTGCTGCGCGACTTCCCCAACGTGAAGGCCCAGGACCAGAGCGAGTTCAAACGGGCCCAGGAAGCGTCGTTCAACGCATTCCTCAACTTCACTCTCGTTCTGCTGCTGTTCTCGGTGCTGATCGCGGTGCTCGGGATCATCAACACGATGGCGCTGTCGTTGTTCGAGCGGACCCGCGAGCTCGGCCTCCTACGGGCGGTGGGGATGAGCCGCCCCCAGACCCGGATCATGGTGCGGTGGGAGGCGGCCATCGTCTCGGTCTTCGGCGCGCTCCTCGGCCTGGCGATCGGCGTGGTCTTCGGACGGGCGATCGTGCTCGCGCTGGCCAATCAGGGCGTGACGTTCGCGCTGCCGCAGAGCTCGCTGTTCGCCATCGTCGTGCTGGCGGTGGTTGCCGTGCTGTTCGCGAGGCTCAACTTCTGGCCCGCGGCCGGAGGCGCGGTCGTGGCCGGCGTCGTCTACTTCGTGGGCCTCGCTTTCGGCCTCGGAGACCTCCGCGTTCCGGGGGGCCAGCTCCTCGCGCTCGCGCTCCTCGCCGGGATCGCCGGCCTGGCCGCCGCTGCGTGGCCCAGCTGGCGCGCCACCAAGCTCGACGTGCTCGACGCCATCGCCACCGAGTGACGTTGCGCGCGCCATTGCGCGGCGCGCTACTCGAACCGCTCGCGCAGGGCCGCGTCCTTGCCGTGCACCGTCTCGGCCAGGCTGGCCTGGTATCGCTCCATGGCCGCGCGCAATGTCGGGTCGCCGGTAGCGAGGATGCGCACCGCGAGCAGCCCAGCGTTGCGCGCGTTGCCGATTGCCACCGTCGCCACCGGGATCCCGGCCGGCATCTGCACGATGGAGAGGAGCGAGTCGAGGCCGTCGAGGTTGGCCAGGGCGACGGGCACGCCGATCACCGGGAGCGGCGTCATCGACGCGGTCATGCCCGGGAGGTGCGCGGCGCCGCCGGCGCCGGCCACGATCACCTGCAGGCCGCGCCCGGCCGCGGGGCGCGCGTACTCGACCAGCACGTCGGGAGTGCGGTGGGCCGAGACGACGCGCACCTCGAACGGCACCGAGAACTCGGTGAGCACGTCGACGGCGCCCTGCATGACGGCGAGATCGGAGTCGCTGCCCATGATCACGCCGACCAGCGGTGACGAGCTCACCTGGGGAATCTAGCTCCGCCCCGTCTAGCGTTGGGGTGCAATCCACGCGAAGGAGCCGATGATGCGAACCCGCCTGACCGACGCCCTCGGTATCGAACACCCGGTCATGCTCGCCGGCATGGGCGGCGTGTCGTACCACGCGCTCGCCGGCGCCGTGTCCGACGCCGGTGGCTTCGGCTGCCTCGGGGCATCGGCGATGACCTCCGACCAGATGGTCGACGAGATCCGGGCCACACGGGCGCTCACCGACAAGCCATTCGGCGTCGACCTGCTCACCGCGCTCCCCGAGCAGCTCGTCGCCAACGTCGAGCTGGTCATCCGCGAAGGCGCCTCGGTGTTCGTGGCCGGGTTGGGCGTGCCGCGCGACGTCATCGCCCTGTGCCACGAGCACAGCGTGCTCGTCGTCAACATGTGCGGGAAGGTGCGGCACGCGATCGCCGCGGTCGAGGCCGGCTGCGACATCGTGGTCGCGCAGGGCACTGAGGCCGGCGGTCACACCGGCACGGTTGCGACCATGCCGCTCGTCCCCCAGATCGTCGACGCGGTCGGCGAGCGGGTCCCGGTCGTTGCCGCGGGTGGGCTGTTCGACGGCCGCGGCCTGGTCGCGTCGCTCGCGCTCGGCGCCGACGGCGTATGGATAGGCACTCGCTTCATCGCCACGCTCGAGGCTCGCTCGACGCCCGGCTACAAAGAGGCGCTCGTGCGCACCCCCGAGGACGGCACCGCGATCAGCCGGGCCTTCACCGGCAAGACGCTGCGCGCGGTGCGGAACGCGACCACCCAGCACTTCGAGGAGCACCCGGAGGAGCTCAAGCCGTTCCCCGAGCAGATCTTCGCCTCGATGCAGGGCGGCTACATGCACCTCGGCGGCGACGAGGAGACGCCGGGCGTCGACCCCGACCGCGAGTGCTACCCGGCCGGGCAGGGGACGGGCGCCATCCACGACATCGTCCCCGCGGGCGAGCTCGTCCACCGGATCGTGGCCGAGGCCGAGGAGACGCTGGTCCGCCTCGACGGGCTACGAGCCGGGACGCGCGCCTAGGGCGGACCGCCCCGAGTCGGCTACCGGTGGCCCGACGTCGCCCGGGCCTGCTCCTCCTTCAGGTCCGACTCGTACATGATGCGCACGAGCTCCTCGAAGGTGACCCGCGGCTTCCAGCCCAGCCGCTCGTGTGCCTTGGAAGCGTCGCCCATGAGGAGATCGACCTCGGCCGGACGGTCGAAGCGCGTGTCGTGGCTCACGTACGGGCCCCAGTCCTCGTACCCGGCGATGCGGAACGCGACGTCGAGGAAGTCACGGATGGTGGGGGTCTCGCCGGTGGCGATCACGTAGTCGTCGGGTTGATCCTGCTGGAGCATGAGCCACATCGCCTCGACGTAGTCGCCCGCGTAGCCCCAGTCGCGCGCGGAGTCGAGGTTGCCGAGGGTGATGCGCTTCTGGAGGCCGAGCTTGATGCGAGCGAGCGAGTTGGTGATCTTGCGGGTCACGAACTCGAGGCCGCGGCGCTCGCTCTCGTGGTTGAAGAGGACCCCCGAGCTCGCGTGCAGGCCGTAGGCCTCGCGGTAGTTGACCGTGATGTGGTGGCCGAACACCTTCGCGACGCCGTAGGGAGAGCGCGGGTGGAACGACGTGCGCTCGTTCTGCGGCGTCTCGCGCACCTTGCCGAACATCTCCGACGACGACGCCTGGTAGAAGCGGATGGGGTTGTTCTCGCTCCCGCCCACGATGCGGACGGCCTCGAGCATGCGCAGCACGCCGAGGCCGGTGATCTCGGCGGTCAGCTCCGCCTGCTTGAACGAGAGCTGCACGAAGCTGATCGCGCCGAGGTTGTAGACCTCGTCGGGCTGGACCTGCTCGACGACGGCGATGAGCGACGACAGGTCGCGCAGGTCGCCCTCGACTAGCTCGAGGCCCGGGTTCTCGTCGAGCACGACCTGGGCCTTGGGGTTGGCCTGGCCCCGCACCACTCCGAAGACCTGGTAGCCCTTGCCGGCGAGGAACTGGGACAGGTACCGGCCGTCCTGTCCGGTGATGCCGGTGATGACAGCGCGCTTCATGCTGCCCCCTTTCCTCTCGCCCCCCTGCAAGCTAGTCGGCTCGTTCCTCCCGGTCGGGGTCGCCCGGATTTCCCCTTCGGACCGCCGGTACGATTCGCGCATGACCGACACCGCCGAGGCGGGGCGAGCGAGCGCACCCGCACCGTCCACCAAGCTCGTGCTCGTGCGGCACGCGGTCACCGGCGTCACCGGCTCGGTCCTCTCGGGCCGCGCGGCCGGCATCGATCTCTCCGACGACGGCCGCCGCCAGGCCGAGGCCGTCGGCGAGCGCTTGGCGCCACTCCCGGTCGCGGGGGTCTACACGAGCCCCATCGAGCGCACCGCGCAGACGGCGGAGTGCATCGCGAAGCACCATGACCTCGAGGTGCGCCCGCTCCCGGGTGTGATCGAGGCCGACTACGGCGAGTGGACCGGCGCCAAGCTGGCCGACCTCGCCAAGACCGACCTCTGGAAGACCGTGCAGGTGGCGCCGTCGCGGGCTCGATTCCCCGGTGGTGAGTCGCTGGCCGAGATGCAGTCCCGCATGGTCGCCGCGCTCGAGGCGGTGGTGGCCGAGCACGAGGGCAAGGTGGTGGTGGTCGTCTCGCACGCGGACCCGATCAAATCAGCCATCGCCCACTTCACCGGCGTGCACCTCGACCTGTTCCAGCGGGTCGTCGTGTCGCCGGCGTCGGTCACGGTGCTCGAGCTCGGCCCATGGGGCGCGGCGTTGCTGAAGTGCAACGACACCGGCCGCCTCGACGAGCTGGTCCCGAATCCGCCGGCGACCTCGGGGGACGGCGCGGAGGGAACCGATGGGTGAGCCGATCGAGCTCGACCCGGTCGACACGCTGGGCGCGGGCGCCGTCGGGGAGCCCGGTAAGCGGGTTTTCTACATCCAGGCCGGCAAGGCCGGCGCGCAGCTCACCGTGTTGGTGGAGAAGGAGCAGGTCGCGCTGCTCGCCGTCGAGGCGGTCGCGTTCCTCGAGCGCATCTCGGAGGATTTCCCCGAGGAATCGGCCGAGGCCGGCACCGAGCAACGGATCGCGGCCGGGGTGCACGAGCCGGCGGTCCCGCTGTTTCGCGCCCGGCTCATCGGTCTCGGCTTCGAGCCCGAGCGCGAGCTCGTGCTCATCGAGCTGCACGAGCGCGGGGGCGACGAGGGTGACGAGGAGAGTCAAGAGGGCGACGAGGGCGACGCTCCGGACTCGGCGGAAGGCGAGGCGGGGGCCGAGCCCGAGGAGAGCTACGTCGCCCGGCTCTACGCGACTCGTGCGCAGGTACGGGCGATGGCGGCGCGCGCGGTCGAGTCGGTGGCCGCGGGCCGGCCCCGCTGCCCGCTGTGCGACTTCCCCATGGACCCCGAAGGCCACCGGTGCCCCCGCTGGAACTGACGCCCGCCGACGCGCTCGAGGTCCTGCGCGCCGGCGAGGTCGACGTGGAGGGCCGCATGTCGTGGTCGTCGAACGCGACCTACCTCGTCACCGTGATCGCCGACGGCGTCGAGGTCCCGGCCATCTACAAGCCGCGGCGGGGCGAGCGGCCGCTGTGGGACTTCCCGTCGGGCACGCTGTGCCAGCGCGAGGTGGCGGCGTTCGAGCTTTCGGAGGCGCTGGGCTGGTCGGTCGTGCCACCCACGGTGCTGCGGGAGGGACCGCTCGGTGAGGGGATGGTGCAGCGCTTCGTCGACCACGACCCCGAGGAGCACTACTTCACCCTGCTCGAGGAGCACGCCGACCGGTTCCGGCGCTTCGCGGTGTTCGACGTGCTCGCCAACAACGCCGACCGCAAGGGCGGCCACTGTCTCCGGTACCTGGCCGACGGGCGCATCTGGGGGATCGACCACGGCCTCACGTTCAGCACCGAGTGGAAGCTCCGCACCGTCATCTGGGACTTCGGTGGCGAGCGGATCGCGCCCGAGATCGCCGACGCAGTCTGTCGCGTCGTCGGCCTGCTCGACGGCGAGCTCGGCGAGCGGCTCGCGCCGTTGCTCTCGCGAGCCGAGCGCGACGCGGTGGCGCGCCGGGCCACCGACCTCGTGCGGGTGGGCGTTCTGCCCGAGCCCGACCCCGGCTACCACTCCGTGCCCTGGCCGCTCGTGTAGCGCCCCCCCGTCAGCGGGGAGAGACGGGGTGGGGTCAGGAGCCCTCGAGCACGTCCTCGAGGTAGCGGGTCCGGCACAGCGAGCGCTGGAGCTTGCCCGACGACGTCTTCGGGATGGTGCCCGGTCGCACGAGCACGACGTCCTCGGGAGGTACGCCCACCACGTCGCACACCCGAGTTGACACCTCTTCGCGCAGGGTGCCCGGCTCGTCGACGCGGGTCTCGGCCACCACGACCAGTGCCTCGCGCCCGCGTCGCCCCTCGGTGCCGAACGCGATGACGTTGCCGGCACGCACGCCGTCGACGGCGGCCGCGGCCCGCTCGACGTCCTCGGGGAACACGTTCCGGCCGCCGACGATGATCACGTCCTTGATCCGGCCGCACACCACCAGCTCGCCGTCGGCGAGATAGCCGAGGTCACCGGTGCGCAGCCAGCCGTCGCGGAACGACTCGGCGTCGGCGTCGGGTCGGTTGTAGTAGCCGCATGTGAGCGAGGTGCCGCGGATCTCGAGCTCTCCCACCTCGCGCTCGCTCATCGGCACGGCGGTGGTCGGGTCGACGATGCGGATCTCCAATCCCGAGATGGGCCGGCCCAACCGGGCCAGTCGTCGTGTGCCGTCGGACGTCGGGTCGGACGGTGCCGCGTAGCGGTCGGTCTCGAGCACGCGGCGGTCGACCGCGTCGATGCTCATGCCCTTGAACGGCTCGGGGAAGGTGGCCGCGATCGTCACCTCGGCCATCCCGAACGCGCAGAACGCCGATCGGGGGTCGAGGCCGTGCACGGCGCCGGCCGCGCAGAATGCCTCGACAGTAGAGGGGTCGACGGTCTCCGCGCCGTTCAGCGCGACCCGCCACCGCGAGAGGTCGAGGTCTCGGAACCGACCCAGGGCCCGGGCCGCGAGCGCGTACGAGAAGTTCGGCCCGGCAGTGACCGTGCCGCCGAAGTCGGACATCCACTGCATCCAGCGGGACGGCGCGGCGAGGAAGTCCTGCGGCGCGGCGAGCACCAGCTCGGTACCGCTGATCATGGGAAGCGTGAGGAGCCCGATCAGGCCCATGTCGTGGTAGAGCGGGAGCCACGACACGAACACGTCGTGGTCGACGTCGAGACCGGCGGCCGCGACGGCGGCGTCGAGGTTGGCGAGCACGGCCTCCTGCCGGAGCATGACGCCCTTGGGCGCGGCGGTCGACCCGCTCGTGAACTGGATCACGGCGAGGGAGGACGGGTCATCGGCGGGGCGGTCGTAGCGAGACTCGGATGCGCCGAGGAGGTCGCCAAGCAGCGCCACCGGTGGGTCGCCCGGTCGCGGGTCGAGGAACTCGGCCAGGTCGGGGTCGACCACGACGACGTCGGCGTCGGCGCCCAGGATGCGACCCCGGGTCGCCGCGACGAACTCCTCGATCGACCCGAGCCGCATGGGAAGCGGCAACATGACCAGGGTGGCGCCCGTGAGCCACGTGGCCTGCACCGCCGTGACCAGGGGCCGGGTCGTCGGCCCCAGGATCGCGACGTGGTTCCCCGGCCCGATGCCTCGGGCCTGGAGCGCGCCGGCCGCCGCACGGGCCTCGGCGTGGAGGCGGGCCCACTCGACTCGCTCGGCCCGGTAGCCGTCGGCACCGTCGGGTGAGACGAAGGTGATGGCTCCTCGGCGGTCGGCGGCGGACTCGAGGCGCGCGAGGATCGAGGTCATCGCGGTTTCCGACTCGGCTCGGCCCGCGGTGGTTACTGCCGGGGCGGCCGGGTGGGAGCCACCGCCGGCCTCGGGATCACGCGGAGGTGATGAGCCGGGGCTCGGCGACGGCGAGCTCGGGCCAGCGCTTGCGCGACTTGCGCGACAGCTTGTGCATCAACTCGATCGCGCCGGGGTCGTCGTCACCCGGGCGGACGTCGATCCACCCGTCGCGCTGCATCCCGGCCATCAGGTCGCGCCCGACGTCGGTGCGCACGATCGTGAGGGTCCAATCGTTGAACGCGCCGATGCCGCCAGTGGAGATGTCGGCGTGCTCGGCGGCGAAGTCGGGGCAGAGATTGCAGCCCTCGCGGGTCCAGGCGTGGCACTCCTTGAGCGGCACCTCGTGGTAGTCGCCGTTCTTCATCCAGATCTGGAACACGCCCTTGATGTTCATCTTCTTCATCTCGGACTTCTTCAGGCCGTACTTCGCCTCGAACAGCTCTTCGAAGATCGCGTCGTCGAAGGTCTTCGAGCAGAGCAAGCCAATGTTGAGCGACAGACGGCGGGCGACCTTGCCCGCCTTGCGCTGCTTCATGACCGGTGGCACCGAGCTCTGGCAGCTCATGCCGACCAGCGCGATCCGCTCGGCGCCGCCCTCGACCGCCTCGGCGTATGCCATCGGGTTGGCCGAGTAGGTGTACCGGCTGCCGGCCGAGGCGATGACGTCCTCTCTCGTGCGGGCGACGCCGGGGATCGCCTTCCATGTCGAGCCGTCGCCTTCGAGGTAGGAGACGAGCGCGGCGTCGATCACGTCGTGCTCGAGCGCATAGAGGAGGATCGCGGAGACGAGGCCGCCGTCCTGTCCGACCTCCTGGAGCACGGGATCGGTCGCGCGGGCGAGCACGATGTCCTTGAAAACGCCGGAGACCTCCTCGGGCCGACGGGCCCGGCCGAACATGAACTCGTCGATCTCGGGTTCCCAGGCCCGGAAGCGCGGGCAAGCGCGGGTGCACGAGGTGCAGCCCTTCTCGCCGTGGCTGCAGTCGCCCGGGCCGCCGTAGTCCTCGGTCTGGAATGGCTTGTAGATGCCCTCGTCGTCGCGGTAGCCGAGCACGTCGTGCGGGCACGCGATCACGCAGCCGGCGCATCCCGTGCAGAGGCCGCTGGTGACGACCTCCTCGTACAGGTGCTTCCAGTGCAGCTTCTCGGGGGGCATCGGAGTGCTCCTCGTCGGCAGGCGTCGAGTTTGTCACGGCGCCGCTCGCGCGGGCGAAGCCCGCTTCGTCGGGCCGAGCGGACGTAGAGTGAGCTCCATGGCCGACGAGGGGGCGTCGCAGCCCCCCGACCCGGGGTCGCGCGAAGGCCAACCCGCGCCTCCTCCTCCACCTCCTCCGCCACCACCTCCGCCGCCTGCACCGCCCGCATGGGGGACGCCCCCACCCCCCGGACCTCAGCAGTACGGGGGCCCGCCTCCGGGATACTCGGTGGCGTACCCACCCAGCCCGACCGGCACGAACGGACTGGCCATCGCCTCGATGGTGCTCGGGATCGTCGGCATCTGCGGGATCGGCTCGATCCTTGCGCTCGTCTTCGGCTACAGGGCGAGGCGACAGATCGACGAGTCGCAAGGAACGCAGACCGGAAGAGGCATGGCGATCGCCGGCATCGTCCTGGGCTGGGTAGGCGTCGGGATCGTCGTCGTCTATCTCGTCGTCGTGATCATCTTGGCCATCAGCTCCTCCGACTCCTCTGATAACCAGGGCTTGCTGCGGGCGGGTGCGGTGATCTTCAGCCGAACGTGACGGCTTCGACGTCGTAACCGGCTTCGTCGATCGCGGCGCGGATCTCCTCGTCGGTCGCCGGGCCTTCGACGCGCACCGTCTTCCGGGCCAAGTCGACCTCGACGCGCTCGACGGCAGCGAGCTTTCCGACTTCGCCTTCGATGGTGTGCTTGCAGTGGTCGCACGAGATCCCCGGTACGGAGTAGATCCTGGTCACGAGGACTCCTTCCCTCGATACGATCCCCCGTCATGACTTCCGACGAGCTCAAGGCGCTCGTCCGCCGCCACATCGAGACCGGCTTCAACCGCAACGACTGGACGGTCTGCCAGGAGACGATGGCCGACGACTACACCGCGTACTACGGCGCCGAGGGGAAGGCCAACATCGGCCGCGACGAGTACGTGCGGGTCTGCAAGTTCCTGCGCAAGTCGTTTCCCGACGTGAGCATCACGATCGAGGACCTCGTCATCGAGGGCGACAAGGTGGTGATGCGCTACACCGAGCGGGGAACGCTCGAGGGTAGGCCGTTTCTCGGCATCGAGCCTGCCGGCCAGCGCTACGCCAAGCCCGGCACGACGATCTACCGGGTCGTCGAAGGCCGGCTGCGCGAGTCGTGGGGCGTCGAAGACACGCTGGGCTGGTTCCGCCAACTCGGAGCGGTCCCCGACCTGCCGTAGCGCCCGAGCTCCGGTTGGAGGCGCCATCGCGGCGCTCACACCCGGAGCAGGCGTTCGACCGCCTGGACGGCCTCGGTCACCTTCGCATCGCCCTCGGCGGGGCTCGACTCGGCCGCCTCGCGCACGCAGTGGCGCACGTGCTCGTCGAGCAGCCGGAGCCCCACCCCTTGGAGCGCCTTGGTGACGGACACGATCTGGGTCAGGATGTCGATGCAGTACTGGTCCTCGTCGACCATGCGCTGGAGGCCGCGGACCTGGCCCTCGATCCGCCGCAGCCGGTTGCGGTAGTCGCCCTTGTGGAGCTCGTAGCCGGGCATCCTCGCCTCCTCCGGGCCAGGTCCTCCGAGCCGGGCCCGGTTGCGAAATAGGGTAGGGGGGCATACTATACCGGGAAGATCCGGGAGGCAAGCGGACACGGCCCGGAGGTCGGGCACATGAGCGAGCGAGCGATGGCGATGTCCACAGGGAAGCTGGAGCGCCTCGACCTCCCCGTGGAGGGCATGACCTGCGCGTCGTGCGCGGCCCGCATCGAGCGGCGGCTCGGCCGCACCGAAGGCGTCGTCGAGGCCCGCGTCAACTTCGCCACGAAGAAGGCGACCGTGCTCTACGACGGCGCCGCCACCGCGCCGGACGCGCTGAAGGACACGATCGCGGAGCTCGGCTACTCCGTTCCCGCCGCCGAGCCCGAGGTGCCGGAGGACGAGGAGGTCCGCGGCCTGCGCGCTCGATTGGTCGTGGCCGGACTGCTCAGCGTGCCGGTGCTGCTCATCTCGATGGTGCCCGCGCTCCAGTTCGACGGCTGGCGGTGGATGGCGCTGGTGCTCGCGACGCCGGTGATCCTCTGGGCCGGCTGGCCCTTCCATCGGGCGACGCTCGTCAATCTGCGCCATGGCACCACCACCATGGACACGCTCGTATCGCTCGGCACGCTCGCGGCGTACGGGTACTCGGTCGTCGCGCTGGTGTTCCTCCACGCCGGGAAGGCGGGGATGTCGATGGGTGCCGCGTTCGGCGGCGCGGGTGGCGGAGCCCACGTGTACTTCGAGACCGGCTCGATCATCGTGACCTTGATCCTCCTCGGCCGGGTCTTCGAGGCCAGGGCGCGCGGGCGCTCGAGCCGGGCGATCCGAGCTCTGCTCGCGCTCGGCGCGAAGACGGCCCGGCTCGAGAACGGCGACGAGATCCCGGTCGCCAGCCTCGAGGTGGGCGACCGCTTCGTGGTGCGGCCGGGCGAGAAGATCGCGACCGACGGCCGCGTGGTCGACGGCAGCTCGGCGGTCGACATGTCGATGCTGACCGGAGAGCCGGTGCCGGTCGAGGTGACGCTCGGCGACGACGTGATCGGCGCGACCGTCAACGCGTCGGGCCGGTTGGTGGTGGAGGCCACGAAGGTGGGTAGCGAGACGGCGCTGGCCCAGATCGGCCGGATGGTCGCGGAGGCGCAAGGGTCGAAGGCGCCCGTCCAGCGCTTGGCCGACCGAGTCTCGGCGGTGTTCGTGCCCGTCGTGCTCCTGATCGCGCTGGTGACCCTGGCCGCGTGGCTGCTCACCGGTCACGCGGCCGACCAGGCGTTCACCGCGACGGTGGCAGTGCTCATCATCGCCTGCCCGTGCGCGCTCGGCCTGGCCACGCCGACCGCGATCATGGTCGGCACCGGCCGCGGCGCCCAGCTCGGGATCGTCATCAAGGGCGGCGAGGTGCTGGAGGCCACCCAGCGCGTCGACGCGGTGGTGCTCGACAAGACGGGAACCATCACCGAGGGGAAGATGCGACTCGTCGACGTGGTGGTGGCGCCGGGCGTCGAGGAGCGCGAGCTCCTGCGGCGGGCGGGCTCGGCTGAGGACCCGTCGGAGCACCCGATCGCGCGCGCGATCGCCGAAGGCGCGCGCGGGCGGGGTGTCGAGCTGACCACGCCGACCGAGTTCGCGAGCGAGGCCGGCGTGGGCGTCCGGGCCACCGTCGACGGGGTCGATGTGGCGGTGGGTCGCCGGTCGATGATCGGCCCCGTTCCCGCCGAGCTCGCGCGGCGCGCGGCCGCGGCCGAGTCCGACGGCCACACGGTGGTGTTCGCGGGGTGGGACGGCGGGGCCCGGGGCGCGGTCGTGGTCGCCGACACCGTGAAGCCCACGTCGCAGTCGGCCATCGCCGCGCTGCACGGGCTCGGACTCGAGACCGTGATGGTGACCGGCGACCAGCCGGCCGCGGCCGAGTCGGTGGCGCGCACGGTCGGGATGGATCGGGTCGTCGCGGGCGTGCTGCCCGGCGGCAAGGTAGACATCGTGCGCGGGCTCCAGGAGGAGGGGCATCGCGTCGCCGTAGTGGGCGACGGCGTGAACGACGCACCCGCCCTGGCCCAGGCCGACCTCGGCATCGCCATCGGCACCGGCACCGACGTCGCCATCGAGGCCAGCGACCTCACGCTCGTCTCCGGCGACCCGCGCGCCGCCGCCGACGCCATCGCGCTGTCACGGCGCACGCTCTCCACCATCAAGGGCAACCTGTTCTGGGCCTTCGCTTACAACGTGGCTGCGATCCCGCTCGCCGCGCTCGGATTGCTCAACCCGGTGCTCGCGTCGGCCGCGATGGGTTTCTCCAGCGTCTTCGTGGTGACGAACTCGCTGCGGCTCCGCCGGTTCCGCGGCGCGCGTCAGCCGAGCAGGTAGGCGATCGGAAGGATCGTGCTCACCGCGATGGTGATCACCAAGACCGTGGTCGACAGCGCGCCGCTGCGCTTGTCGCCCATGACGCCCCGCGAGCGGGCGAGCAGCAGCATCAGCACGATCAGGGGTGGCGCGGTCACACCGTTGAGGATGGCCGCGTAGTAGAGGCCCCGGATGGGGTCGAGCCCGCCGAGGTCGAGCGCCAGCCCCAGCACCATCGAGACGATGATCACGTCGTAGAAGCCGCGGGCCTCGCGGAACCGCTTCGACAGCCCCTCGCTCCAGCCGACCGCGTCGGAGAGCGCGTAGGCCGTCGAGCCGGCCAGCACGGGCACCGCGAGCAGGCCGAGGCCGATGATGCCGAGCGCGAAGATCAGCCCGGCGAGCTTTCCGGCGAGGGGCTCGAGCGCGCGCGCCGCCTGCTCGGCCGTCTGCACCTTGGCGATGCCGTGGCGGTGCAGGGTCGCGGCCGACGCGACCATGATGGCGAAGGCAATGGCGACCGCCGAGACCATCCCGCCCACCACGTCGATCCGCATGGCCCGAAGGTGCTCGTCGCCGAGGTCGGGCTCGCCGCCGCGGTCTGTCGTCTCCTCCACCTCCTCGCTGGTCTGCCAGAAGAACAGGTACGGCGACACGGTGGTGCCGAACACGGCGATGAGCGCGGCGAGCTCGCCCCGGTCGCCGGTGAGGCTGGGCACGAGCAGGTCGTGCAGGACCGTGCCCCAGTCCACCTCCACCATCAGGAGCACGAGCACATACGCGCCCAGGGACAGCGCCAGCCACCGGAGCATGCGCGCGTACCGGTGGTACGGGACCGCGACCTCGAGGCCGAGCATGAGGGCGGTCATGCCCACGACGAGCACAGTCTCCGGGATCGGGACCACGAGCCGGGCCGCCGCGCCCATCGAGGCGAGGTCGGCGGCGACGTTGAAGGTGTTCGCGAGCGCCACGAGCGCGACTGCGCCGAGGAGGACCACGCGTGGGAAGCGTCGCCGGATGAGCGTCGAGAGCCCCGCCCCGGTCGTCAGGCCGAGCCGGGCCGCGGTCTCCTGCACCGCGGCCGCCATCGGCGCGACCCACAGGGCCGACCACACGATGGGGAGCCCGTAGGCCGCGCCCACCTGCGAGTAAGTGCCGATGCCCGAGGGGTCGTCGTCGGCCGCGCCCGTGACCAGGCCCGGCCCGAGCCGCTTGAAGTAGCCGTGGCCTCGGAGCAGTCGGCGGCGTCGGTGGTGGCGGAGGGACAGCAGTGGGGAACCTCCCGGCGGCGGTGACGGAGTCTCGCGTACGCTCTCACGCACTTCACGCGCTCGACGCCCGAAACACCCGGAACAGCCCAGCACCCGGAGAGGCCGTGGCGAAGATCCGAGACATCCTGGCGCGGGGCCCGAGCTTCTCCTTCGAGTTCTTCCCGCCCCGCACCGAGAAGGCCGAGGCCGCGCTCCAGCAGGCGTTGCGCGAGCTCGAGCCGCTCGGCCCCTCGTACGTCTCGGTCACCTACGGCGCCGGCGGCACCACCCGCGAGCGCACCCACGAGCTGGTCGTGCAGATCCTGCGCGAGACGTCGATGACGCCGATGGCCCACCTCACCTGCGCCGCGCACACCCGGGCCGAGCTGGTGGAGGTGGTCACCCGCTATCGCGACGCCGGCATCGAGAACATCCTTGCCCTGGGTGGCGACCCGCCCGCCGACCTCGACCTCCCGCCCGGCGAGCTGAAATACGCGGTCGAGCTCGTCTGCCTCGTGCGCGAGATCGGCGACTTCTCGATCGGGGTGGCCGCGCACCCCGAGCCACACCCGCGGTCGCCGTCGAAGGAGAGCGACCGCCTGCACACGGCGGAGAAGCTGCGCGAGGCCGACTTCGCTATCACCCAGTTCTTCTTCGACGCCGCGCACTACTTCGACCTCGTCGAAGGCCTGTCTGCTCACGGCGTCGGCAAGCCGGTGCTGGCGGGCATCATGCCGGCCACCACCATCGGGTCGATCAAGCGGATGGCCGCGCTCCAAGGATCGGAGTTCCCGGCCTGGCTGGCCGAGAAGCTCTACGCGGTCGAGGACGATCCCGGAGCCGTGCACCAGGTGGGCGTGGAGGAGGCGACCAAGCTCTGCCAGGCCCTGCTCGAAGGCGGCGCGCCCGGGCTGCACTTCTACACGCTCAACCGCTCCACCGCGACGCGCGAGATCTACACGAATCTCGGTCTGCCACCGGCCGCGCACTGACGCTGGTGGCCACCACGTCCGACTTCTCGTGGTGGGACGACGCCCGCTACGGGCTGTTCGTGCACTGGGGCGTGATGTCGCTCCCGGCCCGAGGCGACTGGGTGATGCATCGCGAGCACATCCCGGTCGCCGAGTACGAGCGGCTCCCCGCGCGCCCCCCCCCCCCCCCCCCGGGCCCCCCC
>OBEQ011763042.1_pt1 | contig 22980 bp, 21 predicted proteins | sample 1670901 | NCBI WGS metagenome assembly OBEQ01 (sample SAMEA104232315, study PRJEB22302) | groundwater metagenome | biome: forest; feature: aquifer; material: groundwater | place: USA | collected 2011-08-07 | depth 5.4 m
AACATGGGACGCTTTCTTTACCACCGTGCCAGATGTCAAGGTCGCATGGATCCCCGCTTTCGCGAGGATGACGAGCGAGGGGAGCGGCTGCCCCGAGGGGGAACCTGATCGCATTGCAACATATGTACATACCGTAGCGCGAAAGCGGGGGTCCATGGCGCCGCCTGGACTCCGCGGCCGACATGGATTCCCGCTTTCGCGGGAATGACGGGTAATGAATATCACGCATTGAAATGCTTCATTCATTTCCAGACAGGCTCTGAATCCCTTCGTGTCCTTCGTGCCTTCGTGGTGAACAAAATCCTTTTACTCACCCCGTCTCCCCATCCACCCACGCCAGGAACGCCGGATTTCCGTCCGCGATCGGCACCGCGACGACGCAGGGACAGCTATAGGAGTGCAGCTCCTTGACCCGTGCCACCACCGCCTCGACCAGGGGCGCCCGGGTCTTGGCGATCAGCACCGCCTCGCGCTCCTCCTGCACCTTGCCCTCCCACCAATACAGCGAGGTGGCGCCGTCCAGCACGTTGGCGCAGGCGACCAGACGTTCCTCCACCAGACGTCGCGCCAGCATGAGCGCCTCGTCCCGGCTGGATGCGGTGATGTAGATCAGAGTCCGGTCCATCTCTCCTCCCTTTCGCCTGAAGGCTCATCAACGCCCTCGCCGGGCGCGCTCCGCGCTTGGCCGCGGCCTCAATGGCCGCTCGATACCGGCACCGCAGTTCGATATCATGGCGAAATGAATCACCAAGCCATCAACTGCATCTGGCGTTGCCCTGCTGCGAGTCGAGAATCGCGCATATCGCCTCGGCCGCATCGAAGACTCCCGTTGGTTCCGGCAAGGGCTTGGCGGGCAACATAAACAACTTTTGCAGTTGCTCGCCGAGGCGACTTGAGCACAGGGTCTCGACATCGACCTCAAGGGCGCGGGCGTGGCGTTGCAGCCAGTCGGTGAGATACGGAGTCTCCGGCCAGCCCGGCCGTCCGAGATAGAGAACCGGCGTGCCGTTGACCGCGCATTCCGTAAAGGTGCCATAGCCCGGCTTGGTCACCACCACGTCGACCGAGGCCAGCAACTGCGAAAAGCTCAGGCCGGTGTCGCTCCACAGAGTCATGTCGGCACGGTCGAGACCGGGCTCGGCAACCAGCCAATGCCAGCCGTCCAGCCGGGCCCAATCGGCCAGCGGCAAGGGCAGGCTGACGCCGCCAAAGCCGACCAGACCGATGCGCCCGCCCTGCCCCACCGGCAATCGTTCGATCAGGTGATCCCGTCGTTTCGCTGTCCGTACCGCCATCGGGCCGATCTCGCGGACGCCCGCCAGACCGCCCATAGCCATGCCCGGCGTGGCCCGCAGCAGCAGCGTCGCCCGGCCGTAACAGGCATTCATCTGCGCCACCAGATCGTCCACCGGCCCCGGCCCGCCGCCGCAGCCGGCCAGGATATCCGCCCAGGTGAAACAGGACAGGCCGATACCCGGAATGCCCGCCTCGGCCGCCGCCGCCAGCGCCACATAGGAGATATTGGACAGCACCAGATCGGGCTGCAACCCGCGCAATCGCTCGGCCTGACGCGACACCTCCGCCGCCAGATCGCCATGCAGCGCGGTGTAGTCGGCCAGGGTCCGTGCCATGTCGACCTGAAGCGCATCGACCATGCGCGCACCGAAGTCGGGAGTATCGGAGCAGAGGGTGAAAGGAGGATCAATTCGGCTGCGTAACCAGTCTTCCGGCAGCGTGGTCTGGACCGTCAGCCGCAGATCAGGCCGGCGCCGGCGCAGTTCCGCAATCACCGGCGCGGTCATGGCCACATGGCCGTAGCCATGCGGAGTCATACTGACGAACAGGTGAGTGCGTTTGTCGACGTTCACCACAGCGGCCACAAACCGTTCGGGTCACGATCCAGGAGTGACAAGGTTACCTGGAGACGCCCGAATGACCAGCGATTTCGACCGCGCCGCCGGGCCGGTCCAGCAGGTGGCGGGCGCCCTGCACGGGCACTCCGACCACCTGAGCCGGGATGTACGAAATCGTTCTAACGCCGGCCGCCGCGGCCGCCGCGGCTGCCGCGACCGCGGGTCGTGGTCGCGGTGCTGGTGGTGGTGGAGCCGGTCGACGTGCTGCTCTTGCCGTCGTCGTTGTCGCTATCGCTGCCGTGGTCGCTGTCGTTGTCGCTGTCACCGTCGTTGGACACATGGATCACCGAAGACTGCACCGCGGTCGCCTTCACCCCGGGCATACCGACCGCCGCCTGAGCGGACAGGGAGAAACCAAGGGCGAGCGCCAGGACGGCGGAGAAGGTGATGGTTTTCATGGTAAGGTTACCTCAAGCGTTTGGTCCCGTGAGACAACCAATAGCGGGCACAGCTTACCCGACCATGACAAGATCCAGGCAACGGCAACAGGCCATGGTCCGCCATGCCGGATGTCCTGGCACTGTCGTATACCCCCTGCGCATCTCCCCTCGCTTCCCCTATATGGAGCGGTAATCAATCCGCCGCCATGTCGGAAGCCTGACCATGAGACATCTGTTCATCACCCTGATCGCCGCCGTGCTGACCGTTGCCGGGGTGCTCGGCTGGTATCTGTCGACCAGCCTGCCGCGCGCCGACGGCGAGGCGGTGCTGCCGGGCCTCCAGGAGCGGGTCGTGGTCCGCCGCGATGTCCATGGCGTGCCGCATATCAAGGCGGCCAGCGACCACGACGCCTATGCGGCGCTGGGCTATGTGCATGCTCAGGATCGGTTCTGGCAGATGGAAATGAACCGTCGCGCCGGCGCCGGCCGGATGTCCGAGGTACTCGGCGTGGCGGCCCTGGAGACCGACAGATTCCTGCGCACCCTGGGGCTCTACCGTCTGGCCGAGGCCAGCCTGGGCTATCTGCGGCCGGAGGTGCGCGAGGCGTTGCAGGCCTATGCCGATGGCGTCAACGGCTGGCTGCGCAGCCGTGACGGCGCCTTGCCGCCGGAATTCGTGCTGCTGCGCTATCAGCCCGAGCCGTGGACTCCGGCCGACTCGCTGGTCTGGGGCCGGCTGATGGGCTTGCAGCTGGCCGGCAACTGGCGGGACGAGCTGTTGCGCCAGCGGGTGGCGGCGGTGCTGCCGGCCGACCGCACCGCCATGCTGTGGGCGCCCTACCCGTCCGGCGCGCCGACCACCGTGACCCTGGCGCAAGGGGCACTCGACAGCATGCTGGCGGCCATTCCCGATCTGCTGCAACCGCATCTCGCCTCGAATGTCTGGGCGGTGTCGGGGACGCACACCGCCTCGGGCAAGCCGGTGCTGGCCAACGATCCGCATCTCGGCTTTACCGCACCGATCCTGTGGTATCTCGCCACCCTCGAGGCACCCGGCCTGTATGTGTCCGGGGCCACCGTGCCGGGGGTGCCGTTCCATCTTCTCGGCCACAATCGGCAGATCGCCTGGGGTATGACCACCACCCACAGCGACCTGATGGACCTGTTCGTCGAGAAGGACCAGGGCGACCGCTATCTGAGTCCCGAGGGGCCGCAGGCGTTCGAGACCCGCGACGAGGTCATCGCCGTCAGAGGCGCCGCGCCGGTTACCCTGACGGTGCGCTCCACGGTGCATGGGCCGATCATCTCGGACCTGCTGGGCGATCGCGCCGAGGGCATGGTGCTGGCCCTGTCCTCGGCCACCCTGCACCCCAATGACCGCACCGCCCAGGGCATCTATCGGCTGAACCGGGCCCATGATTGGGCGGGCTTCGTCGCCGCTCTGGACGACTACGACTCGCCGCAGCAGAATGTCGGCTATGCCGATGTGACCGGTAATATCGGCTTCCTGGTGCCCGGCCGCGTACCGCTGCGCAAGGCCGGCGACGGCCTGACGCCGAGTCCCGGCTGGACCGGTGAACGCGACTGGACCGGCTGGGTGCCCCGCGACGCCCTGCCCCGCCTGTACAACCCGCCGCAGGGCCGCATCGTCAACGCCAACAACAAGGTGGTGCCCGACGGCTACCCCTATCTGATCGCCGCCACCTGGCCCGAGCCGGTCCGCGCCGAGCGCATTCTCCAGGTGCTGGGCGAGCCCCGGCACCATGGCCCGGCACAGGCCAAGGCGCTGCAATACGACACGCTGTCACTGGTGGCGACGCGCGCCCGGCAGAGGCTCGGCGGCCTGACTCCGGCCAGCGACGCGGCGCGCCATGCGCTCGACCGGCTGCGCACCTGGGACGGGGTGATGGACAGCAACCGGCCCGAGCCGCTGCTGTTCGAGACCTGGATGCAGATCTTGCAGCGCCGCCTGATCGAGGACGACCTGGGGCCGCTGACCGCCAGCTTCACCCTGGTGCGCCCCCTGTTCCTCGACCTGGCGATGGCCGGTCAGGGCGGCTGGTGCGATGACCAGCGCACCCCCACGGCGGAAACCTGCCCGGATATCGCCAGCCGGGCCCTTGAGGACGCTGTGGCGACCCTTGGCGAACGGTACGGCACCGATATGACGCAATGGCGCTGGGGTGACGCCCATCAGGCGGTGTTCGCCCATCGGATGCTCAGTCAGGTGCCGGTGCTCGGCTGGCTGTCCACTCTGACCATCCCCACCGATGGCGGTGACTTCACCGTCAACCGCGGCACCTTCGCACCCGGCGAAGGCTTCAGCCACAGTCACGGCGCGGGCTTGCGCGCGGTCTACGATCTCGCCAATCTGGATAACAGCCGCTTCGTCATCGCCACCGGCCAGTCGGGCAATCCGCTGTCCGGCCATTACGGCGATCTGCTGCGCCCCTGGCGCGACGGCGATACCTTTCCCATCGGCGCGGCGGCTTCCGTCGTCGCCGTCCTGACCCTGGAGCCGCGATGACCGTGCATCTGTCCGACATCGAGTCCGCCGCCGACCAGATCGCCGGAGCGGTGCTCCGCACCCCCTTGATCGAGGCGCCGGAACTGTCGGCGTTGAGCGGCGCCACCGTGTTCCTGAAGCTGGAAAACCTGCAACGCGCCGGTTCGTTCAAGACCCGCGGCGCCCTGGTCAAGCTGCTGTCCCTGTCGTCCGAACAGCGCCGCATCGGCGTGGTGGCCATGTCGGCCGGCAATCACGCCCAGGGCGTGGCCTATCACGCCCGCCGGCTGGGACTCCCGGCAACCATCGTCATGCCGCGCTTCACTCCGTTCACCAAGGTCGAGCGGACCCGGGCGATGAATGCCCGGGTTGTGCTGGAAGGCGAGACCCTGGCCGATTCCCAGGCCCATGCCGAACAACTGGCCGAACGCGAGCATCTGACCTTCGTGCATCCCTATGACGACCCGCTGATCATCGCCGGTCAGGGCACGGTGGCGCTGGAAATGCTGGCCGAGCGGCCTGATCTCGAGGCGCTGGTGGTGCCGGTCGGCGGCGGCGGCCTGATTGCCGGCATGGCGGTGGCAGCCAAGGCGATTCGGCCGAGCCTCGAAGTGTTCGGCGTCCAGGCCGAGCTGTATCCCTCCATGCTGCAAGCCCTGCGCGGCCAGTCGCCACGGGTCTCGGGCAGCACATTAGCCGAGGGCATCGCCGTCAAGATCCCCGGCCGGCTCACCCTGCCGCTGATTCGCGACCATGTCGCCGATATCCTGCTGGTGGGCGAATCGGCGCTGGAAAAATCGGTGCAGATGCTGCTCGAGGTGCAGAAGGTCATCGCCGAGGGGGCTGGCGCGGCGGCCCTGGCGGCGCTGCTCAGCCATCGCCAGCGCTTCGCCGGCAAGCGGGTCGGCCTGGTGGTGTCGGGCGGCAATATGGACCCGCGCCTGATCGCCTCGATCCTGATGCGCGGCCTGATGCGCGCCGGCCGCATCGCCCGCCTGCGCGTCGAGCTGACCGATACCCCCGGCGCCCTGGCCAAGGTGGCGGCGCTGATCGGCGAGTCGGGCGGCAATATCATCGAGGTGGCGCATCAGCGCCTGTTCAGCGACGTCCCGGTCAAATTCGCCGAGATCGACGTGATGGTGGAAACCACCGGCAACGCCCATGTCGCCGACCTGATCGAACGCCTGCGCGCCGCCGGCTTTCCGACTCGGGCGCTGGGGAGTCTGGCGGAGGGAGATTGAGGCGTTCGCGCGATCAAGGTTCCAACCAATCCAATTGCACGGCGAGAGGTTCTCCCAGTAACGCCTGCACTAGATCAGCCCGCCGGAATGTTGCTGAAAGCTTTTGCAGGCTTATCTGTCGCTCACCATGAAGGTCGGCAATAACCTTTGCTATATCCAGCAGGGAACGCGCAAAATACTCCTCACCTTTTGCGTCAATAACAGCCTTAGCCTCAGCAAATTTCTTATATGTCAGTTCATTCAATTTAATCTTCAGCTCATCCAATAGGAATACACCCATCAGCATCGCTATGAAGCGCGACCCATACTGCAAGAATTCCGGGGCATCCGGCGGCGGGCGCTTCCGTTTGTTTTCAGCCAACCTGAGCAGCAGCACGGCAATAACAGCTTGGGCGCCGTTAAGGTCAAATGTGAAAATCGTGTCGTAGAGCTTGCCGAAATGCTCCGTTGTCATGAAGCGAGCCAGATGAGGGCGGCGCCTCCACACGGCCAATACTGCTTCAGCCACCGTTGCATTGGTAAGATCTGTTGGCGCTGGAGATGAATCCGAGCGCTGGCGACGATATGTATACCCCAACTCCTTGATCATTTCGCCGAGCTGCCGCTGGCGCTGATCATTCGAACGCAAATCCCGCAGATCGACAGGGTTTTGGCTGTTGGTCGCTCTGGTAATACGCTGAACAAGATCCTCGTCATCTTCTGGAAGCTCATAGATTCGAACCAGAACATGCGCCGACGCAATCTCTGGACCGAGATCCTTCAGAACATATTGTACCGTCTTCGATGTCTGCCCACCATTCACGATCTGCAACCCGCTGACCTGAACGATCCAGTCCTTTTCGGAAAAAGGGTTGTAACCGAATTTACTGCAAATCATTGTTATGCCATTATTGAAAAAATAGAATCTCTCTCGCTGTGCCTTATCTCTGAGTGTGTGTGCAATTTCTTCGTTTACACGACCGGACAAACCAAGATAGCGTCGAATGTTCCGCTCAAGAAGAGTGTCGCCGAAATTCTCGAATAGCTGCGCGAGTTGCAAAACAGACATGCGACCGACCATCGCCCGCATGTACGGATGATCTTCCACCAGCGCTTTTCCCGCCAGTTGAAGCTTGACCTCCACAGGCTTTCGGGCCCGCATCATCGTGACCAGTGCCGAAGGCCCCGCATGCTCCCAGGTCACAAGATCACCAAACCCGGAATTCTTGATTCGCTGGTCGACAGCATCGTTCCAGCGCGGCCCGTTGTTACAAAAGACAACTCGAACCTGCGGTATCAGACCTTCCGCGATCAGAGAGCGGACATCTTCGATTCGCTTGGTAAGTCGCTGATTGGCCGCATAAGTGATCGACGGATTAAAAATTGTACGAATCGCGTCAAACATCTTGACGACGCCTGTTTCCGGAAACTGGGAAACACCGTCAAGGTTTCGTTTGTATTTCCCCTGAATCAACGTAACTGAAAATTCTCCATCGGATGGGGCGGAAAAATACACCGCATCAACACCGAAATCCCCCCCTCCTTCCACCACACCTTCGATAACTTCATCATCATCGAGATCAAGTAGAGTTCTCGCCACAAGAAATACAAAAACCGCCGACTTCAGTTTATTTTCATCATTCTTGATTAAGATTTCATCAGAAAAGCGAGGCCCAAGCTCGCTTGCCAGGTGATTTATACGCTGGTCTATCAACTGGACATGAAGAATATTTTCAGACACCACTATTTCCTCCACCGAATCGGGCTTCAGCCTCCCCCTGCGCTTACGGCATCCCGTCACCGAGCCGGGCATAGGCGCCACGCCAATAGGCGAGCGGCTGGCCGGCCTGGCTGTATTCCAGGCGGGTGACCTCGCCGATGAACAGCATGTGGTCGCCTTCCTCGTGGGTGCGGACGACGCGGCATTCCAGGTTGGCCAGGCAGCCGCCGAGAATCGGGGCGCCGCTGTCCCAGATGGCATAGTCGAGATCGGCGAATCTGTTGTCTTCGGCCCGTGCCGCGAAGCGGATCGACAGCTCACGCTGGTCCTCGCGCAGCATATTGACGGCGAAGCTGCCATTGGCGACGAAGGTGGCCAGCTCGCTGTTTTTGAGATCCAGGCAGAACAGCACCAGCGGCGGTTCCAGCGACACCGACGTGAACGAACTGATAGTCACGCCAATCGGCGGCCGGTCACCAGCCCCCTTGGTGGTCACCACCGTTACGCCGGTGGGAAATACCCCCATGGCCTTGCGGAAAGTGCGGGAGTCGATGCTCATCGAAGACCTCACGGACGGGTTCAGGCGGTGTTCCGTCAGCAGAACATACGGCGGGCATGGCAGCCATGCCACCGCAATCAGGCAACCGTAAAGGTTTTTTTCATGCATCTCGTTGTTGACTCACGACAACACGGCGGAAATATAGCATGGTCCGAAGGGGGAAACGCTTTCGGGTTCGCTGGCGGGCCAACGGGGAAGTCTGAATGTTTTTCATTGTCGGCATCGTCGTGGTCATCGGCTCCGTCATCGGCGGCTATATGGCCAACGGCGGCCATCTGGGCGTGCTGTGGCAGCCCTTCGAATTGCTGATCATCTTCGGCGCCGCGGTCGGCTCTTTTATCGTGGGCAGTCCGAAGACGGTCATCCTGGGCGTCGCCAAGTCCATGGGACTGCTGATCAAGGGATCACGGCACAACAAGAAAACCTATCTGGAACTGCTGTCGCTGCTCTACGCCATCTTCAAGCTGGCCAAGACCAAGGGCGACCTGGCTCTGGAAAGTCATGTGGAGCGGCCTGACGAAAGTCCGCTGTTCGGTAAGTTCCCTAATTTTTCAAAAGATCATCATACCCGCGACTTCCTGTGCGATTATCTGCGCCTGCTCACCCTGGGCACCAACAACGCCCATGAGCTGGAATCGGTGATCGACATGGAGATCGAGCAGCATCACGAGGAACTGCACTCCATCTCCAACGCGCTGATCACCATGTCCGACGGTATGCCGGCGCTGGGTATCGTCGCCGCGGTGCTGGGCGTGATTCACACCATGGGCTCGATCACCGAGCCGCCCGAGGTGCTGGGCCATCTGATCGGCGCGGCGCTGGTCGGTACCTTCCTGGGCGTGTTGCTGGCCTATGGCTTCGTCGGTCCGATGGGCCGCAACCTGGAAGCCGTGTTCGCCGCCGAAACCAAGTATCTTCAGGTCATCAAGGCGTCGCTGCTGGCCCATATGCAGGGCTATGCGCCGCAGATCTCGATCGAGTTCGGCCGCAAGATCCTGCCCAGCGACCTTCGCCCCAGCTTCACCGAGGTGGAAGAAACCGTCACCAACCTGCCGCCGGACTAGCGAGGGCGCTGCATGGCTGAAGCCCAGACGGTATTCCGCACCAAAATCAGGAAAATGCCGGCCGGCCATCACGGTGGCGCCTGGAAGGTGGCTTATGCCGATTTCGTGACGGCGATGATGGCCTTTTTTCTGCTGCTGTGGCTGCTCAACGCGGTCACCGAGGAGCAGATGCACGGCATCGCCGACTATTTCAGCCCGACCACCGTCAGCAAAAGCCAATCCGGCAACGGCCAGCCGCTCAAAGGCGATTCGGCCAACGCCTCGCAGGTCCAGATGCCGCTGCCGCCGGCCACCCTGAACCCGGACGGCAGCACCCTGGTCGAACTGGACGAAGAGGAATTGGAAGGCGACCAGACCCCCGAGGAGCGCAAGGTCGGCGACGCGGAAATCGAACGGATCGCCTCCGAGCGCGAAGAACAGCAGTTCGACAAGGCCAAGCAGATGCTGCAAGGCGCCGTCGAATCGATCCCTGAACTGGGCGGCATGAAGGAAAGCCTGCTGGTCGACAACACCCCCGACGGTCTGCGCATCCAGCTCATCGACCGGGAAGGCGTGTCCATGTTCCCGACCGGCAGCGCCAACCCGTTCGGCCCGGCCCGCGCCATGCTGACCATGGTGGCCAAGGTGGTGATGCAGATGCCGCAGAAGGTGGCGATCTCCGGCCATACCGACGCCACGCCATTCCGCGGCGGCGACACCGGCTACAGCAACTGGGAACTGTCGGCCGACCGCGCCTTGACCAGCCGCCGGGTGCTGCGCGGTGCCGGCGTACCGGAAAACCGCTTCGCCCAGGTGGAGGGCAAGGCCGATGGCGAGCCGCTGGTCGGCGACAATCCGAAAGACCCGCGCAACCGCCGGATCAGCATCATCCTGCTGCGGGAACACGGCGGCACCACCCCACCGGCCACCCCCTAGACAGCGGAGACTCGCATGGCCGAGGGCGGTCTAGCCAAACCCAATGTCGTCACCCGCGTCGTCAAGAAGCAGGCGCATGGCCATCACGGCGGCGCCTGGAAGGTGGCCTATGCCGATTTCGTAACGGCGATGATGGCGTTCTTCCTGCTGCTATGGCTGCTCAACGCGGTGACCGAGGAACAGTTGCACGGTGTCGCCGACTATTTTGCGCCCATGTCGGCGGCGGTCACCACCAAGGGCACCGGCAAGCCGGTGGGTGGCGGCTTTGCCGAACCCGCCGTCGTCGCCATGGCGATTCCCCAGATCACCTATTCGCCCGACAACCCCGACGAAACCGATCCGGCCGACGAGCCGGTCGACGAGGCCAGCTTCAACAAGCTGATGGCCAAGCGCGAGGAACGCCAGTTCAAGAAGGCGGCCGAGGCGCTGGAGGAGAAGATCCAATCGATTCCCGAACTGGCCAAGCTCAAGGATCATCTGCTGGTCGACATGACCGCCGAAGGGCTGCGCATCCAACTGATTGATTCCGGCGGAGTCGGCATGTTCGGCTCGGGCAGCGCCAACATGCTCCAGCATACCCGCGATCTGTTGACGGTGGTCGGCGAACTGGTCAAGCAGTTGCCGCAGAAGGTGTCGATCACCGGGCATACCGACGCGGTGCCGTTCCGCAATGCCGAGGGCAACTACACCAACTGGGAATTGTCGGCCGACCGCGCCCTGGCCAGCCGCCGCGTGCTCAAGCTGGCCGGCGTGCCGGACGACCGAGTCGCCAAGGTGGTGGGCAAGGCGGCCACCGATCCGCTGCTGACCGACAGTCCCTCGCACGAAAGCAATCGACGCATCAGCATCATCCTGTTGCGCGACCACGACCTGAAAACCGCCGACGAAACCCAGCCGCTGAAGCCGTAAGGGGGGTGGGGTGGCTCCCCACAGGCACCTTTCTCCACCCACCCCGGGCGGCCGTCGGGCCGCTCTTCGTGATACCGTTTCGCGCGCGATCGTGGTACGAAGTCAGGGTTCGCTCTGCTTCTTGAGAGGGTTGCTGTTCACAGGCGGCACGGTGCACCATATGTTCGGGGAAACGAGGCGCCGAAACGCGCGCCCTTGGCCGAGGTAAACAGCGAAGCCAGGAGCCATGGACCATATCCCGCTTAAAAGGCCGCACTTTTTCTTTACGACGGCACCGCTTCCCTGTCCGTACCTGCCGGGGCGACTGGAGCGCAAGATCGTCACCGAGCTGAGTGGCCCCGATGCCGAGGCGCTGCACGAGGCGTTATCCCGTGCCGGCTTCCGTCGGAGCCATTCGATCGCCTATACGCCGGCCTGTCCGGGCTGCAATGCGTGCATTCCCGTACGCATCGTCGTCGACGGCTTCAAGCCCGATCGCACCTTCCGCAAGATCGCGCGCGGCAATGCCGACCTGATCCCGCGCGAGGTTCCGGCCCGGGCCACCGCCGAGCAGTACCGGCTGTTCTCACGGTATCAGGATTCGCGCCATGCCGGCGGCGACATGGCGCTGATGGGCTTCTACGATTACCGATCAATGGTCGAAGACAGCCCGATCGACACCTATCTGGTCGAGTTCCGCGACCCGGACGGTGTGCTGCGGGCCACATGCCTGACTGACCGGATCAGCGACGGCCTGTCGGCGGTCTACAGCTTCTATGATCCCGAGCAGAATACCCGCTCGTTCGGAACCTATGTGATTCTGTGGCTGGTGGACCGGGCCCGGGAAATGCAGCTACCCTATGTCTATCTCGGCTATTGGATCGGCGAGAGTCGCAAAATGGCCTACAAGGCCCGCTTCGCGCCGCTGGAAGCCTTCGGACCCGGCGGCTGGCGCCCCTTGGCGATCGAAAATTCAGGTGAAAACAAAGACCTGGACACTGGTCAAGGGGAGCAGGTGTTGCGGTCGTCCAAATTCCCTCTATAATTCGCGGTACTGCCACGTCCGGCCCCGGCCAAAAGGCGGGTGCGCCGGGGGTCAATTGCGGCCGCCGGGCAGAAATACTGTGGAAATAGTGGGAGGACACCCAGCGATGAAACGTCGTGACTTTCTGAGCGGTGCCGCGGTCGGCGCCGCCGCCGCCGCGTCCAGCTTCCCCGCCCCCGCGATCGCCCAGACCGCCCCGAAGATCCAATGGCGCATGGCCTCCAGCTTCCCCAAAAGCCTGGACACCATCTACGGCGGTGGTGACGAGGTGGCCCGCCGGGTCAGCGAGGCGACCGATGGCAATTTCTCGATCCGCGTCTATGCCGGCGGCGAAATCGTTCCCGGTCTGCAAGTGCTGGACGCCGTCCAGAACAACACCGTCCAGTGTGGCCATACCGTCAGCTACTACTATGTCGGCAAAGATCCGACCTTCGCCTTCGACGCCGCGGTTCCGTTCGGTCTCAACGCCCGCCAGCAGAATGCCTGGCTCTATCATGGCGGCGGCATGGAGCTGATGCGCGAGTTCTTCGCCGAGTACAATGTGGTCAATTTCCCCTGCGGCAACACCGGCACCCAGATGGGCGGCTGGTTCCGCAAGGAAATCAAGACCGTCGACGACCTGAAGGGCCTGAAGTACCGCATCGGCGGCTTTGCCGGGCAGGTCATGGCCAAGCTTGGCGTGGTCGCCCAGCAGATCGCCGGCGGCGATATCTATCCGGCCCTGGAAAAGGGCACCATCGACGCCGCCGAATGGGTCGGCCCCTATGACGACGAAAAGCTCGGCTTCAACAAGGTGGCGCCGTACTACTACTATCCCGGCTGGTGGGAAGGCGGCCCCAACGTGTCCCTGCTGGTCAATGCCGGCGAATGGGAAAAGCTGCCCAAGCATTACCGCGTCTCCCTCGAGAACGCGACCATGGCCGCCAACATCTCGATGACCGCCAAATACGACGTGCAGAACGTCGGGGCGATCAAGCGCCTGATGAGTTCCGGTACCCAGCTCCGTCCGTTCTCGAAGGAGATCATGGAAGCCTGCTACAAGGCCGCCCTGGAACTTTATGACGAGACCTCGGCCAAAAATCCGAAGTTCAAGAAAGTCTATGACGAGTGGAACAAGTTCCGCGCCGATGAACAGCTCTGGTGGCGGATTGCTGAATTCCAGTACGATTTCTTTGTGCTGACGCATCAGAAATAAGGGCCCTGATGTTCCCTCTCCCGCCAGCGGGAGAGGGAACTGTAAGAACGCCGGCTTGAAGGACCACAGCCATGAAGCGTCGTGACGTATTGCGCGGAGTGGCTTTGGCCGGAGCGGCCGCCGCCTCCTTCCCGGCTCCGGCCATTGCCCAGAGCACTCCCAGGATCCAGTGGCGGCTGGCCTCCAGCTACCCGAAAAGCCTCGATACCCTGTACGGCGCCAGTGTCGAAATCGCCAGACGGGTGGCCGAAGCCTCCGACCACCGGTTCGAGATTCGCGTCTACGCCGGTGGGGAAATCGTGCCGGGATTGCAGGTGCTGGACGCGGTACAGAACGGCACCGTGCAATGCGGCCATTCGGCCAGCTATTTCTATGTCGGTAAGGATCCGACCTTCGCCTTCGACACCGCCATACCGTTTGGACTCAATACCCGCCAGCAGAATGCCTGGCTCTATCACGGCGGTGGGCTCCCGCTGCTGCGCGCCTTCTTCAAGACCTACAACGTGGTCAATTTCCCGGCAGCCAACACCGGCACCCAGATGGGCGGCTGGTATCGCAAGGAAATCCGCAGCGTCGACGACCTGCAAGGCCTGAAAATGCGCATCGGCGGCTTGGCCGGTCAGGTGGTGTCGAAGCTGGGGGTCATTCCGCAGCAGATTGCCGGCGGCGATATCTATCCGGCGCTGGACAAGGGGGCCATTGATGCCGTCGAGTGGTCCGGCCCCTATGATGACGAGAAGCTTGGCTTCTACAAGGTCGCCCCCCATTACTACTATCCCGGATGGTGGGAAGGGACGGCCAATGTCTCGCTGCTGGTCAATCTGGACGAGTGGAACCGGCTGCCGAAGCGCTATCAGGCGATTCTCGAACAATCGGCCGCCGCCGCCAATCTGTCATCGACCGCCAAATACGATGTGCTCAATCCGCCGGCCGCCAAGCGGTTGATTGCCGCCGGCGCCCAGTTCCGCCCCTTCCCGGCCGAAGTGATGGAAGCCGCCTACAAGGTGGCGTTTGATCTGTACAAAGAAACCGCTGAGACCAATGCCAAATTCGCCAACATCTACCACAATTGGATGCAGTTCCGCACCGACATGCTGTCATGGTGGCGCGTTGCCGAGTTCAACTTCGATTATTTCGCGCTGTCGCACAGGTGAGGCTGCGGCAAGAAAACCGGGGTCAGACCCCTGTTTCCTGTGCTGAAGCATCACCCCCACCCAACCCTCCCCCATCAAGGGCTGCGTGGACACACATATTGCGACGCAGCACCCCCACTTTGCCATCCCCTCACTCGTCACCCCAGCGAAGGCTGGGGCCCAGCCGGCTTTCGTGCCAGTTCCAGGCTGGGCGAGATGCTGCGATGGCGAAGCCAGTCGGGGTCTTCTATTCCGGCAGATCAGACGTCAACGCCGCATGGATCCCAGCTTTCGCTGGGATGACGAGTTATTCTGTAATTCGCATCTGCAATATGTGTGTTCACGCTCCCCCATCAAGGAGGAGGGCTTTCATGGGCTATGCCGTATCTTCACCCACCCGCCGCGCAATAGGCCGCCACCGGCACGACCGCGCGGATGGTGACCTGGGTGCCTTTCGGCACGACATATTCCTGCGCCCCGCGATGGTCCGTCGAGGCCGGGTTCCAGTTCCAGGTATAGCCCAGGCGCGACCAGGGATAGCCAGTGTCCTTGATCGTCGCATCCACCCGGTAACTGCCCAGCACCTGCGTGCTGAACCAGGCGGCGTAGCTGTCCGGTCCCTTCAGCGTGTTGCCGCAACTGGTGGTGGTGGGGTCGGGGTCGGCGCAGGGGCGGAAGATGCCCTTGCCGGTGGGGCCGACCGGCTGCGGCTCGGCGATGGTCAACTGCACCACCTTCGGCGCATCCTGCGGCGTCGCCGGCTTCAACCCGAGCAACTGATACAGCCGTTCGACCACATCGGCTTGCGGAAACTGGCGACAGGCCTGCTGGACCTCGGGTTCAACGGTGATCCAGGTATCCCGCGCCAGCGCCACCGTCTTGCCGATCTGACCCTCGGCCCAATCGCTGTAGGTGGTCACATTCGCCGCTTGCACCGGATAGGATAGCGGCGTCAACGTCTGAACATGCGCCGACGTATACACCGCGGTATCGCGGATCGACGCATCGTAGAGGCTGCGCTGATCGGCGCAGCCTGAAACGAGTGCGGCGAGAATGGTGACCGCAACAACAGACCTCATGACGTCCCCCTTCGATCCAATGGCCACGCCATCAGATCGCAAAAGGAGAATCATCGCAAGGGGCTCTACGAACCGAGACCCCAACTCGGCGCCGCCTCCTGACACAGTGCCTTTCTTGTGTCGAGATCAGGCGCGCTGGCGCCGGTCGTCCAGCCGTCTCTCATCGCCGACAATCCGCTCAGAGCCGAATCGAACTCGCTGATCATCGACCGGCGGCTACGGCTGTCGTCGTTGGTGATGCTGGTCGTCACCACTTTGGCGGTCGTCGACAGGGTGGCGTTGGTCGCCGATGTCAGCGAAAGCTTGAACCGTTCGCTGGATTCATAGGAAGTGTCGCCATAGACTGGCACCTCGATGGTGCCGCTGGTCGCGCCGGCGGCAATGGTCAGGGTGCCCATGGTGGTGGCGTAATCCCTGCCGGCGGTAGCCGAAATACTGGTGGTGCTGTAGACCACGGCGACATCGGAGGCAGACGCGGCCGACAGGCTGACCGTATAGGTCACGCTGGTGCTGTCACTGTTGCCCTCGGTGACCGATGTCGGCCCGGTCAGCGACACGGTCGGCGGGGCGGTATCGTCGTTGGACAGGGTGGTCGTCACCGATTTCAACGTGGAGGACAGCAAGGCATCCGTCGCGGAGGACAGGGACAGCTTGAACGTCTCGTCGCTCTCATAGGTCGCGTCGCCATAGACCGGCACCGCGATGGTGCCACTCGTTGCACCGGCGGCAATGGTCAGGATGCCGCTGGTACTGACATAGTCGCTGCCGGCGGTGGCCGAGATATTGCTCGTGGCGTAGACCACCTTGACGTCGGTCGTCGTGGCGGCCGACAGGCTCACCGTATACAGGGCGTCGGTGGTTCCGCTGTTCCCTTCCACGCAGGTGGTGGTGCCAGCCAGCGTCACGGTGGGCGGTACCGGTTCGTCGTCGGTGATCGTGGTGGTCAGCGACTTGGCCGTTGACGACAGAATACCGTTGGTCGCCGACGACAGGGTCAGGGTGAGGGTCTCGTTGCTTTCATAGGTCGCGTCGCCGTAGACCGGCACGGCAATGGTGCCGCTGGTCGCGCCGGCGGCGATGGTCAGGGTGCCGCTGGTGCTGGCGTAGTCGCTGCCCGCCGTCGCCGTGCCGTTGCTGGTGGCATAGACCACCTTGACATCCGTAGCCGATGCGGCCGACAGGCTCACAGTATAGGTGGCGTCGGTGCTGCCGCTGTTGCCTTCAACCAGCGAGGCCGGACCCGTCAGCGACACGGTGGGCGGCACCGCTTCGTCATTGGTGATGGTGGTGATGACTGATTTGGCCGTGCTCGACACGGTGGCATTGGTTGCCGACGACAGACTCAGGCTGAACGTCTCGTTGCCTTCATAGACCGTGTCACCATAGATCGGAATGTCGATGGTGCCGCTGGTGGCGCCCGCCGCGATGGTCATGGTGCCGCTGGTGCTGGCGTAGTCGCCCGTGGTCGCCGTGCCGTTGCTGGTGGCGTAGACCACAGCGACATCGGTCGCTGCGGCGCTCGACAGGCTGAGCGTATAGGTGACGACGCTGGAGCCGCTATCGCCCTCGGTCACCGATGATGGCCCGGTCAGAGAGACGGTCGGCGGAACCGCATCGTCGTTGACAAGGGTGGTGACCGCCGATTTGCTCGACGACGCCAGCGTTCCCTTGCTCGTCGACGTCAGGGTCAGGCCGAAAGTCTCATCGGATTCATAGGTGGTGTCGCCATAGACCGGGACGTAGATCACGCCGGAGGTGGCGCCCGCGGCAATGGTCAGGGTGCCGCGGGTGCTGGCGTAGTCGCTGCCCGAGGTGGCGCTGCCGTTGCTGGTGCGATAGCCGACCTTGACCGCGACGCTGCCGGCACTCGACAGGGTCACCGTGAACGCCGCGAGACTTGCACCGCTGTCGCCCTCGGTGATCGACCCCGGACCCGTCAGCGACACGGTCGGTCTATAACTTGAATAGCTCATTTCCAGCCTCCGCCACGCCCGGACATCCGGCGATATTCATCCTGGGCGATCAGCGTAGACCCGGGCTGCCAAAGCCGTCAACGCGCGGCATCACACCCCGAGATTGTCGATCAACCGCGCCTTGCCCAACCGCGCCGCGACCAGCAGCCGGGCCGGACGGTCGGCCTGGGCCAGCGGCGCCAGATCTTCGGCATCGCGCAGCTCGAGATAATCGACCGAGGCGAATCCCGCCCGCAGCAGATCCTCGGCGCCGGCCGCCAGCAAGGGAGCCGCCGCGGCGCCGCTGCCGCGCAGGCGATCGGCCAGACCGGTCAGAACCCGGTAAATGGCCGGGGCGATGGCTCGCTGTTCCGGCGACAGATAGGCGTTGCGCGACGATAGAGCCAGGCCATCGGACTCGCGCACCGTCGGCGCGCCGATCACCTCGACGGGGATATCCAGGTCGCGCACCAGACGGCGGATAACCTGAAGCTGCTGGTAGTCCTTTTCTCCGAACACCGCCACGTCGGGCAGAGCCTGTAGCAGCAGCTTGGTCACCACCGTGGCGACTCCGGCGAAATGGCCGGGCCGGATATCGCCGCACAGGCCGGAGGAGATGCCGGTCACCGTCACCGTGGTGGCGAAGCCCGGCGGGTACATCTCGGGCACCGTCGGCGCGAACAGCAGATGCGCCCCGGCTCCGCCCAGCAGGCCGGCGTCGGTGGTCTCCTGGCGCGGATAGGCCTGAAAGTCCTCGTTGGGGCCGAACTGGCTGGGATTGACGAACACGCTGGCGACCACCCGATCAACCCGGGTCAGCGCCGTCTCGACCAGCGACAGATGGCCGCGATGCAGGGCGCCCATGGTCGGGACGAATCCGACCCGCAACCCATCCTGACGCCAGGCGCGCACCTGCGCCCGCAGATCGGCGACGCTACGCACGGTGGGAAGGCAATTCGTCATCGGCACTCGCTCTCCAACCACTGTTCACTATTGCAGAATCACCCCTTCTTCACGCCGAAGCAATGCTCCGGCGCCGGGAAGGTGCGGCTCTTGACGTCTGCGGCATAGGCGGCGGCGGCCTGGGTGACCGCGTCCGCCAGATTGACATAGCGCTTGACGAATTTCGGCGTGAACTCGGTGAACAGGCCAAGCACATCCTCGGTCACCAGCACCTGACCGTCGCAGGCCGGCGAAGCGCCGATGCCGATGGTGGGGATGGCGATCTCGGTCGTCAGGGCGTGGGCCACCGGCTCGATGGTGCCCTCGACCACCACTGAAAAGGCCCCGGCCTCGGCGATGGCGCGGGCGTCGGCGCGGATCTGCGCGGCTTCCACCGCGTCGCGGCCCTGGCTGCGGAAACCGCCCAGCGCATGCACGTTCTGCGGCTGCAAGCCGATATGAGCCATCACCGGAATGCCGCGGCGGCTGAGAAAGGCGATGGTCTCGGCCATTTCCGCGCCGCCCTCGAGCTTGACGCCGGCACAGCCGGTTTCCGCCATCACCCGGGCGGCGTTGCGGAACGCCTGCTCCTTCGACTCCTGATACGAGCCGAACGGCATGTCGACGATGACGCAGGACCGCTCCGAGCCCCGCATGACCGCCTGACCATGGGCGATCATCATATCCAGGGTGACCCCGAGGGTCGTCTCCATGCCATAGAGCACCATGCCCAGCGAGTCGCCCACCAGCAGAAGATCCACATGGGGATCGAGCAGCTTGGCGATCGGGGCGGTATAGGCCGTCAGCACGACGATCGGCTCGCCACCCTTGCGGGCGCGGATCTCCCGCGTGGTGATGCGCTTGATCTTGACTTCCGTGGTCACGACACCCTCCGTTCCGGACTCACTCGCCCGGATGGTCCGTCTTGTACCCCATCCGCCACGTTTCGCAACTGCGAAGGCGACTCATCCCAATCGCCGGCCGGTCCGGACATCATACAGATGCACATGCTCCGGCGGCAGTGCCACCTTTGCCGGGACTGCCGCACCGGCCGCCAGCCGCAGGGTGACCGGCGCACCGGCCAGGGTGCCGTGCATCAGGGTCTCGGCGCCGAGCGGCTCCACCAGATCGACCTCCAGCGGCAAGCCGCTGTCGGCGGGGAGCAGATGCTCGGGCCGGATGCCCAGGCGCACCGGGCCATCCGGCCCGGCGACCGGGTCGGGCAGAACGGTGTCGCCGAGCATCAGCCGGCCGCCGCGCCGCTCGGCCGGCAGGATGTTCATGGGAGGCGTGCCGATGAAGCTGGCGACGAACGCGCTGGCCGGACGGGCGTAGACCTCCAGCGGCGGGCCGATCTGCTCGACCCGGCCGGCCCGCATCACCATCAGCCGGTCCCCCAGGGTCATGGCCTCGGCCTGATCGTGGGTGACATAGATGCTGGTGGTGCCGATGCGGCGCTGGAGCCGCTTGATCTCCATGCGCATCTGAACCCGCAATTGGGCATCCAGGTTGGACAGCGGTTCGTCGAACAGGAACACCTGCGGCTCGCGGACAATCGCCCGCCCCATGGCGACGCGCTGGCGCTGCCCGCCCGACAGCTCGCGCGGCTTGCGCCGGAGCAGCGGCGTCAGATCGAGCGACTGGGCCACCGCAGCAACGCGGCGGGCGATCTCGGCTTTGCTCAGGCAACGGGTGCGCAGGCCATAGGCCAGGTTGTCGAACACCGTCATATGTGGATACAGCGCATAGGTCTGGAACACCATGGCGATATCGCGATCCCTGGGTTCCAGGTGACCGACCGGACGGCCGCCGATCTCCACCTCGCCGGCCGACAGCTCTTCCAGCCCGGCGATGAGCCGCAGCAGTGTCGACTTGCCGCAGCCCGACGGCCCCAGGATCACCAGGAACTCGCCGTCACTGACCGTGCAGTCCAGGCCGTGCAGGATCACTTGCTTGCCGAACGTCTTGGCGACACCACGCAGGACCACCTCGGCCACGCTATTTCTCCGTCTCGGTCAGGCCGCGCACGAACCAGCGCTGCATCAGCACCATCACCGCCAGCGGCGGCAGCATGGCCAGAATGATCGACGCCATCACCAGATGCCATTCCGTCGAGGCATCGGCCTGGGCGATCATCTTCTTGATGCCGATGATCATGGTGGCCATGTCAGCATGGGTGGTGGCCAGCAGCGGCCAGAGATACTGGTTCCAGCCGTAGATGAACAGGATCACCGACAGAGCGGCGATGTTGGTGCGCGACAGCGGCACCAGGATGTCCCAGAAGAAGCGCAGCGGTCCGGCACCATCCATCCGGGCGGCTTCCACCAGTTCCTTCGGCACCGTCAGGAACACCTGACGGAACAGGAATGTCGCCGTCGCCGAGGCGATCAGCGGCACCGTCAGCCCGGCATAGGAATCGAGCATGCCCAGATCGGCGACCACCTTGAAGGTGGGAACGATGCGCACCTCGACCGGCAGCATCAGGGTGGCGAAGATCAGCCAGAAGCTGGTCATGCGCAGGGGAAAGCGGAAATAGACGATGGCGAAGGCGGCCAGCAGGGAGAGGGCGATCTTGCCGGCGGTGATGGTCAGGGCCATCACCAGACTGTTGAGCATCAGCCGCCACACCGGCACGCCGTCGATGGTGGCGGAGCCGGAAAACAGCGCCGCCGCGTAGTTCTCCACCAGCCGGTCTCCCGGCAGCAGCGGCAGATTGAGATCGCGGATAGTGGCCAGCGGATGGGTGGAGGCGACGAACACCATCCAGATGGGAAAGGCCACCACCAGCACGCCCAGCAGCAGCACCGCATGGGCCAGCAGATCGGCCGGACCCGGCCAGGAGCGCCGTCTCATGCGTAATGGACCTTGCGCTCGATCCAGCGGAACTGCACCACCGTCAAGATCATCACCAGCACCATCAGCACCACCGACTGCGCCGCCGAGCCGCCCAGGTCGAGAGCGATGAAGCCATCCTGATAGACCTTGTAGACGAGAATCTCGGTGGCCTTGGCCGGACCGCCGCCGGTCACCGCGTGGATCACGCCGAAGGTCTCGAAGAAGGCATGGGTCAGGTTGACCACCACCAGGAAAAAGGTGGTCGGCGACAGCAGCGGCAGGGTGATGGTGAAAAAGCGCCGAACCGGCCCGGCTCCATCAAGCGCCGCCGCCTCAAGCAGCGAGGGCGGAATGCCTTGCAGCCCGGCCAGGAAGAACAGGAAGTTGTAGCTGAGCTGCTGCCACGCCGCGGCCAGCACCACCAGCAGCAGCGCCTGATTGCCATCGAGCAACGGGTTCCAGTCGATCCCCAGCCGCCGCAGTGGCAGCGCCAGCACGCCGACCGCCGGATTGAACAGGAACAGCCAGATCATCCCCGCCACCGCCGGAGCCAGGGCGTAGGGCCACAGGATCAGCGCCTTGCAGGCTCCGGCGCCGCGCCCCCCGCGATCCGCCGCCAGTGCCAGCAAAAGCGCCGGCACCATCGCCAGCACCACCACCGCCACCGTGAACAGCACGGTAACTTGCAGGGAATGCAGATAGGAGGGATCGGCCAGCACCGCGGCGAAATTGTCCAGCCCGACGAACCGGCTTTTCAGGCCGAACGGATCTTCCCGCAGCAGCGACTGACGAATCGCCTGTCCCGCCGGCCACAGGAAAAACACCAGCGTCACCGCCAGTTGCGGCAGCAGCAGCAGAGCCGGCAGCAGCCGGCCACGGAAAAGGGCCGGTCTCATCAAGGCTGCTGTTTCGCCGCCCGATCTTCAACCGTCACCCGCCCGACGGTCACGAAGCCGATGGACTGGGTGCCGCGGAAATAGGCGTGTACGGCCTCGATCACCGGCTGCGACACCGGCCGCGCCGCGCTCCAGCGCAGCAGGAAATTGGCCCCCGAGCCGCCCGACGAGTCGTTCAGGTTGACGAAATATTCCACCGTGGCCATCGGCCCGATGGCCTTGGGCTGGTCGGCGTAATGGCGGATCAGCTTGCCGTCGGTATCATAGTAGTCGGCCTGCCGCAGGGTGATGGCCTGATGTGGATCGGTGTTGCGGACACTGATCAGGGTCGACACCAGCAGCCGCTCGGGCGAGCCGTCGCCCTTCAGGTCGCCGTGCCAGATATGGGAATAGACCGGCAGATAGACGGTCTGCCCGATCGAAGGATCGACCGCTGCCGCCGGCCCGGCCCACAGGGCCGCCAGGATAACGGCCGCCAGTGTCTTGCGCATTCACGCCTCCCTGTTTCGCCGGCCAGCATAGCGCGGCCGACGTCAGGGGGAAATGGCGTCTCGCCTCACTAACGCTCATTGCGCCAGCAAGAAACTCCCTCTCCCGCTGGCGCTACGGGATGCATACATCTTACCGTTATTTTCCAATACCTTGCACTATCCGTCATGGCCGGGGTTGTCCCCGCCCTCCCCGCGGGGGAACCCCCCCCCTTGCCTTGTGTATTGCCGTGGGGGACAACGGGGGGGG
>OBEQ010187776.1_pt1 | contig 22973 bp, 24 predicted proteins | sample 1670901 | NCBI WGS metagenome assembly OBEQ01 (sample SAMEA104232315, study PRJEB22302) | groundwater metagenome | biome: forest; feature: aquifer; material: groundwater | place: USA | collected 2011-08-07 | depth 5.4 m
CGATGAGTAAAATAGTGAATTGCGAAATGAGGCATGTAAAACAAAATGTGTGAAGAATGAATGCTTCTATGCCAGTAAGATACAGGCTGAAAAGAAAACCGAGAATCGAAGCGATAAGAAGGAAATGTGTAAGTCCTCGATCTATGTTTTGTTCCCTGTATTTTAGAAAAGCCCCTGTGGCAAGAAAGAGATATCCGATAAGGCCAATGAGAGAGACGGGAATGCCTCCCAGTTTTGCATACGCGCTTTTATTGACAAGATCACAATTCAGCACGGCGCTTATGTTACACCAGGATCCGCTCACCGCCCCGTAAAAATGCGCAACGGCATAGACTGAAATACTAACACCGATGAAGCCTAAAAGGAAGATGATGGACGAGAGTTGCTTTGTACTGTGTGTCATAACGCGCAACCACTGAATGTCGCGAGTTCTTCCAGACTCTGTTCTCCCGTGCGTATTTCACCTGCGGCATTCTTCCACGTGGGATAGCCTTCCACTTCTGCATCCTTGCAGGCCTGTGTCATCACATCTGGTTGTCCTGGAGTCGCGCACTCTTCATACGTCACGTAACGAAAAGCATTTCCGAACACTTCTTTTTGATTTTGGCAGTGTGGACACCAATAGGCTCCATACATCTTGACACCTTTTTCTGTGAGGCACTGCGCAAAATGGTCATAGGAAGATGGCGCGGATTTAGTAATAATCGCCGAAATCAAAAATCCACCAAAGATAAAAGCACCCGCGATAAAAAGATATTTGGAGGCCGAAATATGTCGCATAACAATGATACTGTATCAGATTTTTTGAAAACAGAACACCCAAATGCGCGGTTCCTCGGACAAAAGTTGTGTGTTGGATGGATCGAGTTCCCAGCCAGCATTCACGTAGCGTTCCGCAACAGCAAGAGATGAGTTTTTGGCATGCAGATCATCTGTGAGGCGAATCTCAAGACGCGTGCCTGTTGGAGCGAGTTTCCACAGCGACGTGAGCACCGCGGCCTCAAGTTCTGGCACTATGTGTTCGGACGAGGTGGGCGCGCTCATTCGCAATGGCACTCCGCCTGAGCCTTTCTGAATGGCACAGAGGAAGGAACCCATCGCTCGACCAAAGGAGGCAAAGTTCACGCCAAGCAAATGCCCTGACGGAAGAGGTTTGGACCAGGGTGTGACGTGTAAATCCAAAAACGATATGCATTGACAGCGCATCCACTTGTCAAGAAGCACCGCGCAAGGATCCTCCATTTCGATTTGTTCAAGCCAACTATGGATGGCTGGAGTGAGTGGACTGATCCGTTGTGCCATAAAACTGTTGTACATAACGCTGGAGCATGTCGATTTCGACGTTCACGACGTCTCCAACCTTGCGTTCACCAAATGTTGTCCTTTGAAGCGTCTCTTGTGTAAGCGAGACGGAAAATTGTCCGCGTGAGGCTTCACTCACCGTAAGGCTCACGCCATCAAGGGAAACAGAGGCACGCGACACAAAACCTTCTTCTGTTTTGAACGTAAAGAGTTCTGCGTTCCCATCGGCTTTCCGCCGCACAATCTGTGCCACTCCATCAACGTGTCCAAACACCATGTGGCCACCGAGTTCCTCTACCAGCCGCAAGGATGATTCTACATTGACCACGTCCCCGTTGCTCCATGTACTCACCGTAGAAAGTCGAAGCGTCTGGGGCATGACGTCTGTCATAAAACCTGTCACATCCTTTTCAACAACGGTGAGACACACGCCTGCCACATTCACAGAACTTCCTGGCTCAATGCGATCAAGAAAATCTGCGCCTGCTTCTATACGTAAAATAGCCCCGCCTTCTGGCAGGTCATTTCGCGAAACAACTATGCCCTTATGTCGAATGATTCCCGAGTACATATTTTACTTTTTCTAGGTCAGTACGAATTTTTTGCCGCATCTGCTCCTCCCCTTTGAAAGGAGTAAGATCGCTCACGCGATCAAGAATCTCGACCTCAATTTCCTGTCCGTAAAGGTCCCCTGTAAATCCAAGCACGTGGACTTCACATAAAAAACCTGTGGGGATTTTACGCAAACAGATGGCCGCCCCCCATTGTGCTCCATTCAAGCTCAAGCGGCCAGCAAAAATGCCTGTCTGCCACTGCGGCCCTGTTTCAAGCAATAGATTGGCTGTTGGGACGCCGTAATGGTCGCCAGCCTCCCTATCCCCATGAATGACTTGTCCGGTGACTTTCATAGACACTCATCATAATGGTAGAATCGCGCACATGCAACACCGACTCTTTCTTCTATTTTTTTCGCTGTTCCTTCTGTTCCCACAATTTGCGCAGGCAAACGTGGCGAGTTTTTTGAAACCACAGATTACAGCAGCGACCAAACAGCTCGTTTGTTTTGATGCAGCAAAGAAAAATTGCCAAGTCGTTTTTACGATTTCAGGAAATCGATTTTTGAATAGTCAAGATTCTGGTTCCGTGCGCGTTGGCGGAGCACAAGCAACGATTCTGCGCTGGACCGACAGCGTTGTCTCTGCGTCTGCCCCGTCAAATTTATACGACATGACTCCTGTTTTGAAAGTGGACACCACCATCACTCTGCCAACGCTCAACACAGCAAACACAACACTCAATGACATTTTCAACGCTTCGGTACAGACAGCGCTTGATGATGTGCATATTGCAAACAATGGCCAACGTTATCTTTCAGCTGGTCCAAAATATGACGATATCGAACGGACGTATTATCGTGACAGCTACTGGCTTAGTCAGCTCATGCTTTTAATCGAACCTTATGTTGTGCGCGATGAGATAGTACTGCTTGCAGGTGGCGTGAAGCGTGATGGAAGCACGCCAAGTGCCATCACCATCAATGCGAATGATCCATCACTTGCTTTGTGGGATAATCATTTTGATTCCGGGCCGTACTTGGTGATGATGGTGGATGAGTATGTGCGGGCCACGGGAGATACTGCCGTACTCAACGAAAAAATCAGTGGCGTCAGCCTATACCAAATTCTTGGACGTGCCATGAAGCATCTCAAAACAACAGATTCAGATGCAGACGGCTTACCTGAAAAACCAAAAGACTCACTGCAGGATTGGCTGGACACGATCCCACGCGGCGGCGAAGTGTTGTATGATGAGGCACTGTACTTTCAAGCACTTACCAACATGAAGGAACTCGCGACGATTCTGCATCTGACGACGGATGCAACGTCGTACAAAAATCTTGCAACAAACGTGCGCACGGCCATCAACACACAATTTTGGAGCCCGGTACGTGGTTACTACTATGAGCGCTGCGAGAGTACCGGATGCGTTGATCGACTCACCAATGAATCAAGTCTCGCAATTTTGTATGGTATTCCAATGGTCGATAATCGAAAAACGCTTTTTGAGAGTCTCAAAGCGCTTGAGTCGCGCCAGAACACAGATCAACACTACGGCGACTGGGGCGTGATCAATGCGTGGCCGCTGTATGCAGGTTCGTCGAGCAATGATTACGGGTATCAAAACGGGGCGGACTGGCCATTTTTAGATGCGATGAATGCGGGAGCACGGCTGCTGTATCACAATGATGATTGGGAGTATCCGCTCACGCGTTGGTGGACATATTTGCAGGAGCAGAATCGAAATCCAAGCGCGTTGCCAGAATATGTTTCACCGGTTGACGCATCAAATGGAACGTCGCAGGCGTGGTCTGTGGCGCCCATCATGAGCGCCATAAAATATGGCCTTGGACTGAATCCAGATCTCAATGGCTTCTATACGCTACGCACTCCGCCTTGGGGTGCGACGACAGGATCCAATTTTCTTGTTCATGGAAAGCGCGTGGCATTCTAAAAAAGATAAAAGTTCCAACAGAAGTTGAAACTTTTATCTTGGTTCCGGGACGTGGATTCGAACCACGGTTCTGTGCTTCAGAGGCACATGTCCTGCCGCTAGACGATCCCGGAGTAATTTGCATGCCGATGCTATCACGCAAGGATGAGCAGGTCAACGGATGAGAGTCTTAATAAGCGGCGTGATTTCCTTGCGCATGATGATTCCCTTACGAACGGCGAGACTGTCGGAAAACGTGACGTGAAGCGCAGCGACAAGCACAGACTGCATGAACGGATCGTTTGTGACAAAACGATTGAGCTTCGCTTCGATGTCAAGCATGGTAAGAAAAATATGATCAAGTTTATTTTGTGCTTTGAGTCCCTCGAGTACAGCGGTGATTTCTGCTTCGCGATCATGTAGAAGAGTCTCAGAATCAACCATCTCGAGCTGAACAATCCCTAGACGTTTCCCTGCTATTTCAAAAATAGCTGTTTCTGTGTCCATGGCCTGTTCTAGTTTGTCACCGGAGAAATCAGATTTTGCTGCAAACATGTCGTGCGTAAAATTCTGTGGCAAAGGCGCGATATCATTTAGCCACGCCATGATTGTGTGATCGCGATTGGTTGTTGTATTTGCCTGAAAATTTTGCGTGTTGGAAATAATTGCCGCCTGTAATAGTTGGGCGGATTCTCTGCTCGGCTGGATATTTGCTAAATAAAACCTTTCTGCAACGAGCGTTGCAGCGGCCCCGACGAACTCGATCTGAATTTTAGCGTTTAAAAACTTCTGCGACTCGTTGACCATTCTGTGATCAACAACCTCCACGACTTGTTCAGGAAGTAAGCGTCCTTCAAAATGTACGGGTTCGCTTGCGTCCAGAATTGCAACAGCTTCATGCGGCTCAAATGACGTTCGATTCTCTGGATGAGCGATTGCTAATGTCTTCAAAGCAAACTCTGCTTCAACGGTTGGATGGCCCATAAGGCAAGCCGTCGCCTTCGTGCCTGTTTCGTTCAACAATTCTGCATAGGCAAATGCGCAAGCGACTCCATCCAAATCTGGATCAACGTAACTTGTTGTAAAAACTGTTTTCATAGTTTTGCAGAGGTCTCTTTCGTATTCGTCAGCGTGATAAGCTGTCCGCAAGCGGCGCTGATGTCTTCGCCCATGGTACGGCGTTTCGTGACAGTTATGTGATGATTTTCCAGCAATGACATAAACGCTTCAATACTTTTTGGTAAACTACACTGAAACTCTAGGCCTGTGAAATTATATGGAATGAGATTTACACGCACGTCGCCGATTTCTTGCACAAATTGTGCAAGCTTTTCTGCATGCATTGGCGTGTCGTTCACGCTCCTCAGCATCACATATTCAAACGTCAGGTGATGTCGACGATTGCCGAATTTTTCAAGATAGCGCCTTGCCCAGTCTTTAATTTTTGGAAGAAAATCCTCATACGAAGTTGGCACAATTTGCTTGCGCGTTTCTCCATCGGCACTATGCAGTGAGACGGCGAGACGAATATGAGGCCAAAGCGGATCGCTCAACATTTGTTCAAGTCGAGGAAGTACACCAACCGTTGAAACGGTAATGCGTGTGCGACCAAGCTCGGTGTACTTGAGCCATAGATTGATGGTCGAACGAACTTGCTCATAATTTGCGAGTGGCTCACCCATGCCCATGAAAACGATGTTGGTGACGCGTTGTGGAAGCTCTGGATGCGCTCCCAAAAACTCAACCCAATAACGATACTGATCCACGATCTCATCTTGATCGAGCGAGCGAAAGAGTCCCATTTTTCCCGTTGCACAAAATCCGCAACGCATGGCGCAGCCGACTTGCGAACTGACACAAATCGTCCACCAACCGCGCGGATTTTTCATGAGCACCGTTTCAATCTGCTTGCCGCCAGCAACATTCACTGCTGCCTTAAATGTATCCTTACGCTTGCTCTCTTCAAGCAGCGCTGTGGTGATGGACATCCATGGAACCTCACGCTGCAGCACGATACGCATCTGCTCTGGAATATTCGAAACATCCTGCCATGATTTAAAGGCAGAATTGAACAAAGCGGCGTCGAGTTGCTTGAGGCGAAAAGCAGGCTCGGCAGGAAAAAGCTCTGCAAATTGCTCGCGCCGAGGTTTATAATCCATGCGCTGTGCACCTTAGAACGGATTCCAATTTTTTTCAAAGTTTTCAACACGAGCGAGAAAAAGATTCAGGAGCAGAAAACTCATGCCTGCAAGCCAAAAATCAGACGTAATACCAAGAGTTAATCCAAGCCCAACGAGCACGAATAGAAACCCGTCGTACATGGGATTGTTAAAGTAACGAAATAGATTCGAGTGGATACGCTTGGCGCGTTGCGGAAAAAAAAATCGAACACCCATCGCTTGCTCACGACCAAACAGCAGGCGGACTTTTGTGACAAGACCCATGCCTATCGCGATAAAAATTACGCCGATGATTTTAGAGAGAACGGATGTCTCTTCATGTGGCAGCTGCCATTGCAAAAGAAGGATCCAGGCAAACAGCATGAGCCAGAGTGTGCCGTTTATCGCAAGGTGAGTGTTCCATAAACGCGGTTTTGCGTGTGTTAAAAACAAGGTGTGACTCATGGTGACACACGCAGCAAAGAGGATAAGTGAAATAATAGGACGCATCTTGCACCAGTATAGCTCCTCGTAGAAAAAAGTACGACCTCGCCTGTCCTGGCGAGGTCGGTGACGCGATAAGAAATCTGTGACTACTCTTGGCTACGCGGATGCTGCAGCTCCAGCTCAAGGTTCCATGGACCTGTCAGTTGAACCGAACGCTTCGTCTGGTGCCACTCGGTTTTGCCTTCGAATTCCGGCAACGCGCAGACGCGCTCAAGGTGCATCTGGTTGAGCGGAAGACAGACGTGAAATCCAGGCAGACCGTAGAAATTGCGGCGCAACCAGAGTGCCGTGTGCGTCGAGCAACAGTAGACAATCCACAATCGATGCCCGGCGAGCACATCGTAGCGGTATCCACGCCCGCCTCGATCTTTCCACGTGCCATCTGGATTGTCGTCCAGATACCGACGCTCGACCTTCATGCCGAGCTTTTTCTCGTAGAACGCCACGAGCTCCTCCTCTACATGCCAGGTTGCCCAGTTGTAGGGATAGAACAGACCCGTGTGACCGCCACGAGTGTTGTCGATGGTGGAAGACAGAAACGGATCGATCGCGGAAGGCGAGGGCGTGGGATGAGCTTGATCGAATGCGTGGAACAAGGAAACCTCCAAAGGGCGGCGCTACTGTGCAATAAAAATCAAAAAGCGTCAAGCGGGCCTCGCTTGAGCAATGCGATCGTGCACACGGGTGAATGTCTCAAAACCTGGCAGTTGGGCCATGCGATCATTGACGCGCTTGGTCATAATCTCAAGTCCGTCCTTACCAGAAAAAAGCGTGTTCACAAGATAGTTGGATTCATCTTGTGTCTTGATCCCCTCCCCAACCGGCTTCCAAAAATAGTCTATTAAATAACGTGCAAGTTTTTGACTTGATGGATAGCGCTTAAGAAGAATATTTGCCACACTCCAATAGAAAAGTGAATGACGTGCTTCCTCGCGAGCAATGGCTCTTAGCAAGTACTCAAGCACGGGATGTTTTGCCAGTGTCCATAGACGTTCATAGCCAGAAAGTGTTGAAAGTTCCTGCACGGCTCCCCATGCCATGTGCACGCCAGAAAATTTTCGTCCCCATAAATTTGTGATACTTCCCATGACCCTTTCTTGCAGGTGATAGCGACGTGAAAGCCGAGCTTTCATCTGTTCAAACCAATTTGCATTTGTCTCATAACCAGCCTCGCCAAGAAAACGATTCAGTAAATCGCCATGCAGGCTCTCCTCGCTCCCCCACCGATCCATGAAGCGTTTTACCGCAGGATTTCTGCCTGTTGGTGTACGCTGAAGCTGTGCGTAATAAATCTCTGTCGATTTTTCGATGTCTCGCATGTACAACAGCACTGGCAAAAACTCTGGACGCAGTTTATACCTCGAAACATCATGCCAAGGGATTGAATTCAAAAACTCACTCGTGAGAACACGTTCCTGTCCATCAAACCACGCGATCGCCTCATCTTCGTGCTCAAATATCATATTATTTTCCTATCCTCCACATGGGGTATGGATACTTCACAAAGATCGTACCAAATTGAGCCTTAAAACGCGAAAAACCTTTCCATGAGCGCGGATCTCCTTTTGTCCAAAACACACCGAAGTCGAGCAAGTCAATGTGATGCTCAAGCGCATGAACAAACCAGTTATCCATCATCCCAAGGCCGACAGAGGTGTCGCGAGCCGAGCGAGCGATGAAGGAAATAAAATGTTTTGACTGATGCGCCTCGGGAATATCGACGTGCGCGAAACCCGCTTCGATCGTTCCGTCACCATTCTTGCGCCTCATCCCAACCAAGTGAAGATGCTCACCTTGCGCTCGATCATGCTGTTTGAGCAGATCAATGTAGAGCAGACGTAGCACGGAATCCATAGGCGCACGTTTGTAGGCGGCAATAAAATCCGCGAGGCTCGGTGTAAATGCTTCCCACTCATCACGCTGTGCCAGCCACTTGCGACGATGGCGCTTGGCATGCTCCGACCAGTTTTGCCAATAAGGCGCCTCAGGCTCCACAAGCGCATACCCTGTCGTTTTAATGTGTTTAAGCAGTCGTGTGCGATGCCAGCCGATCGGTGTTTGCGTGCGCGATACAGGCTGCCAAATGATGAGTCGCTTTGGGCTCAAATTATGAGGCGGCTCTTCATCACCAAAATAATTTTCAAACCAAAAGGGCCCGACGTTCCAGCGCAACCCCCAACATCCTTCACGTCCTGAAAGCCGAAGGCGTGGAGTGCGCAAACAATCCCGTAAAATATATTCCTTATTTTCTAAATACCGCTGGTAATTCATACCAGCGGTATTTTAGCACGATGTGATATACACGCTAGAGATCTCACTAATTTTTCACGGCGCGCCACTGACACAGCCAAAAATAGAGCAACAGGGCTTGAGACCAGAACATCACGACGTTCAGTGCGTGTGTCCCGGGACTCGTCCATGCTGAAGCAAAATAAAACGCCGTGTTCATGAAAAGACCACCGAGGAGTGCGGCCACAACCACGATAATGGTTGATCGGCGTGTTTTACCACGCCGGGCATAGAGTCCTGCGATGGCAGTGAGGAACAGTCCAAGGGCAACGAGGGTTTCACCTGAGCGTACAAGGGAGGCAAAAAGTTCCGCGTGCGTCGTCGCAAAACCTGTAAGAAATTTTGCGAACCACACGAACGGATTTTTGCTCGCAAAATATGCCAGCGTCACGGGCATGCTTGAAACGTAGTCGGCGCTTGCCCATTTTTCCCAAGCACCCATCCACCATTCATACCCAAGAAGAACCTGTATCCCCATCACCGTTATGAAGGAAACCGCAGTCGAGGACAAACGTTCTGTCGGACGGTTGACGCCAAGGTGACGTTGAAGCGGGCAGACACCAAGAAGTCCTTCGCCAAGCGCATAAAGCCCAAAAAGACCAGCAATCGTTCGGGCAACAATCCCTTCATACAACGCATAGACGGCAAACAACGCTAAGGCCGCAAATAAAAGGCGTATGACACGCTCAAACACACAAAGATTTTTCTGCATATTATTTCTTGTGAGAAAAATGATCAATCAATTTTAAAAGCAGAAGCGTTACGAGAACAGAGTTCAGGGTCCAGACAACGGTCCAAAAAATTCCGAGCGTGCCGACAAATCCGCCGGCGGACATCATGTTGAACATAGATAAAAAAAATTAATCGATTATTGTCTAAATAATACCACATCCGTTACACTGTGCCTATGAGACTTCCCCATCGACCAAAAGAACGCATGAAAGAACTCGAACGTGAAGATGATCAACACTTCACGGTTTCGACGATTGCGCATATGAAAGAGGAAATTGAACGTCTGACGAAAGAGCGTCCAACAGCGGCGGCAGAAGTACGCCGTATGGCCGAGATGGGTGATCTTTCTGAAAACGCTGGATACATGGTTGCAAAAGCACATCTGCGCCGTATCAACTCACGCATTATCACGTTGCAAGAGCGATTCAAAAATGCGATCGAGATCCCAAAGGGACCAGACTCCTCTGGTCGCATTCGCATTGGCTCAACCGTCGTTGTGCGCACACAGGATCGCAATTTTACCTTTGAAATTCTTGGCTCGCACGAGACGAGTCCTGGCCGCGGCCGTATTTCACACCTGTCACCACTCGGTTCACTGCTCCTTGGTCACGTAATAGGTGAAACGGTCCTCCTTAATACACCTGACCGCGAGGTGCTTTATGAGATTTTAGAAGTGCGATGATCCTTCCACCAGAGCGGTTCTTGCAGAGGAATTTTTGTGAGAACCTGTTTTGATTGATTTGGTTCAAATGATTCCTCAAGCATCTCAAGAAGCATCATCGTCTCTTCAACCCATTGTACATGCCGTGCGATATCACGCTCATTGATCTCACCATGCTGACCTGATTCTGCCATCACAAAAAATTTTCCTGCGCGTGCGAGTGCACGAGGCTTTGAAAACCAGCCAACCTTCTGACACAAAATAGTATCCGTGCTCGAAGCACGGATGAGTTTATTTGTGAGGGCGTCCACCTCACGCACACCTGTTTTGTACATCCACAAAAATGGCCGTAGAAACTCATTGCTCGCGCCGCCGTGCATATCGTGCCAGGCATCGGCTCGATCAATGTGAACGCATTTGAGCCAATGTACGAGTCGTTCACTTGCGCTGCCACTCGCTCGCCCCGGATAAATATTTTTTGGCAATTTCCCATCGAAAGGATTCTCGCTCGTTCGCGCCGCATACCCATCTGCATTCACGGTCGGCACAATAATTAAACGACCAGCAAAATTTCGTGATTGATAGAGCACCGCGAGTCGCTTTGCCGCCTCGATCCCTGCATACTCATCCCCATCCATACCAGCCGTAATAAGCAGCGTCTTTCCTTGACGCTTCCCTTCAATCTCTACGACCTGAATGCGTGTGAACTCAGACATGCGACAATGATAGCAGATCGAGTATAATCAGGCTCTATGGACGAGGAGCTCAATTTTCTTAGAAACTCTGCTTGTAAACGGCTCGAAAACCTCCGTCCACACCTTGCTGACCATTCCCATTTGCTGCCAATTCTTGAGTCTTTACTCGAACGCTACAGCAACGCAACAACGCACGAAGAGCTCCGTAGCCTGCAAGGCATCACGGCGACGCTCTTGATCTCTACCGACTGGCAGTCGCCTTCTTTTTTACATGCGCTAAAATCTCAAGCCGGAATACAAGAAGGCAAGATCGTCGGCACAGTGAATGATTACAAACGCGATGAAAATCTTGACGCCCGGGCATTTGAAATCGCCTTTGCGCGCGAGTACATTGATGGCGCCACGCTGCGCATTGGGCCAAGTGTCTATGCCACAAGCAGTGGCATGGCGGCGTTCACCACTATCATCGCCTTCTTGCAACATCACCAAAAAACAGATGGCCCGATTCTTGTTGGCGGGTCGAGTTATTTTGAAAACAAGATGATGTTGAAAAAGGCGTTTTCAGGCCGCATCTATTTTTTTGATGAGTTTGATGTTGATGGATTTTTAAAACTTGTCGCGCGTCATCAACCGGCCGTTATTTTTCTTGACACGCTGTGCAATACAGAAGAGGTCGCTGTGCCACATCTCTCACGCCTCATCCCCGAACTTGCAAAATGCGTGAAACGTCATACGTTCCTTGTGCTCGATAACAGTGGCATGGGGCCAATGTATCAACCTCTGAACGACTTCCCTTTCTTGTCGCTCAAACTGCATCTCATCGTGTTCGAAAGCCTCAACAAGTTTTATCAGTTCGGTATGGATCGCGTGACAGGCGGCATCATTTGGACTGTTGGCCATGCGTGTCTTGGCATGCAAAGCATGCGTACACATCTTGGCACGAACATTCCTGATGCCTCGGCTCAAGCACTGCCTGAACCAAATCGGATGCTCCTAGAAGCTCGCATGCAACGGATCGATCGAAACGTGCAGCATGTTGCCGAAGCGCTGGATGCACACATCCGTTCCAAAACCCGCAGCCCATTCTCGCGTGTAACCTATCCAGGCCTGCCATGTTACAAGGGGTACGTGTGGACAAAAGATCTCCCCTTTCACGGAGCATTTTTCGTACTCAACTTCAAGCCACGCGCCTCGATCGTTGCTCATGCAAAACAATTTATTGCCTTAGCAATCGAGGAAGCAAAAAAAAATGACGTCGAACTCATCGCCGGCACAAGCTTTGGTTTTAACATAACGCGTGTCTATCTCACTGCCCTTAAGGCAAACAAAATTGCTAAGCCTTTTCTTCGTATCTCTGTCGGCACTGAATCTCCAGAAGAAATTGAAAAACTTATCAAGGTTTTCAAACGGACAATCGATCGGCTCTAGTGCAGGAGCCTCCCACTCTTCGGATCAAAAATCCAGTACGGCCAACAGTCATACCACATGGTGTAGGGCCCGTCTGATTCGTTGACAACGTCCAACAAACGAACCGTAATATCTTGCGTCACAGACCGACGCGTTCCACTCCAAACAAACTGGCCCAAATCATCTATTTCTGTCCCAGCTAAATCGAGCAGATCAAATGTAAAATTTTTATCAACGATAAATACATAATAATCGCGATTATCGAGAAGTTCACCAGCGTCCTTGCCGAAGAAGGCATCATCAGCAAGTTTTACACCTTTTCTGTATCCATCCTTTGCATTAAATTGCACCTGAAATTTCGTGCGCTGTGGCCCGTTAATTTTTAGGGTGTCCAACAGTTCCCCTTGCTTAAGGTTAAAAAATCGCGAGGCGTATTGCGGCGTAAAGGAACCAAGAACAACTTTCGTTCCTGATGGCAATTTCCAATCTCCGTTGCCACAACTTCCTCGCTCGTCGTCCTTCAGCGTGACAGACGCTGTTCCTAAATACACTTTTTGAACTTTGGCTCCAAGATCTGTATACCCATAAGCCTTGAGCGTCACCGTATCGCCTCCAGACTCTACATCCTTTGTGTAAAGCGCATAAGGACTCGTGTTGCTGACTTCATCGCCATTTTGTAAATCTGGCCACTGTCCAACCGTCAAATGACCCGTTCCTTTTTTTTCGTGCGTCCAAACATACTGCACCTTGGCATTTTGATCGCCGAGCTCAACCTGTGCTTCCATTTGATAATTCATGCCAATACGCAAACCTGTTGTCCCATTTGGCGAGGTGATGGAAACGTGAGGAGGCGCAACAGCGATCGTAAACTCGCTCGCCTGACTTGCGAGTGCAAAATTTGTGGCGAGAACCGATGAATCAAATCCCTTGAGTACCCATCCCGCGACCTCGATCGGCTTTGCCAAAAACTCACCAAGAATTTCAACGCCGTCGCCAATGTAAGACGCCGTCTTTGCTTTGATATAATTTAGGATCACCTGTGAGACCAGCGCTTGAAACGTTTTGCTCTTGCTGAAAAACTCAAAAGAATTTTTAAGTCCCCCCTTGATATCGCCTTTGTCAAACGCTTCTGTCATTGCTTTTGCTCCTTCCCCATCTGCACGTGGATCAGAAAAAAGCAGTTGGGCAATGTCAGTGGCAAGCCCCTGTCCTCCTTCTCCAACGATGTCACGTGCTTTGTCTGTCGAAAGCCCAATCATGATCATAGGCAAAAGAATCTCATGCACAATCGTCAAATTGCGCACGTCACGATATGCTTGCTCCTCTTCAAACGTGAGCTCTCCATGCAGGTAAGGACCAGACATGGATGGTGGCTGCAGCCCCCACCCAAGCGTCATGATGCGATAGTATGTCGCATCCGCATCGGCGTGCTCTGGCTCAAGATAAACGCTATCGCTCTTGGCTTCGCCATAATGCACTTTGCTCAAAAGAAAATAATCAATCAGCGTTGATGGAACATCTGTGAGCTTGCCGATGGTCGGCGTGTCAACCGTGTATTTGGGTTGAAAAGAAAAAAGCATGTGGCCATCGCTCCCTGCTTTTAGCGTAACGGTGTCGTCCATATGGTCCACGCCATCTTTTTTGTAGCCAATTTCGTATACGAGCGAGCGTAAAATACGGCGATACTCGTTTGTTACGTAGATTTCCTTATTGAAGCCACCGCGATCAATGCGAATGCCGCTCTTAGGTGTTGAGTCTGGCGTGAAACCACTCGCATGAGCGACAGGAATGGAGAAGAAAGAAACAGTTGCCGGTTGAGTTTTAAATCGTGTGGCAGCTGAATCCATCGCCGCTAAAAAATCCGTATTGTCGTCTGTAAGAAATTTCGGATCCCTAGCAGCGATCTGAGTGAGCTCGTCACCAATGGTGTCACTCTTTACAAAACTCTCGGTGGCATCGAGTACGGCAGGCCACGCATCAAACGGCAGAAACATGCCACCGCTCGCATAGAAGAGCATCACCACGGCCGTGCTTTTTGGACCGAGCTCTTCTTTTGTTTGCGCGTTCACGAGCCCAACGTAGAGCAAATCTCCTGTGTCATTTTTTACGACAGCGAGATGCCGCCCTCCATCAAATCCATCAACCGTGAACGAACCATCTTTCGCAACATCTGTTTTTCCTGCAAGCGTTTGCACGTGCAGTGGTTCACTCGAAGCAATAACCATGCCGCTCACAGGAACGACGCTAAGCACAGGAGTAACTTCCTTTGTTGTACTTGTGCGATGCAAAAGAAAAAACACCACAGCGGCGATCGCAAGAGTTGCGACGCCAAGGGTGCCTATGACGAAAATTCTTTTTTTGATTCCTCCTAGCATGCACATAGCATAACAAAATCTTTCATCTGTGACGAGACAACATGACGAGACAACGCCTTGCCTCACTAAAATCCCTTTGTTATACTCATACCCGTCCTGTAGAGGACAGCCCATTCCGGGGTAGCTCAGTGGCAGAGCAGTGGACTGTTAATCCATTGGTCGTGGGTTCGAATCCCACCCCCGGAGCCACAGAAAAAGATTGACCTTGCGTCAGTCTTTTTCTGTTGTTGGGGGGAGCAAGCCACCTGCGTGGCTTGCGTTGGGATTCGAACACCGGAGCCCTATGCCGTCAGCAGACGGCATGGCGAGGTGGTGGCCAGGCCTCGGCGAGCTGGCGAGCCGAGAGCCGCGGCCGAATCCCACCCCCCGAGCCAAGTGGAAGCGAGCGTTGCAAAATGGTCGTTTTTACTTTCTGAAAAGCAAAACGCACCCGGAGGCGGCGACGAGTACGTCTGCCGCGCGGGTGCGCGAGTTCTAGCTGTTGTGCCTGTCTTCGGGCTCAGGCCAGTAGTAGCCCTTGCGAGTCCGGGTGTTGTAGCTGATCGGGAACTTCTTGCCGACGGCGGTGAGGCCCTTGATGACCCACTGCTCGATGCTGAGCATGCCCTCGCGTTCCACCGACCAGATGCAGACGGAAACCGTCCGCGTCTCGCCGTTCTCGTCCTTGAGCTCGAAGTCGAGCATCTGACGATCCATCCCCTCGCCGTGGAAGAGTGAAACCATCAGGTCGAACTTGTTCGGCCCCTTCACGATCTCAATTGAGTGTGCCATACGACACCTCCCTGTTGTCAGAAACCTCCAGGATGATGCGGAGGTAAGCATCGTTACACATCGTTGCCGATGCGCCACCTGCCCATACGGACAGGGATTCTCGAGCGGATGCCCGTCGGTGCGCACGACTTGCGTCATATTCACCGATAGGCCCGGCACCATTCCCGTAAAGGAAGGTGCCGGACGTGACGTGCGTAGAAGGAACGAACCGACGACCTAGAAGACGATCGTGCCGCCGTTGACGCTTTCGTGTACGAGGGTGGCGCTGACCGTGCCGTCATCGACCGTGAGCGAGTTCGGGTAGAGGTCCACCCGCACCTGGTCGTCGAGGTCGGTATCCGCGCCGGTCGTGTCGATGTTGACCGCGAACAGGCCGTAGTCGCCCGCCTCGATCTGGTAGCCCAGTTCGAAGTCGACGAAGATCAGCCCGCCCATGTCCTGGATCTCACCCTCGTAGGTGTTGCCGAGCCGGTCCATGCCCCAAATGTTCTGGGGCTGCCACCCGCTGTCGGCCTTGTCGGTCCAGACCACCAGGAAGCGGAGCGAGTCGACGATCAGGGGCGAGCACTCGAGGTCGTCGTTGTCGAACTGGAGGGACACGGCACGGAGCTCTTCGGATGGCTCCTGGCTCCCCGAGGCGGCACCCTGGGCCTGGCTGATGGTGATGGTGTTGGCCATGACCGTCGTACCCTCGGTGGTCTCGACCTCGAACTCGCAGGACAGGACTTCGGCGGTGTCCTCGGTGATGCCGGAATCGATCTCGCTGCCGCTGTCCTCGGTGCCGGTGTCGCAGCCGATCTCCTCGCTGTCGCCGAAGGGCGACTCCTCGAGGGGATCCAGCGTGCTGCAGCCGGTGGTGAGGGAAAGGGCGGCGAGAATGGTCAGGGTGGAACGCATTTTGTTTCTATGCCTCGGTTGGTTGAAGGATGGTTGGTTGGGGCTGGTTGATGACGGAAGAAGAAATACCCCGCATTTTACATGACCAACAGGTATCACGGGAAGCGCGGGGTATTCCTTGCCTCCTTCTAATTGTGGAAAATTATGATACCATAAAAACGATCTTTTGTCAATGGCTTGATGCCATTATTCTTCTAATATTAGCCAAAATATAAGACCTGATTTTGAGGCTTGAAGCACTTAAAACCGATGGGATGCACAAAGATAGATCAAACTGGACAGGGTCCGTGTCATAGGCATTTTCAAGATTTGCATTACAATGAGCCGTCATCTACGTCGTAGGTGAATCTGGCGGGATTCGTATCCACCCGCCTTAATCTTCCGGGTAACACCGACCTTGCCGAGTTTTCCATGCTCGGGGATGCCAAGGAAACTCCCATAAAGGAGAAACATCATGGGAAAGCCTGCTCTGGTCAATCTGACGCTCCCCGCGCGTGCTCGTCGCGCTCTGCGGATCGCCATGCTCGTCCACAACATGATCGAGAAGATCCGGATCGGTGGAGTGGGTCCGCCCGCTACTATGCTCATGGGCATCAAGGAAGTCTCTCTCGGTCGCTTCGTCTTCACCTTCGAGAGTTGGAACAACTCACCGAACTGGGTAGTGAGTCATGCCGCCGAGATCGTCATGGCCAAGGATGGCGAAGCATGGTCATGTAGCAAGGTGAACTACTTCTTCTACGAACGCGGATTCGCAGAGGATCCGCCTGAGACCATCATCCAATGGACGTGGTGTGATCGCTCGCTCACGCACATCATTCGCCGCGCTATGATTCCTTCTCGCTTCTTCGTGCCGATCCATGGATACAAGGAGGAATGGTCCATCGCACAGAACATGAATGACCAGACCTTGCGCGAACTTCATCCCGGTCTGGTCTTCACGGAGACGTTGCACGAAAGCCATCCGTTGGTCTCCTGGCAGAAAATGGAGAGGTCGGACTTCTCTGGCGGCCGCTGAATCAGACGACTGATCGTCGCCACACTCGCGCACCCGCGCGGCTTGAGCCCCCCTCGGCTCGCCGTCGGGTGCGCTCTTGTTTTTCACTAAGCAGTACATGCTTTCATAAATGCCATTCCGCGCATGCGTTCCATACTCACTCGTACCGCCTGATAGACATTCATGAGTTCGGTAAACAGGTAAGCTGGGGAGCCAATAAGGTCTCAGCAGAAATGCTGGGATTTTATTATGTTTTGAAGACTACCCGTGTGGGGTTAGAACTGGTAGAATTAAACTATCTGAATCAGATGGACTCCCTAGCATTTCAGTATGTTTCTTGAAAAAATGAAGACAATAGACTTCGAACGCGGTAAAAAGTATATTTTTGTAGTCCCCATGGGATCAACTGAACAGCACGGTCCATTCCTGCCGTTGGGTACGGATTCATTTGTACAGGACGCATTTATTCATGAAGCAGAAAAGCAGGTTCCAGATGTCATCTTCTTGCCAACCCTGCGCATTACCTGTTCCGAAGAGCACTTTGGTTTTGTGGGAACGGTTTCGCTTTCAAAAGAAACGATGAGTAGCGTTTTGACAGATGTCTGTGAATCGCTATTGCCCTATGCGTCGAAGATCATCCTCACGACCGCACACGGCGGTAATGTTGAACTCCTAAGTACTTTTGTGGAGACACATTCGTTTGGTTCGATCCCGCTCTATTTTGTCGATCCTAACACGGAAGAAACGGATAACGAAATTCAATCGCTTCTTAATGGTCCGATTGACGACCACGCAGGAAACTACGAAATTTCCATGCTACTTGCAATTGACGAATCAATTGTATCGGTACCGCCAAATGGTTATCCCAAGAAACAGATTGAGAATCCATTTAGTACGAACCGCATCAAAGACTTTTCAGAAGACGGTATCGCAGACAATCATCCGTCGTGGGTTGTGAGCAAGGAGCACGGAGAGGTGTTCATAAAAACTACGGCAAACTCCTTGGCAGATAAGCTACGCAGGTTATTGGATTAAGTGAACTGAACGAGCACAAGTTCTACCTCTGTCCACCGCACAGGTCTAAACGCGCCCACTAATCGGAGCTATGTTTAAGACTTGGGCAAATAGCGACTCTTACAATTAGCGAACCTATGATTTTCATCGCATCTCACCTCACGCAGCCCATTCAGCTTCCAAAGGAACGGATGGGGTCAGGTCTGTGATGTGTGATTTCTTGAAGACTATTTGTGTTCAATAAATACCACATCACAGACCTGACCCCATCATTGTTATAAAACCAAAATTATGAACATGAAAAAATGGTTTCATTCAAAAAAACTATGGGAGCGCGGCGGGATCGTGGGAGTCATTGTCTGCTTCGTACTCTTTCTGTTTCACATCCTCATCTATTTCCCAATTGTCAATACGATTTTTAGAGATGGAATACCAGATTGGGCATTGTTTTTTCCAACGATAACCGGGCAGGCGTTTCTGTTCTTTGCTGGATTTATCGTGCCATACGGTTTCTTGTGCAATTTAACCGTCCCAGTCTGCAACGAGTGGTCTCTCTTTCCAGAACCTGGCAGCGTTCCATGGACATCGATCAACGGACAGTCTGGATATTGCGCCGTACAGACGATGTCGCCAACAAGTGCCTGCGCCGATCTTTCACAAGCGGTTGGATTCGTTGGCATCGCGATCCTTTTAGTTGTGGCTTATTTTGTTATTGGCGCTGTGATCGGGAAGATGATCGAAATAAGAAAAGCTAAGCGACAGTAACACACATTGCATCGGTCAAACCAAATGCGTGAACGTGCACAAACTTTCCTGCAAAGGAACCATCGGAACGGATGGGGTCAGGTCTGTGATGTGTGATTTCTTGAAGACTATTTGTGTTCAATAAATACCACATCACAGACCTGACCCCATCATTGCTGGTCCGACGGTTGAACCTTTCGTAAAGACACCTTTATTGCCTCTTTGAAGATGGCGGCAAGTGAGTTTATTGTTGATGAGAAGGATAAGAAAGCGGTGCTGAAGATAATGGAGAAAATTGTTTAACCTTTGTATGCATTGGATTCTTATGATTATCTGGGTAGTCCTGCTTGGAACATGGATGGATGAAGTAAGACGACGTTAGAGCGCTGTTAAAGATTCAGGAAGGGCTTTACAAAAAAGTAAAAAGGTATACAGTTAATCTAACCCAAAAAAGAGTAAATGATCAGAGGGCCGTAGTCGCTGATCGCCCGGGAAACCGGGCTTTTTTCGTTAAATATTCGAAAGCAGTTAAAAGCCAAGTCTTTTTTTTACCGTCCAAATCTAAACGAATAATAGCTTTAGCGTTAAATCTTGGGAGATGAATTTGCAACTTAATTCTATTCTCTATCCGATTATAAATTTTCCCTTGTGTGATAATTTCTTCGAGGAAGTCTAGAATCTCAGGATGTTTAATAGAAATTTTTTTCAGCCCTTTTGTTTCGTCTCCCCAAAATATATCTATTGGTTCTTTAATCTCTGGATGAACAAAAGCTCCACGAATTTCACCATCCTTTTTATTTAACAAAAATTTAACAGCTTTATTACCAGTTAATCCTTCAAAGATATCACCGAATTTTCCAATTCCAATTTTAGTTGCTGAGCCTTTTCTCGACTTGCTTATGTCATTTACTTTTGGGAGGTTGGTTTTGAATCTAGACTTAACTTCTACTTTGCTTTTGTAGGGCCCGAACATTCCTTGACTACCTTCACCAGCCAACTTAGCCCGTGCTTCAGTTTGAGAAAACAAACGACTTGGATTAGCTGGTGGTGGCAAAGGTATAGCCCCTTCTCCTAAGAGCTTTCTATCTGCCATCTGAAAGTAATTTTGGATAGCTTCAGTAACAATTTGTGCCTCTTCTGGATTTGGTTTAACACCGGTCAAAATCTTTTTAAGAATAAAATCAAAACCACTCTTGAGCATATCCTTACCGATAGAATAATGTTCAAGAATGGGAATGATTATTCTCGCCACGATCGTTGCGTTTTATAAAATATCTAAACCGGCCACGTGGCTTCTTGTACCGTATATTCTCTGGGTCAGTTTCGCAATGTATCTAAACTATGCAATTTGGGCATTGAACTAAGCTCTCACTCTCGGCACAAAGCTCGCCACCCCAGTAGTAGAGCACAGCTCACTACTGGGCAGGCAGGGGCGACCAAGTGGGAAATCAGGGGTTACAGGTTCTCGTACTTGGCCAGCAATCCTTTCACCCCGTTAGATAACTTTATATCTAACGGGGTGAATCTGGTCTAAAACCACGGTAGGATATTTGTACTCCTCCGCCCAGTCAAAAGTTTGCGAAGGTTTTAATTCGGGAGCGCTGTGACCTCTCTGGTCACAGCTTCGTGCGTTTTATCGACATCAAAAACCATGTTATCATTCCCTCCTATGGAAAAAGAGCCAAATGAGATGACAGTGGATGGCGCGCTAGCTGAACTCGCAGTGGTAGAAAGCAGTCTGCATACCACAGGCGCAGTGGATGTTGAGACTTCAGCTCTCGCTCAAATTCGACACGACCTCTTGAACGGTCAACTGAATCCTGAAGAGGCCATCGCAAAAGCCCGCGCGATGATCGAGGCGCGATCCGATTACCACTAAAAATTGTCGTCGAGACTTTCTACACTGCTCTCCTCCGCGTCCGTATCATAATCACTACTCGTTTCTACATCATCACCAAACGTATAATTGCCGTAGAAGGCATCGGAAATATCATCAATTTCTTTGTTCCATGTTGAGCCGTAAAGCGACTTGGCCACGTCTTCGCTTGCGATGGCTCGCAACACTCCATCTTGCGATACGGCATAGACCGTATTGACCGTGATGAATTTGACCATGCGCGTGCCGGGGTGATAGGTCACGTTTTTGCCAAGCGTAATAGATGCCATAAAGGTCGAGTTAACGATCTGTACATCGTCAAAATTGATGTACCACGTGAAGTAGACTTTTTCGTTCGGGAAGGCATGACGTTTGTTGTCCGAGCTGTAAAAATAAACAGCCTTGCAGGGATCATTCACCTCGGCGTCATCCTTACACACAAGTTTTATAAGACTGCCAGAATTTGCTTCGCCGTTCGTGTTGGTAACAGTATCACTGCCTGTTCCCGTGTTGGAGGACGTCGCCGCGGCAACCGTGACGGTGGTAGACGTTCCGACTCCACTATTTCCCGCAGCGTCAGAGCAGGAAGCATAGGCGATGTACGTTCCGGCTGCGCTGAACGTGTAATTCACGCTGGCGGTTGAGCCGCTAAGCGTCATTCCTCCTTGACTTATTCCGCTCACATACAAAGTACAACTGCTCACTCCCACACTATCGCTTGCACCCACTGAAAGAGTCACGGCCTGTGTTGCCGTCGCGCTTGTGGGCGTGATAGCTCCAACCGTTGGCGCCGTTGTGTCGGCTGTGCTCGCAACCGTGATGGTGGTTGAAGAGCCTACCGCGCTATTGCCCAAGGTGTCAGCGCAGGTCGCAAAAGCCGTGGCGCTACCGCTTGCCGTGAAGGTATACGAACGAGAATAAATGCCACCGCTCACGCTCATGGCGCCTTGAGACACGCCGTTGACTGTCAGCGTGCAAGAGGCAACGCCTGAAGCATCGATCGGAATGACCTGCAAGGCAACTGGAACATTTATCGTGGCTGCGGAAGGTGTGACATAGCCTACGGTAGGTCCCGTGGCCTCAATCGTTTTTGTCGTGCTTGTTGCCGTTCCAGCATTTTGCGCCTCGTCGCTCGCGTAAACGCTAAAGGTGTGGGATCCATCCAACAGAGCTGATGTGAGTGTGTATGAAGTTGATGTCCCAATATCACTATAAGTGCCGCCATCAACAGATAATTCGTAGTTCACGGCTGACTCGCCATCGGTTGATGCAGTCCATGAGAGTGTTGGAGTATTATCGGTTGTGCCGGTGCTGACTGTGAGTCCCGAAAGCGCGCTCGGGGCTACGGCATCATAACGATAAATAAAACCTAGAGTCCCTACTGCACGCCGTTCATTCGTTCCCGCATAGTCCCAGACATCTTCAAGATACGCACTCGAAGGTAGAGCATCGATGAGCGAAACGGTAGTCCATGTGACACCACCGTTGCTTGTTTCGCGAATAGCGTCACCTGTCGTCAACAGTCCAAGCGAGGATGAATAAAAATCCATGCTAAAAATGTAGTTTGAGCCCGTCAGTGTCGAAATCGTGCTCCAAGTCGTTCCGCTGTTTGTCGTGTGCAGTATGACGCCAGCTGTTGTGCCGACCCACGCTTCAGTGGATGAAATGGCGTCAAGAGCTCTGATGAACGTCGTTGTCCCGCTGGTCTGCGCTGTCCATGTCGTTCCTCCATTGGTCGTTTTCAGAATAGTCCCACTTCCGCCTGCAGCCCATGCAATCGTATCCGAAACCGCGGCAACGCGATAAAGACTGGAGCTTGTCCCGCTGGTCTGAATTGTCCAAGTCGCTCCGCTATCAGTTGTCTTTAAAATTTTTCCGCTGTCACCGACAGCCCAGCCTGTGGTGGAGGTAATCATATCAATCGAGCGCAACGTGACCGTTGTTCCAGAAGTCATTTGCGTCCACGTCGATCCGCTGTTGGTGCTGCGATAAATATTGCCGCTTGTTCCGACGACCAGAGCATACGTGCTTGCGAAAACTTCCACCCCAAAATAGGATCC
>OBEQ011028919.1_pt1 | contig 22971 bp, 30 predicted proteins | sample 1670901 | NCBI WGS metagenome assembly OBEQ01 (sample SAMEA104232315, study PRJEB22302) | groundwater metagenome | biome: forest; feature: aquifer; material: groundwater | place: USA | collected 2011-08-07 | depth 5.4 m
CGTGGCATACCTGTACCCCCTGTTTTACTTTTCTTTAGAAATCACGAAGCGAGCAGCGCTTTAACCACGCGCGCGCCAATGGGCCCTGCAACGGACTTTTTACGCAACCGTCTTTTGCGGCTCGAATTCCTGCCCGACATGAGATGGCGACGGTATGCTTTCGAGTGCATCACTTTTCCCGTGCCCGTAATTTTGAAGCGCTTGCGCGCCGCTTTGTTTGTCTTCAGTTTAATTTTTTTGTTAGCCATAACGAATTTACTCCTGACTCTCGTCGTCTTTGCTTACTTCATCATCATTTTCATTGTCATCATCGTCGTCATCTTCATCCGCATCTTCGGAATCGCCGGTTTTCGCCGGTTTTTTTGGCGCGCCCGTTCCTGTGCGCGATTTCTCGGGGACTTGGTCCCCCGGCTTGGTTACTTTCTTTATGATTTTTTTCTTGGGAACAAGAATATTGACTACGGATTGATTATCGAGTGTATAGTTTTTTTCGATTTCGGCAAATTCCTTAAGATCTTCCATAAGGCGCTGTAATATGCGCAACCCATTTTCCCGATGGGCTGCTTCCCTTCCTCGAAACATCATCGTGACTTTTACCCGGTCACCCCGTTCAAGAAATCGAACGGCATTTTTGAGCTTAGTCTGGTAATCATGGTCGCCGATTTTAGGACGGAACCGGATTTCTTTTACGTGTACGATCACCTGTTTCTTGCGTGCTGTACGTTCCTTTTTGTCGATTTCGTAGAGATATTTGCCGAAATCGATGATCCGGCAAACGGGCGGGTCGGCGTTGGGCGCAACCTCGACCAAATCCAAGCCGGCTTTTTCCGCTCGTTCAAGCGCTTGCTGTATCGGCAGTACGCCGATCGGTTCGCCCTTTTCTCCTACGAGTCTTACGGTTTGACTTCGAATACGTTCATTGATGCGAACGTTTACCGTAGCGATAGCGTTCTCCTCCTGTTTAAATCGGTTTTAGATTTCTTTCGATTCTATTTCGCGACGAATTCTTTGAATTAAATCGTCTATGCTTAAACTTCCGAGATCCTTACGCCCGCGTCCGCGTAACGAAATTTGCTTGGCCTCGACTTCCTTATCGCCTACTACGGCAATGTAGGGAACTTTACTTGTCTCGGCTTCACGAATTTTATAACCGATCTTCTCCGGACTTAAATCCAGCTCCGTTCGAATACCGGCGGCAAGGAGGGTGTCGTATATCCCTCGCGCGTACGCTTCCTGCTTTTCCGATATGCTCGTTATGATCACTTGAATCGGAGCGAGCCAAACCGGAAAAGCACCGCCGAAATGTTCGATTAGTATACCAAAAAACCGCTCTACAGATCCGAATATAGCGCGGTGCACCATAACGGGCCGGTGATTGGCGCCGTCCGCGCCCGTATATTCAAGATCGAGCCTTTCGGGCATTTGAAAATCTAACTGAATCGTACCGCATTGCCAGGTACGCCCCAACGAATCTTCGACCTCAAAGTCAATCTTCGGGCCGTAAAAAGCGCCACCGCCTTCGGCAACGGTAAAATCTAACGTATTCTGCTCAAGCGCCCGGCGTAACCCGCTCGTCGCTTTCTCCCACATTTCATCCGAGCCCATCGACTCGGCGGGCCGGGTGGATAAATGAACGTGAATCGTTTTAAATCCGTATACTTGGTACGTATCACGGATCAATCGAATCACGCCGGCGACTTCTCCGCCGATTTGATCTTCCGTGCAAAAAATATGCGCATCGTCAATCGTAAACGCTTTGGCCCGGAAAAGCCCGTGGAGCGCTCCGCTGACTTCGTTTCGATGTACTAAACCGAGTTCGGCCATGCGTATCGGTAAATCGCGGTAAGAACGTTTGGCGGATTTATAAATGAGCGTTCCGCCCGGACAATTCATCGGCTTAATCGCGAAATGTTTTTCATCCGTTTCGGTGAAAAACATATTTTCTTTGTAGTGCTCGTAATGCCCGGATAGCCTCCACAATTCATCGGAAAGCACCATGGGCGTTTTTACTTCGATATAACCCGAGCGCTGATGAACCAAACGCCAATGCTCGAGCATATTCTGAAGCACCGTATATCCCTTGGCGTGGTAAAAAGGCATGCCCGGCGCTTCGGCATGGAAACTAAAGAGATCGAGCTGTTTACCGAGAATCCTATGATCGCGTTTTTTCGCGAGCTCAAGCCGGTCCAGATAATCTTTTAGGTCTTTTTCGCTGGGAAAAGCCGTGCCGTAAATACGCGTCAGCATCGGATTGGTTTCTTTTCCGCGCCAATACGCACCGGCGGTGTTTAAAAGCTTAAACGCTTTCACCTCTCCGGTATGCTCGACATGCGGGCCCCGGCAAAGATCGATGAATTCCCCCTGATCGAAAAGTGAAATCTCCTGATCGCCCAGACCTTTGATGATTTCTACTTTGTAGGGCTCGTTCCGTTTTTCAAAGAACCGAATCGCTTCATCGCGATTCATCGAAAGCTGTTTAAACTTGGATTTCCGCTGAACAACCGCCTTCATCGCTTCTTCGATGCGCGGCAGAAGATCTTCCGTAATGGGCTCCGGAAAATCGATATCGTAATAAAATCCGTCTTTAATGGCCGGGCCGATAGCTAATTTTGCCTGCGGGTAAAGTTTCTTCACCGCTTCGGCCATAACATGGGAGGCGCTGTGGCGCAACCGGTCCAATTCACTCTGTACGAACTGCTCTCCCATAATCCAATCGAAAACATGGTGGGCGTAAGAGGACTCGAACCTCTGACCCCTACCATGTCAAGGTAGTGCTCTAACCAACTGAGCTATACGCCCGTTACGTTTGACCTGGCGATCCCTAAAATTTCAAAGATTTTTATCCCGAAATTTCATGGGGTACGCCTGGTTCACTTTGTCATTCAATTTCAACGAAAAAAATGGCCAGCACTCTCATCCGATTTCCATCGTTTCGGGGAGATGGACTGGCCGGTTTTACAATTACTGTAAGTCATGTGGTAGCAAGGAATTCTACTTATTATCAGCTCGTTGTCCAGGGGTTTTTTCTAGGATGGAACATATTCGGCGAGCACTTTTTTGAAAGCGCCGAGCGCCTGAGCCCTATGGGAAATGCGGTTTTTTAGATCGGCCGAAATTTCTGCAAATGTCTGATTTAACTCTGGATAGAGAAAAAGAGGATCGTAGCCAAAGCCGCTTTTCCCCCGCAATTCCTCGGTAATGAAACCCCTAACATTTCCCGAAACGGCGGCGATGAGACCTTCGGGTTTGGCAAAGGCAATATGGCATTCAAACCTAGCCGAGCGCTTTGCCCGGGGGATGCCTTTCAGAAGCCCGAGCAGTTTTTGGCAATTCGCCAAATCATTCTGATCTTCTCCGGCAAAACGCGCCGAGTAAACTCCGGGGGCACCGTCCAGAGCATCGACGCAAAGTCCCGAATCATCGGCCACCGTCAAAAGCCCGCTTTGCTTGGCGTAAGAAATCGCTTTCTTCGCAGCGTTTTCTTTGAAGGTTTGGGCGTCTTCGACAACGGGAATAAGGCCGCGAATTTCTTTAAACGTGACGATTTCCAAATCGGAAGGTGCGGATAGTACAGCGCGAATTTCTTTTGCTTTGTGAGAATTGGTCGTGGCGACGAGAAGACGCAAGGCTAAATTTTTACCATTTGCTTCTGGTAATCAACGAGTTTTGAAATTCCTTTTTTAGCCAGACCGATGAGCGCCATCAATTGTTTTTCGTCGAATGGAACTTTCTCCGCCGTTCCCTGCACTTCCACGAGACGGCCGTCGCCGGTCATGACGATGTTCATATCGACATCGGCATTGGAATCTTGCGTATATTCCAAATCAAGAATCGGTTTCCCGTCCACAATGCCTACGCTAACGGCAGCTACATAATCTTTGAGCGGATTTTTTCTAATCTTGCCGGCATCCAAAAGTTTTTGAATCGCATCCGCAAGCGCCACAAAACATCCGGTAATCGCGGCAGTTCTCGTTCCGCCGTCGCCCTGGAGCACATCGGCGTCGATCATAATCGAGCGCTCGCCAAGAAGTGTCAAATCCGTGACCGAACGAAGCGCGCGGCCGATCAAACGCTGGATTTCCTGCGTCCGTCCGGAGATTTTATTTCTCTCGCGGGCAATTCGTTCATTACAGGAAGCGGGAAGCATACCGTATTCGGCCGTTACCCAGCCTTTTCCGCTGCCGCGTAAAAAAGGAGGAACGCTTTCCTCAATCGTAGCGCTGCAAATGACTTTCGTGTCCCCGCAATCAATTTGGCAAGAACCGTCGGCGTATTTTAAAACATCTTTTTTTATGTGAACCGTACGCATCTCGGCCGCCGAACGGGCCGGCTTTCTTTTTTCTTTAGTGGCTGTCATCGTATCCCCATCGCAATGTGTAATCGTGGCATAATTCGAACATTCGGTAAAAATCGCAGCGCCGTTTTCTGAAGCTCGCGCAGCACTTCCTTCTGCGCGTTTTCATTGATCTCGTTTGAAGTAACGCCCTGCAGAACCAGAACAATCTTCGGATCTTCGGCTTCGATAATGCGGACTCCGGTTAAAAATTCATCGGCGTCGACTTCGGGACTTACAATTATTTTTACAAAAACCTCGCGTGCACGCCTCGAAAGGCGCAGAAATTCTCTGTGTTCGTCAAAATAATTCCGTGGTTCTTTCGTAACGCTTTTCAGTTTGATATCCATCGCGACGACATCGACACGATCTACAACTTGAACAAGCGCTTTTGGAAGAATTCCGCTGGTTTCCAAATAAATAGGAAATCCGCGCTGCCGGAGCAAATCAATGAGCGGATTGATGAACTGCACGTACAGAAGCGGCTCGCCGCCCGTAAGCGAAACAAATTGGTGCGGGCCGCCTGATTTTTCCAGTTCCAAAATCTCACCGATTACTTCGTCGACGCCCATCGAAACGGCCGGTTTACCAAGCTCGTCACAATAGGCGCAGTTAATATTACATTCCTCAAAACGCACGAAAATATGGGGTTCGCCCATATGCGGGCCTTCGCCCTGAAGCGATGAAAATATTTCGGAGATCCCCGCGAGCTTAACGTTTTCTAATTTATTCATGGCAAACTTACCTTTTTAACGCCTGAAAGCTTCTCGCCGAGAAAACGCTCGCCGATTCGCTTGAAATCTTCGGGCGCATCGCTTACGAAAACTTTGAGTTTACCCGCACGGCCATTTGCAGAATAAAGCAAATTCGATCGCTCAAGGCTGCGTTTTAAGCCTTCTGCTACAAGCGGAGCGGCATCAATAATATGAACGGATTTTCCCACCGCGCGGCGAACGGCTTCTTTTAGCAAAGGAAAATGCGTACAGCCCAATATCAGCGTATCAATTTTCTGCGCTGAAAGCGGTTCGATATATCGGTTTACGATATCCTGCGTCACGGAATCGCGGAGCCATCCGGTTTCAACAAGCGAAACCAAAAGCGGCGCGGCGACGGAATATACTTTTACGCTCTTGCCGCGCGTGTTCCGGTCGCGCGCGTACTGCTTTAAATATTTTTCATATACTTTTGAACGCACAGTTGCCTGTGTTCCCATTACGCCGATTCGCCCGCTCGGGGAAAGGCGCACAGCCTCTGCGGCGGCCGGACGGATTACGTCGGCAAGAATCGGTACCTTGTAGCAATTTTGTAAAACCTCCAGGCTAGCACTCGCCGATGAATTGCAGGCCACCACAAGCGCTTTGACCTTATGCGTCATCAAAAATTCCGTATTGTCTTTGGAGCATCTTAGAATTTGCAGCGGACTTTTGGTTCCGTAAGGAAGGCGGGCAATATCCCCGAAATAAACGATGTCTTCGGATGGAAGAAGCGCTCGGACAGCGCGCACCACCGTAAGACCGCCAAGTCCGGAATCAAAAATCCCGATAGGCCGGCGTTCGGACATTTTCGAAATATTTGTGGTTTCAAAATAAAAAAGCTGAGAGCCTGTCGCCCCCGCGTAGGCGGGGGCCCAATTTTTATAATTAATAATTGGATTCCCGCCTTCGCGGGAATGACAAAAGTTATTAAACGGTAAATCCACGAGTTTCTTCATATTCTTTTAGATATTGCCGGACGGCCTCGGAAATCATGGCCACCAATTCTCTTTGATAGTCTGGCGTAGTCAATCGCGTTGCTTCTTCGGGATTGGTCAGAAAACCTACTTCAAGCAAAAGCGCCGGGACCTTTGTATTCATGAGCACTCTAAATTGGGCGCTTTTCACGCCACGATTCCGTGCCAGACCGGACTCGGAAAGACTATCGCTGATCATATTGGCGAGCATGATCGACTCGCGTCTTTTTTCGGTAAGAATAATATCCCAAACCGTCGGATCGATCGGCGGAGCCTTAAAGTCGGAAACGGTGTCGGACTGGACGGCTGCATTTTCATAAGCTGCGACGGCGCGCGCATTATCATCAATCGCTTCGGATAAATAATAAATTTCAAGGCCGCTGGCGCTTTGGCTCTCGGAAGAATTGGCATGAATACTTATAAAAAGATCACCCGCCTGTTCGGCCACAAATTTCGAGCGCTCTTCGAGGGTGAGATACCGATCATCCGTTCTGGTTAAAACGACGTCGAAACCCGATCTCGCTAATTCCGCCGCCAATTGCCTGGAAAGCTGTAGCGCCAGGTCCTTTTCCATAATTCCATACGCCTTGGCCCCGGTATCAAAACCGCCGTGCCCCGGATCAATAATGATACGCTGGTTCTTGGCTTGAGTTTCAACCGAAGGAAGAGAAGCATTTTCAGCGGCGGGCGTAGAGCCGTTCCACGGCCACCAATCGGCTGCCGTGAAAGATTCGGGGATTAGCACGGCGCCAAATTGCATGAGGGGCGATTCTTCCAAAGGCCGTACGGCCCCGTCAACATTGGCCAGCGGAATATCCGGCATGAGCGTTACGAAACGCCCGGCCTTCTTTAAGATCACTCGTCGCGCCACGCCGTCCCATTCGATCTCAATTCCTTTTTCAGAACAGAACGGAACGAGCGGCAGAAAATTTTGCTCGCCGATTTTCACGGCATACGAAAGAGCATCCGGTCTTTCTATTTCGGCAGATAAGGACGGAGGAAAAAGGCTGATTAAAATTAAGAAAGGAAGAACGACAACCGCTTTTTTGATTCGGAACATAAGAGCCTCATGGAAATTGAGCGATTTTATCACGCATACCTAATGCAAACAAGCGAGAGACTTAATTAGACGGTAACGGGGGTAGCGACGACGGAGGCGCGAACTACATTCTGAGCCTGAAAACCTTTAGAGCCTGAGGAAATTTCAAACGAAACTTCTTCGCCGTCTTTTAGCGTTTTATATCCTTCGCCCTGAATCGCCGTATAATGAACAAAAACTTCATCGCTGCCTTCAACTTCGATAAATCCATAGCCTTTGCGGGTATTGAACCATTTTACTTTTCCAATAGGCATGCCTTATTCCTTTCGTGCCGTTAGATTCCGTATTTATAAAACGCTGACTTTTTTCATAGCTTGGCGGATCCGCTCGAGGCCTTCTTTCATTTGGCCAATATCCAATGCATAGCTGAGGCGCATACGATCCGGCGCTCCAAACCATTCCCCGAGATAAGTAATAACTTTGTAATCGGTATAGAGAACGCTCAAGAATTCGCGCGCATTCTTACACTTTGGCAGTACATAAAAAGCGCCCTCGGGCTTCCAAAGATCAAAACCCAAATCCGTAAGGGCGCGGTAAATAAAATCGCGGCGTTCATGCCAAATCTTCAGTTGGTGGGCGATGTACTCTTTGGGCGCTTTCATCGCGCTCAGGGCCATATCCTGTCCAATCAAGTTCGTGTTCATGGACGTGTGCGTTTTCATTTCACACACGTTTTTCACGAGACTCTTGTCGGCACCCCACAGATACCCCACACGCACGCCGCACATGCAATACGTCTTAGAAAATGAATTAACGGTAATCACATGGTCGCCTTGAATATGATAATTTTCGCGCTCGTAGATCAGGTCTTTGTAGACTTCGTCCGAGACGACGTGCACGCCGAGCTTATGTGTCAGTTTTTCAATTTCTTTGAGCGTCTCGATCGCCTCAACACGCCCCGTCGGATTGGAAGGTGAATTAATAAGTACGGCATGGCAGCCTTTTATTTTTTTCTTAAAATCGTCCAGATCAATACGCCCGTCGACTAAGTCTGTATAAACCGGCACCATGCCCGCCATTTCTATGATCGGAGGGTAGGAATAATAGTAAGGCCGCGGCAAAAGCACCTTTTGGCCCTTGCCCCAGCTTCGGAAAATCAGATCCAGCGCTTCGGAGGCGCCGTTGGTAATAACAAAATTATCCGCCGTGGAACCGGGGTATTCCCTTGCCAACGCTTCCCGCAGTTTCAATTCGCCCTGTATCAGACCGTATCTCAGATCTCGGTTTAGATTGATTCCCTCAAAAGCCTCCTTGGGGGGCGGAAGATCGGGCTGGCCGGAACCAAAACTGATCACACCGTTTCCCTGCTTACCGATAAAGACCGCGGGGCTTTTTAAATCAAGTATTTGACTCATCGTACGTACATCGCTTAATAAGGGCGGGGGTTGAAAAACGGTATTCTACAGTGCTTTACAACAATATACAAGATACGTGCGCAGGCAAAAAAATAGCGAGGGCAAAGATTTCGGAATTTCTTCAGAAAAAATTGCGCCTCGCTATAATTTAGATCTTCGTTACGTTAACAGCTTGGTCACCCTTCTGACCTTGGGTCACTTCAAACTGAACTTTCTGACCTTCATCGAGGGATTTAAAGCCGGTTCCCTGAATAGCAGAATGATGTACGAATACATCCTTTCCGCCGTTTTCACGGGAGAGAAATCCATAACCTTTTGAGTTATCAAACCACTTTACTGTACCTTGTTCCATGTTAATTTTTTCCTCCTTTCATAAAAAATTTTACAGTATAAGCCTTGTAGACTTATAAGGAGTATCATCGACAGAAATTAAAAATTCGAGGCATTACGAGGTCACTCGGAGATTTCATGTGCGGATAACTGCGCGGATAATGCCTTTTATGTCCCTCCCTGTCAATAAGTATTTTGAGAACTGCCTTCGGGCGGTATCATTCCTTCGCCTTGCCCTTCATTTTCCACGGGCTGCCCATCAGCTCCTAACTCCTGCTCACCAGGGGCTTTAGACTTTGCAAAGCGTCTGTTTCTCTTCTCTTCCTGCTTCTTACGCCGGGCTTCTTCTTTCTTGCGTTTGTTGCCGCTATAATTGGGTTTCAATCTACCTCCTTAAGTGGGTTTACTGGCGTATAAAGTACTCTTTGCAAGCCTCGAGCGCTAGCTTTTTCTTAAACGCGACCGGCGGTGCCTGCCGAACCGATGCAACCTTGCATGATTTGGGTGTACTGCTTCATGTATTCGGTGTTCATGGCCATGCTTTCATTCTGATTCAAACGCTGCTCGGGGCGATTGGGAAATTTCGGATCTGGCGACTGGACCCAGTCGAGTCCTTTGCTCGAAGCCATCCATGCCGCTTGTACGTCGGCTTCGAATTCCTGGCGATTCTTGCCCGCCAGATTCGGTGAAAGTAAAAGTTTTTGTTGAAGCGCCTGCGCGATCATCCTTGCGCGTAAACCCTTAACGCTATCGGCGCATTGAGCCACGGCCGTTTGTTGTGCCTCCGCCGAAGCGACGTGGGGCACCGCTGATCTTTCAGAACGGCTCGGAACGTGTTTCACCGGCGCTGTGGCAGCCGAAGTATTCGTTTGATACTGCACGGCGAGCTCGGCTTCGTATTGATTCTGCAAAGTCATATCGCCTGTGCCGCTATACCGGGACATGCCGCCGTATTGGTGTTCGCATTGCAGATGGACCTGCTGGACAAACGTGGTATTCTTCGAATTAATCTGCACTTGCTCATCATCGGTTATCCGCAAAAGATAACGCTGGGGATCCGCGGGGTCCGCCGGTTTATAAGGAACGCCTGCCCGGACATTGCGTAACGCCATAATATCCTCCAGCCAGGCGCTGCGTTCTTCGGCAGAAATCATAGGCATATTTGCCAGTTTTACCGCGAGCAAATCCGCTGTGAGTCTTTCGTGATATCCCGTGATCGGATCCATGCAATTCGCAAATTTGCTGAGCCCGTCTAAATTCGTGGCGCCAAGCGCAGACGAAAGAGATCCGCCGCCCGAATGCGCTGCTCCTATGTGATTGTGCTGAGATTGAGCTTGGGCATTCATCTTCGCCGTATAGTCTTCCAATTGCTTAGTGGCGGCTTTAAGTTTATTTGTGAGATCTGCCAATGCCGGCGCGGGTGTGAATGTAAGAGAAAGGACGGTGAGCATAATTAGAGCGAGAAATCCAGCCGGCGGCATCTTAGAAATTTTCATCATCTCTCCTTAAGGTCTGCGGTTTTTTCCAAACGGGCGCACAGTATAGCCCGATTTACATACCCTGGTAATTAAAAAGATTGGTGAGAGCGAATTTTTTCTGGGACTGGCAGGCATTGAGCGCGGTGAGAATTTTCATTTGAGCATTTAGGGTAAGGCGCCGGCCCTTTCGCCCCTTGGCCACCATTTTAAACGTGAGCTGATCGCACGAAGCTTCGACGAGAGCGCTATTTTTTAGCTCGAGCTCGGTCAAAATCATGTCGAGCGGCTGGACGCCCTTTTCCATATCTTCGGATGAATAGTCTTTTGAACTTTTTTTCGTCATAGCTGAAATTGCGCGCCGAGCTCGACGCGTCCGTTTCGATCGTTAATATAAATTTCCGGAAAACGCTCGCCCAAAACGGCCTCTCCCTTGCGAAGGCAAGTCCTCAACCGTTCGGTTTGTACTTCTTCGCCAAATTGGAAAAGCGGCGTCCGGCTGAAATCCGAAATAAGCATAATCGAACGCTCGCCCGCGGCAGGACATAGTTTGAACATTTTCTTTACCAACGTATCCAACTCGGACGGAGCTTTGCGGAATACCTGCAAAGGATACGCCACATCGATCTTTCCCCAGCTTTCTTCCATTCTCTTTTTTAAAATACCGCAGCAGGCGCCGAAAGGAATGACGGCCGACTCGCCCGGCGCGAGTTTTCGCCCGTGATTGGCAAGTAGTGTAGCGAACGCGGAGACATCAAACGCTTCAATGCGACTCGAGAGATCTAGTGAAAGCAAAGTAAAGCCATAAAACCCGCGCATCTTTTCGGCGGCTTCTTTGATCGCGCGCCCAAAGAGTTCTGAAAACGAAGTCCAGATCAAATCCTCATCCGATCGGATAATCATGGCCGTAAATATCGAATGCGAAACCTCGCTAGCGCCCGCGCGCCCTTCGTAGCGGAAAATCTTGGACTCGACTTCTCCGGCGAAAGTGATTTCTTCAAATGCGGGAAGCGCTGAAAGCCACGAGATATGTTTTGCGTAATGATGCATCGCTGTCATTTAATCTAAGCGCTTTCTTTTATATGCGGCGGACATTATACTCCTCTGCCATGCGTGCCTTGAAACGCTTACAGCGAAAAGTCACCAACCTTGCCCTTCTTATTATTATCCTCTGGGCGGCGTATCAATTCTTCTGGGCGCGGCATTTGTACACCATTACGGCGTATTGCAATTGCCCGATTTGTATCAATATTCCCGAATACTACGACGGCAAGTTTGCGAGCGGAAAGAAAGTATATTGGGGAGGCGTGGCCGCCGATTCTTCCGTTCCCGTCGGTGCCAAGGTCGAGCTTGTACCTAATTCCCCACTGGATTTCTTTGATATTTATTTTCTTTTAAAAGGCCGGTTTAATTATCGCGTGGAAGACCGGGGCGGAAAAATAAAAGGCCGGCATATCGATCTCTATATTCCCCAATCCCTCGGCGGGCATAAGAAAGCCCTCGCGTGGGGCCGGCGGCGCATGCGCATAAAAATAAACGGCCGGCTTGCGGATTAATCTACAGACTTTTTATTCTCGGAAAATCTTAACCGTCAGCGCGTCCCCGCTTCCCCAAGGCCAAAGCAAAGCGATCTCCGGCTTTTTCTCCGTTTTCCGGAAATACATGGTTTGATCGCGGCGAATACCGCCGTAGGGCTCGGCAAGATTGCCCACCTCACGCGTTGGCTCGACGCCTTCCGGCTTCAGCGGCGGACCGAAATACGATGCGAGCGCGGCCGTTAACGGCCCCAAATCGCTCTTGGCAATAACCACCTCAAAAACTTCCTTGGTACGCACACGCATTTCCCTGCATTTTATTTTGGCAATTTCAGAAATAAGCTCTTCGAATGTCATAAGCTCTCCGGGATTTAACGAACCTGTTTTGAAATAATCACATCGATACGTTCGCCGGTCAATTCGGCCAATTTTTTAAGAAAATCGATTGTTACTTTTTCACGGCCGGTTTCCATGCCGGAAATATACTGCTGACTATATCCCATGAACTCGGCGATTTCTTTTTGAGACATCAATGCTTTTTTCCGGCATTCTTTAATTTGTTTGATTAAATCCCGGTCAAATTCATCCAGCACCACTTTTGCGGGACGGCGGACTTTCTCTCCTTTTTCTCTGAGCTCCTTGATCAAACGCAAATACGTGGACTTCCAGAAAGATGCTTTCTCTTTGGTCCATTCATCCGATGTGATTATATTTTCAATGGCCCGGTACCGCCGGCAAAAAGCGGCCGGTGAGATTAATTCAAAAACCTGCTTAGGATCCGTAGTCCTGGCCAAGAAGACCCCTGCCAGACGCGGAAAACGCGGGTCGTCTTCGCGCTCCAGGATCTGTTTTATTTTGTTATAAGGGATATTCAAATCCCAATACCAGTTTTTGCGTTTCATAAGGGAATAAATTTTCTATTCAATCGGTGAATAATTTCCTCGTCCAGATGCTTAAAGATAGCTTTGGTGTCGCATTCGGGAACCAATTCCAGGAGTTCGATCACCGTTTTTTGCTTAGGCACACTCAAATACCAGGCCGTCAATCTTTCGTAATCGGCCCGGCCAAAATAGCTCGAAAAGTATTCACTTAATGGTTCGGCATGGGTTGATAAATAGAAAATGTCAAAAAGATCCTTAGCCTTCTGCCGGCCTCCGGCGAGCGAGCGGCCGGCCCGGGATTGTCCGGCTTTCCATCCTACGACCGCCAAAATTTTACGGTAATAAATATCCTCAATAGAAGCGATGCCGTCTTTCTTAAGCGGTTTGATCAGCTCGCAAACATCCTTCACAAAATCCACCTTAAGGATTCCTCCTTTCCCCACGTCAAATTCATAAACGGCCATGGGTAAGTAGACCGGCCGCCTTTCCTCTTCAACCAAGCTAAAGTTAAATCCGGTTTCACGCTTAATATAATCTGCAGCTTGCCGGTGGAGCTTTGAGGAATATTCTTGAGTAAAAAAATCCAAATCCTCTGAAGGGCGATGATCGTAGACCATGCGTATAGCCGTACCGCCCACCAAATAGATTTGCGGAAAACGATCTGTTACGAGTTTTAAAATCTGCTTTTGTACTTTAAGAAGGGCTAAATTACTCATATTTACTAGTTTTGGCTAGTTAAACTTAGCATATTATATTTAAATGTCAATAAAATACTAGGTATAACTAGTGTTTTATACTAAGCTATCTCCGTTATGCGCGCTATAAGGCTTCTCGCTAACCGCAGACAAAGATAATGAAATCATACCCATTTTCTAAATTTTAGGCATAATACGCCTATGTCTACGCCTTATTTAGAACCCGAGGTTGCTGCGCCTTCTATTACCCCTGAAGAAATGGAGACTTGTCTTCGTATTCTTCGGACGTTAAGTGAAGATCCATCCCAACTCGCCTATATCGACCCGAAAGACCGGATCGTATTAATGAAAGCGGCAGGACGGCTCGCGCATCCCACCCGGGGAGAAAACCGGAGACCGGCGCGTATGTCTCGAAAGTTGCGGCGCGAAAAGCAAAAGCGTGGTGACCGGCAGGCGCGCGGCAGTGCCGGCATTCGCGAAGCACGGCAGGTTTCCGTGTTTCAAGCGCCTCCTAAAATCGAAGGTCAAATTTCAAAACCAGAGCGGCCGGAGCTTTCCGAACCCCGGTGTTGTTATGTCTGTAAAATTCCTTATACAAAAATCCATTTTTTCTACGATTCCATGTGCGGTGCGTGCGGGGATTTGAATTATCAAAAACGTTTTCAAACCGCTTCGTTGGATGGCAGGACGGCGCTTGTGACCGGCGGGCGCGTAAAAATTGGTTATCAAACCGCGTTGAAATTACTTCGCGCCGGCGCGCGTACGCTGGTAAGCACGCGCTTTCCCCACGACGCAGCGCTACGTTTTAGCCGTGAAGAAGATTTTCAAACTTGGAAACACCAACTCCAAATTCACGGTTTGGATTTACGCCATTCCCCCAGCGTGGAAATGTTTGCCCGTTATTTACTCACCACCGAAGAACGCCTGGATTTTCTGATTAACAACGCCGCTCAAACGGTGCGCAAGCCGCCGGGTTTTTATAAACATCTCATGGAATGGGAATCTAAGCCGGTCAAAGACTTGCCCGCCGAGCTGCAACCGCTTCTCGAAGCCCACGAACTCTGTAAGCACACGCTCTCATCCCGCCGGCTTTCTAGCGAGGAAGCTGCGCTTGAAAATGCGGTGCCGAAAACCTGGCCCGGGAAGAGCGCAGCCGTGGGCATTCGCGCTTCAGCCCGTCTTTCCATGATTCCCTATAATTTTGACGAAGAAACCCGTTCCGACTTGGAAATCTTTCCGGAAGGAAAACTCGACGCGGATCTCCAGCAGGTGGATTTACGCAGTGTCAACAGCTGGCGGCTTTTACTTGCAGACGTTTCCACGCCCGAGATGCTTGAGGTTCATTTGGTGAACGCCGTCGCGCCGTTCATTCTCGCGGCCAAACTTAAAACGCTCATGCTCCGCCACCCCACAGAAGACAAGCACATCGTAAATGCCTCGGCCATGGAAGGAAAATTCAATCGCGGAACGAAGACCGACAAACATCCGCACACCAACATGGCCAAAGCTGCGCTCAATATGCTGACGCTGACTTCGGCAGCGGATTATGCGAAGAGTGGAATATTTATGAACGCCGTCGATACAGGTTGGATTACCGACGAAGATCCCGCACATTTAAGCCAGGCCAAAAAAGATATGCATGATTTCGAACCGCCGCTCGACATCGTTGACGGCGCGGCGCGTCTGATGGATCCGATTTTCTGGGGCCTTCTCACCGGCGAGCACGTGTGGGGAAAATTTCTAAAAGATTACCACCCAACCGACTGGTAGCCGTGATCTATATTCTTGATGCTTACAATATCATCAATAAAATGCGCCGGTTCGAATCTGCGCTGGATAAGGATTTGCAAACAGCCCGCGAAGCCTTGACGAACCTCTGCGCCGGTTTGGCCCAAGCGCGCGGGGACATCACATCGATGATTCTTGTTTTTGACGGCCGGAGCGAATGGAGGAATCTGCCGAAAAAATCTCCGGCAAAAATTAAACTGGTATTTTCGGAAACAAACGAAGAAGCGGATGATAGAATCGCGGTACTTCTCGAAAAGTCCCCGGAGAAGCCCGAAAAATGCGTGGTCTCGGACGACAACTCGGTTAGAAATCATGCCCGCGCATACCGGGCGCGCGTCATGAGCGTTGCCGAATTTGAAAAGCTCACGAACCCGGCGGCGGATAAAAAGCGGAAGAAATCAGATTCGCCTGAGAAGTCCCTGCCTCCCCACCTCGCCAACAAAATCACCGAAGCCTACAAAAAAGCCCTCGGCCTTTAAATTTATTTTTCAAGCAAGGACGGAGAAATATCTTTTAAAATTCCGTTGGCTTGGAGTGTGGATAGAGCATTCTGCATACGATGGCGGTACGTATGTTTTTCCAATACGAATCGGCGGCCTTCGGCGGCGATAGCTTCGCGCTCTTTATCGTGGGCGAGATAATAATCAAGGAGTTCGAAAAGCTCGCGCGGGCTGCGGAATATAACGAGGTTTTTCCGGTCCGCCAAGCCGAGCTTTTCGTAGCTTTCATCTTCCACTTCGCTCGTAACCAGCATCGCTCCGGCGCACATCACTTCGAAAACGCGCATATTCAAATCGCGGTTGATGGCCTGATTGAATCCGATCTTACTAGAGCTGTATACCGGTTTCATCTGGCTGAAATGCGCTTTTTGAATGAACGCAGGCTGGTACCGTTCGCGGATTTCCTGCAGTAAAAATTTCCGGGGCACGCCTTCCTCTTTTCCGATGGAAGAAACCAAATATTTTTTCTCCCCCTCTATTTTTCCGTGAACCTCTGGATCACAGCCCACCGGCAGCCACGCTAGGCGCGCACCCAGGCCTTCTTGGGTAAGGCGCTTCACCCCGGACAAGTGGCAGGCAAAAATAAAATCGTATTCACAGATTTCTTTCAGGATTCTCCTCAGCGAAAACGGCACATGCGTATCCATCGTCCAGTAAACCGCCGGACGCTGCTCGGCCGAAAACCGGTAGCCGTATTCTCCGTCCTCGACACGAAAATACAAATCGAAGCCGGACGCCTTGGCCATTTCGTGTTTGCGGAAATAAACGACTTCGTGGCCGAGCGAACGCAGGGCGCGTTCGACATAATTGCCGCTCGAGCCTATGTCGCGATGTTCGAAAAAGAGGGCTATTTTCATTTCATAGGTTCTTCATTATCGCTGGAAATAAAACCCGCCAGGTCCTCGGGCCGCACGGTGCGGTGCTGGTAGTTTGAAATTTCGATCTCGGTGCCGACTTCGTTTAACAAAACGGTTTGGCAACCGAGTAGACGAGTCAGCACGGACATCCAATTAAGCGTCCTGTCTTTATTCACAACGACACATTTCAGGCGCCCAAATATCCGGTGCCAAAAAATAATGAAGGCGACGAAGAGTTTAAAATACCATTTTGAAAAGGCGCTGACTTTAATACCGGCGCGGGGGGTGATGATCTCGAGAACGTCGGGGGGCACGTCTCCTTTAATGATGAGCCAGGAAGTGAGATGCTGCCGCGCCAGCGTAATGGCGAGCTCCCTCGCTCCGCGCCAGCCGCGTTCGACGAGAAATATAACTTGGGGTGCCTTGGTTTTATTCATAAGTAAAATGCCGCTAATTTCCTTCCAAAATTCTGAGAAATTGAGCTGTGGTATAGACCGGGATGGAAAGCTTCTCAAAATCTCTGTCGTTAGACCAGATGGGGACATCCTCTTTGAGCGCCAACGCTGTTAAATGAATATCATCAGGATCGCGGTCTTTTAAAAGTTTCTCGGCCTTCGAAAAATGGCTTTTATAATATTTTTCAGGAAACCTTTGTACCGGAAGCATCTTAAGCTGCCATAATAAGGCTCTGTGTTCCAACCGGTACTTAGCGGCAAGACGCGGAAGATATTCTTCGACTTCAAGAAGATTGAATTGGGTGGTTATAAACTCAATATCGGGCCGGACAAAAATGCGGAGCGCGGACTTGCCGATAACAGCCGAAAGAATGACGTTACTGTCTGCGGCGACTTTTCTTAAATTCCCTGAAATCATCCAAAACTTCTTTCTCTTGGATCTTCTTGGCTCCTAGCTGCGCCGCCATGTAACCGCCAAGCGTTGTCACAAATTCTCTTTTAAGCTCAATCGGAATATCGTGTGTTCCTGCCAAGGGCAAAAAGCAACCGACCATTTTACCGCTTTTGGTCACAATCACCATTTCCCCCTTACGCGTAAAACCCGAAATACCCGTGCGAAACTGTCGTATGGATGCAAGCTTCATCAAATAACCTCCTGTCAGGCTGTCTGAAAGGTAGCACACTAATAAAAATGTGTCAAGTTTTGTGTACACAAAATAGATAGAACCCAACCGTGCAGGGTATTTGTGCAACAACCTGTTGCACAATTGGTTTTCCCGGATAGGCCTCTGCCAATACCCTCATGTACTTAAGATTTCTGGCAGAAAACCCGCGAGCCTCAGGAAAAGTTCTTCTTAAATCATCAGCGATGCGATCGATAACCTTAGCACCCCATCCCTCATTTCTTTGCCTTAAAAGAATCCGATATCCCAATAAAGAAGAACTAGATGGTTAACCTTTCCCAATCAGGTTGTCCCCAAAGTTTTTCGTTTTGGATTTCTTTCTTTAGGGTATCAAGAATCAATCCATCAATCCGCTTCCAGACATAGGAAGAAAATCTAACGGGCTTGAACCTGCCTTTTCTATCCCGATACCGGAGATTATAAGTTTTGATCTTCTCGTACAGAATAAAGATCGCTTGCGAAACGAGATCCTCGCCGAAGCGCTTAACATAGGAAGGAAAAGCTAGCTTGTGGACGCGGAAGATTACAAAACCAATATGACGCAGGACAAGCTCTTCGGTTTTTTCTTTTGAGCCCCGTTTTGCCTGTCTAATGAGTCGACGTTCTTCTTGGAGAGAGATCTTGGGATATCGAAGGACGATATTGCGATATGCTTTCCACATTCTTTAATTAGCAAAAATAAGTGGCTGGCCCCTCGCTGTGCGAGGGACTGCAGGTTGCTCAGGTTATGGCTGGGGAACTAGGATTCGAACCTAGACTAAGAGGTCCAGAGCCTCTCGTGCTACCGTTACACAATTCCCCAAAATATTGCCGCTGGTGCCACCGCTTTTTGCGGGGCGATTGCCGACGGATGCTATCCGCTGCATCCACGGCAAAGTCCCTGCGCATTGGCGCAGGGGCACAATTCCCCAGTAATGAAGTACAAAAATGCAAAGGGCGGGTATGATACACGAGAGCCCTTCACTAGCGCAAAAGCTTTTCAATGAGCTCGTCGGTAGAGGATCCGTCCTCAGGGTAAGAGGAAATCACACATTCGAGTTCGGGCGCCGCTTTGGCGCTTTCTCGGCCAAGCATCTCGCGGGACAGCGATTCGCGCAAATGCTGAAGCACCCGGTTTAAAATGGCAGAGCTATCGCTTTTCGATGCCTGCGGAAACATAAAACAAATTTGCGGGCCCTGATTTCTAAACGTGCGCTCCTCCTCGGAACCGATCGCGATGGCCATATCGCCCCTACGCCTGAGCGTTTCCCTGGCCCAACTTTCCAGTTTCTCGCGCAGTGCAAGCCGTTCCGTAAAACCCAACGCGCTTGAAAAAACGGCAAAATTCCTAATCCAAACACGCGCGGCCACGACAGAGCTTTCTTCGTGCACCGCTTCTTTAACGTGATCCATCAAATGTTGTTTAAATATTTCGAAAGACGAGTACGCAGGCAGGCGAAATATAAACCGGCAACCCTTTCCCGGTTCGCTTTCAACCCAAATTTTTCCGTCGTGCATCTCCACCAGCGCCTTAGACAGGGAAAGGCCGAGGCCGGTGCCTTTTTCTCCGGAATCTTTCCGCCGCGAAAATTGATAAAACTTATCGAATATTTTAGCCAAATTTTCTTTGGGAATACCGGTGCCCGTATCTTCCACAGAACATTCCACGTTGGAACCCGGATCGGAAATGTGTATTTGAATGGATCCTTTGTCCGTAAATTTGATCGCGTTACCCACCAAATTAACTAAAATTTGAATGATCTTATCTTTGCCGGCATAAACATAGGCTTGTTTATCCGGTTTGATTACGTTCAGTTCCAGTCCTTTGTTCTTCGCTTGCGGCAGAAAACTCGCCAGTACTCCCTCGGCTACTTCACCCATATCGATTTTTTCTCTATGAAACTGCATTCTGCCGGCTTCAAGCTTCGATAAATCCAGCAGATCATCGATTAATCTCCGGAGGCGATCCGTGCCTTCGAGCGCCGTTTTTAAATTATCCCGCTGATCGCTCGTCAAATCGCCAAGCATGCCTTCCGTCACCTGCAGTACCGCTTCTTTCATGATGGTAATGGGCGTCCTGAGTTCGTGAGAAACGGTGCTTACGAACTCATCCCTTAAATGCTCGAGTCTTTTTCTTTCCGTAATTTCCCGGATCACCATCATGATCTGGCTTTCGACCAGCGGAAGAAGCCGCGCTTCGTACCATTTTTCGACATCCTTCTTTTTTATGAAAAATTCAACGGCGGTGACGGAACGGTTGTTTCGCGCATCGGAGAGGGTTTTCTCAAGCAGTTGGGATGCGGGTGAGGGGAAAACTTCTTTCACGGACTTGCCCAAAAAATCAAGCGGCAGGGCAAACAAATCGGCGGATCGCCCCGCATGGTAATCGAGAATAACGTCGTTTTCCGTAACGCGCAGAAACAAATCGGGAAAAGCTTGAAAAAATGCGTTTAACTCAAGCGTAGTTTGGTATAGCCGTTCCTGGGCTTGATAACGTTCGATGGCGTTGTGAAGCGTCCTGAAAAGAATATCGCCGTTTATTTTATTCTTAAGGATATAATCCTGAGCGCCCCGCCTCACCGCTTCAAGCGCCCATGCGCGGTGTTTCTCATCCACCAACACCACAATCGGAGTCTTTTTTTTCTTGGCGTTCAGTTCGATAAACGTCTCTATTTCCCGGCTATCCGAAAGAAAAAGACCGGTTAGAATGACGTCCACCCTGTTTTCTTTCAAATACGCTAAACCCTCGGCAAGCGTATGCTCATGATGCAGGCTAATTGAAACCTGTTTGATACCCGCCAACGATCTCTTTATAGCTGTGGCTTTTTGGGCGTCGCTTTCAATGACTAAAAGCGAAAACCCCAGCTCTTGCTTCACACCTGCAGATCGCTTTTTTTTCTGTTTTTTGGAAAAAGCAGGTTTTTTCTTCATGGGAATGAAATTACGGTTTGGCGGGGTTTAAAAATTTATCGATGATCTTACTGATTTCCTCTTGGTCAAAAGGCTTGACGATAAATCCGTCGGCATAAACGTGTTTGAAATCCTGATCGGTTTTCACATTCGCATCGGCCGTTAAGAAAACAACGGGAATACTCTTTAATTCCGGATCAGCTTTGATTTGCCGACAGACTTCGTAACCATCCATAATGGGAATGCGTAAATCTAAAAACATGAGATCGGGTTTCTTTTCTCTCACCGATTCCATTGCTTTCTGTCCATCCACAGCCGTTCTGACATCGTAGCCGAGCCGCTGGAGACGAAAAGAAAGAAATTTTACGACATGGGGTTCATCATCTACGATCAAAATGCATTTGGCCACTTAAGCGCTTCTCCTCAAGGGTATCGCAAACGAAAAGGCCGTTCCTTTTCCCTTATCCGATTTTACCCACATATTTCCCTGGTGCTTTTCGATGATCTTCTTGGCGATGACAAGGCCGAGGCCGGTTCCCCCGGTCTGCCGGTTATTGGAATCCTCCAGCTGCCCGAAACTCGAGAAAAGCCTGGCCAAATCTTTCTCCTCAATTCCTTTTCCAGTATCGTTCACCGATACTTCCACGATATTTTCCTTCGCTGCGGACGTAACGGTGATCGACCCCCGTTCTGTATAAGATATAGCATTTTTCAGCATATGTAATAGAACTTCTTCGATCTTCCCCTTATCAAACGCAAAGGAAGGGATCTTCCGGTCCATATTCACATGGAGCACAAGTTGTTTGGATTGCGCCTCTTTCTTAACGCTATCCAGCGCGTGCTCGATAACCTCGTTGATATCGCCTTCTTTAAAATCAAATTCTATCCGGTCGCTGTAAAACCGCTGAAAGGTGAGCAGGTTTTCGATGGTTCCTCTGAGACGCTCGACGTTGGCGAGCGTTGTCTTAAGAAAATCCTTTTGTTCGGTGTTAAGCGTTCCCAAACATTCGTCGGAAACAAGCTGGATTCCTTCTTTAAGCACCGTAATAGGTGTGCGGAGTTCATGCGAAACGATGGAAATAAAATGCGATTTGATTTCTTCGGTTTCGGCAATTTTTCGTTTGGTTTCCTGCTGCTCCGACGAGTCGCGAAATACCATAAAAACGTCGGACACAGAATCCGCCTTCTGAATCGGAATACAGCGCATCTGCACGGGCACCAACATACCGTCCCTGCGAGAAATAAAATCTTCTTCGAGACTTTGCTCGCGGCGATTCATCAAAGCGGCGTTAGCAGGACATTTTTCCAGCGGATAATTCGAGCCGTCGCTCCTCCGGCGATGAAGCGTCTCGTGTTCCGGTTTTCCTTTGAGTTCGGCCAAGGTGTAACCGGTTATACGCTCGGCAGCCTTATTGAGGGATACCACTCTGCCTTGCGCATCGAGCACAACAACGCCGTCTGAAATTGAATCTAAAACGGCTTCGTTTTGTTTACGCAATTGTTCGATTTCGATTTTAATTTTATGATGGTGAACGGCCTGACGCAAAACCTGCGAAACGGTTTGCGCGTGCAAGCGGCCTTTAATGAGATACGCCTCGGCACCGTTTTGCACGGCACGTAGCGCATGAGGCTCACTATCTTCGTTGGCGAACACAACAGTGGGAATACCGGGAACATTTTCCGAAAAATTCGAAGCGGTCGCAGAAACGGGGCTGTCGGGAAGTTCCAGGCCCAAAATAACAATCTCAGGCCGATCTTTTTTGCAGAGTTTGACGCCTTCGTTTAATTGGCGTGCTGAGCTCGTCTGATAGGAATTTTTCAGGTTGGAAAAAATCTTCTGGAGCTCGTCAACCCCCCCGGGATCGCTTTCGATAATCAGAACCTTCGTAAGGGGAGGAGCCATGGATAATCAGCCGGGAGGCCAGGTGAGTTTACGCCCTGCAAGCAAATGCAAATGGATGTGAAACACGCTTTGCCCGGCCAGAGCTCCGTTATTCATAACGAGACGGAAGCTGTCTTTTTCGACTTCTTTTTCTTTAGCGAGTTTCTTAGCCAAGATAATCAACTTTCCCACCAATTCGGCGTCAGATTCGCTTAGGTCCTCTATCTTTCCGATATGGCGCTTGGGTAAAACGAGAAAATGAACCGGCGCCTGCGGATTAATATCCCGGATGGCCAGCACTTCGTCATCCTCGTACTCGATCTGCGCGGGAATTTCTTTTTTAATTATTTTACAGAATAAACATTCCGGATCTTTCTTCATCCTTTAACCTCCTGACGATATCGGCTCCCCCCCCCCCCACCGCGGCTTCACCCATCCCCCCCCCGCCCTTTTCTCACTTCCAAAAAACCCACGCCCCCCCCCCC
>OBEQ010231097.1_pt1 | contig 22963 bp, 22 predicted proteins | sample 1670901 | NCBI WGS metagenome assembly OBEQ01 (sample SAMEA104232315, study PRJEB22302) | groundwater metagenome | biome: forest; feature: aquifer; material: groundwater | place: USA | collected 2011-08-07 | depth 5.4 m
AAGCCTTTGCGGATCATCTAGGAATTGACCGGAGTTACCAAGGCCGCATCGAACGCGGAGAAACCTCCGTCACCCTTCATAAAATTGGCCTGATTTCAAAAGCGCTTGGTCTTGCACGATGGGAACTATTGAAGAAGGTTCCAGAAAATGAATAGGAACAAGCGTAGACAGTTTATCCTCAGATAGTCATTCCATCCTTTCCAGGAAGCATGAGATCAAGAACAATGAGGTCGTAAGGATTGATTTGCGCCATCGTAAGCGCTTTCTCTCCATCCTCCGCCAGATCCTATCGCGTAATGCTCTTCTTCAAGCCCGCGCCGGATAAAGCTGGCTAATTTTTTCTCATCTTCAACAAGCAGTATTCGCATAGTGGCATTTTACCCCGGTAAATTGAGATTCAAAATGATTATTCTGAGATTAGTTTTCGGCCACTATAGATGCAGCCCGTTAATCAGGAAAAACACTATTTTATCCAACTAGCAGTGTGCTCATTAAATACCCTTTTTTTCTTCTGAAGGACTCAACTGATCTTTCTCGAGATAAAGTTCCAGCCTGCGTAATTCATTCATCATGACATCCCGAAGCGGGTATGTTTCTTTGTCTGATACTTTGACCAAATAGGGGCTTCCGCTCATAGAGGATTCAGAAGCAATCCTGTAAATAAATTCTTTCGCTGTCTTGACTCCTTTTCCTTTTCTTGAGAATTTCCAAAGAAGATGTGTTGCTGCTTTTGCGCCTCCAAAGGTCTCGCTATTTCGTACGAACATGTAGGAAGATTTACGGACTCGATCAATCAAATATTGCCATTTGGCCTGTTCAATATTCTCGCCCTTGTAAGTCAGCACCTTCGGGTAAGAAGCGCCTTTTCGCACGTCTTCCGAATCAAAATAAAGATTTCCTAGCGTTTGAGATTTTTTAATGAACGCAACGTTGGTCAGGCCTACTGCGATCAAGAAAAAAATGAGCGCCAATTTTGTTTTTCTCACACGAGTCATATGTTTATCCTTCTCCTTCCGTTAGTTCTTTTGTTGCTGCTTTTAATTTCTCAAGCATCGTTTTTCTTAAGATAAGACCGTTTCCTTTTGGTGTCCGACTTTGGAGACATCCTGGAACTTAATGCTTTTTGATAATCTTTCCTTGGGCATCAAGCTCAATCGAAAAATGCTTCTTTTCCTGCTTAAGGCCTACTTCGTAGAACACGCTCCCGTCACGCATAATCTTTTCTGCTCTCCCAATATCCGCTTTGGGGAACTGAGTACGAATAGCTTCCATCCCGGCCTGTGGAAGCTCACTTTTCTTAACCGCCTCTTCGATTTCTAAAACTTCCCCCGTCCCACTATAAGTAATGTCCCTGCGTGTAGAACCCTCTTTACTTTCGATTTCATAGACCGTCTGTCCATTTTTCTCATCTTGTTCATAGCCACGAATGACCGCTTGCGGGTAAGCCTTTTGAAAGGCCGTGGAAACCTGCTCAGGGACGCTCTCTCGGGCTATCTTCTTCTCTGCATAAGCTGGCGAAGATCCACTCCCAAGCGAAACCAAAACTATTCCTGCTGATAAAACACCTGCATAAAACATTTTCGTATTCATTTTTATATCCTCCTATGGTTGGAAAGTACTGTTTTATCCTCGATCCCAATCTCTCCGTTTTTTTGCTGCGTGAACTTCCCATACCGGAGAGCAAGAGTGGGAAGCACAAGAAGGTTAAGCGCGGTGGAAGTGGCAAGACCGCCTAAAATAACAAGGGCCATAGGCCCTTCGATTTCCCGGCCCGCAGTCCCACTGCCAAGTGCCAAAGGCAAAAGACCTAAGGCCGTGACAAGAGCCGTCATCAAAATGGGCACTAACCGTTCTGAAGCGCCTCGGATGGCGGTCTCCATATCCCAAACACACCCTTCAACATTCACCAAATGATCATAATGTGAAATCATCATGATGGAATTTCTAAGCGTAATTCCGAAGAGCGTGACAAATCCGACAAGCACTCCAATTGAAACCGGCTGCCTTAAAATAAAAACAACCAGAACACCTCCGGCAAATGCAAACGGAAGGTTGACTAAAACCAGCAGCACGTTGCGCGTATGCCCTAAAACAATGCTCAAAAGTACAATAATTCCTAATCCGGCTAAAACCGAGTGAAGGATTAAATCATGAGTAGACCTAGCTTGAGCTTCCGCCGTTCCTCCCCATTCGAAATACATCCCCGCAGGAAGAGAAAGCGTTTTTATTTTTTCTTTGGCCTCCCTGATAAATGATTTTAAATCCCTTCCTTTAAGGTTGCATGTGATTGTCTGGACTCTTCGTCCTCCGCTATGGAGGACGCCATAACGGCCCGAGGTTTGCTCAATTTCCGCAAGCTGTTCGAGTTTCACGTAGATCCCTGCCGGATTTTTTAATAGCAGTCCTTTAACCGCCGCAAGGTTTTTACGAAGAGACGGTTCAAGAATCACCGAAACATTAAAAATCTGATTCTTTTCATAGACCTGACCAATCACATTCCCCTGAAAGGCCGTACGGACAACCTCCAAAACATCCACCGCATTAAATCCCCATTTCTCAAGATCATCCGACCGAAGATTCACAGAAAGCTGAGGAGTCCCGGGCGGAGCCTGCACCGTAATATCCACGGCACCGGGAATCTTTGAAAGAAGCGCCGTTGTTTCTTTGGTTTTTTGGTCAAGGATATCCAGATCCTGCCCCACAAGATTGATCACGACAGGTGCCGTAAATCCGGAAAGCGTTTCTTCCATGCGCTCGGTTAAAAAGGTATTAATCGAGAAACTTACGCCCACAAATTTTTTCAGAACATCCCGAATTTGATCTTCTACTTCTCCGGCTTCTTTTGAAGATAACGGTTTAAGATCCAGTTCGAATTCGCTGGATTGAGGTCCGAACGTATCATCCACTTCAGAGCGCCCCACACGCTGAGCCACGGACCGGACATAAGGCTGTTTCAAGAGTTCCTCCGAAACCCTGTTTCCGATACGCAGCGATTCTTCAATGGAAGTTCCCGGGACCGCAAGCATATGGATCAAAAAATGCCCTTCTCTGAATTCCGGCAAAAACTCTCCTTTCATAAAAGGCAGTATCCCAATACCCATGAGGGTAAAAACCAGAACGGTCCGGATAACGGCTTTAGGATATTTCTCCACCAGCAAAAGAATCCGCCGGTAATTCTCTTTTAGTTTTTGAACCAAAACAGGATCCGCATGATCGGCTGTTTTTCCGCCAAGAAACATAAAACTCAGAGCCGGCGTGAGCGTTAAGGCCACAACCAAGGAAGAAAGAATTGCAAAAATATAGGCCACGCCAAGCGGTCCAAAAAGGCGCCCTGCCAGACCGGACATGGTCAATACAGGAATAAAAACCAGAATCACGGCAAAGGTGGCATAAACCACCGCAGTCCTTACTTCCATGGAGGCGTCGAGCACCACTTGAAATAAGGGTTTCGGTTTAGGTCGTTTGGCGTTTTCCCGGATACGGCGCAAAATATTCTCCACATCAATGACCGCATCATCGACGACTTCCCCAATGGCGATGGCCAGCCCCCCTAAAGTCATCGTATTCAAACTAAGTCCCAAGTGCTGCATGACCGCGACTGCCGCTAAAAGAGAAAGAGGAATGGCTGTCACGGAAATCGCCGCGGTTTTAAAATCCATGAGAAAAATAAAAAGCACCACAATCACAAGAATAGCCCCAATCCAAAGAGAGTTTCGTAAATTTAAGGATGCTTTATTGATGAACGTGGCCGCCCGGAAAAGATCCGGAACAATTTCTATCTTTTGTTTTTCAAGATCGGGTTTGAGTTCGTTAATCGCTTTTTCAAGATTTTCAGTCACTTCCAGTGTATTGGCCCCATACTGGGCCCAGATATTTAACACCACTCCCGGTTTTCCCATGACACTTGCCGCGCTGATCGGCGGTTCCGGAGCCTCGACCACCTGAGCGACATCCCCAAGCTTCAAACTTAAAGTAACATTGCCTTGTGCGCTTACCGTAAAAACAGTTTTTGCCAGTTTTTCGGGACTAGTAAATTGTCCCTGGGTTTGGACAATAATCCGCTGATTTCCAGTATCGATAAATCCCGCGCCGCGTACCCCCGTGATCCTACGCGAGATACTGATCACATCATCCACGCTCAACCCATATTGCTTTAATTTTTCAGGATCAATCTGAATCTGAAATTGCCGGATATCCCCGCCAAAGATTGCGACTTTTGCAACTCCCGGAACGGCCAATAACCGGGGTTTCAAGGTCCAATCCGCAAGGACTCGCAAATCCATGAGGGAATGCTCCGTTGAAGTGATTCCAACGGTCAGTAAATCCCCCGTGGAAGATGTCAACGGAACCATGACCGGAGCCTGAACCCCTTGCGGCAAGTTTCCGCTCAAGGTTGAAAGTCTTTCAGCCACCACTTGACGGTCTTTGTAGATATCACTCGCCGCGTCAAAGGTAAGCGTGATCACAGACAGTCCCTGAATCGAATTCGAATGCATGGAATCAATTCCCGCCACACCGTTCAAAGAATTCTCAACCGGCAGCGTTACCAGCGTTTCGACCTGTTCCGGAGAAAGCCCGGACGCCTGGGTTTGAATAACAATCTGGGGCACGGCGAATTCAGGGAAAACGTCATACTTTGCTTTTGCCAAGCTAAAGATGCCGTACCCTAAGAAACCAAAAGACAAAGCAATCACCACGCCGCGAAAGCGTAGAGAAAAAGAAACAATGCCGTTCAGTAATCCTCCTTCGTGAGATTCGCTCATTCGGCACTCTCATCAAGTTCTGCAATGGATTCTTCAGACAAGAGCTGCTGGGCTCCCTGAACTACGATTCCGTTTTCCAATTCCTTATTTTCTAAAATCAAAATGCTGTTTTGATATTTTATGGACTCCTGCGGTTCAGAATTTAGAATACTGATCTCCCTGCGAATAAAAACACCGTCGTTTTCAGCCGCATACACCCAAGCCTTTCCCTCCGACCATACCATTGCGGATTCAGGGACGATGCTCGCCTTTACAGAAGGCCCCTCGGGAATTTCTAAGGTCACTTCCTCAACAGGTGTCTCAGGCATCTCTTTTTCAGGAAACCGGTATAAAATTTTTGCCCCCATAAGAAGATGGTTGTCCGCATCCACTTTTTCAGCTTCAACCGATAAGCCTTTCCCGAGGCTTACGGAAACTTTCGCGGGAACTTCTTTTAAACGGCTTTGATTGGTTTCTATTTCGATATACGCATACGAGGTGGTGTCCGGGATTTTTGCTAATTGAGGGGGAGAAATGTAAAATCCAAGTTCCTTGAGCGGAACCCTCCACCCTCTTACCTTGCGGATTGGTTGATACAGAATCGTTTCAGGTTTTTCGACTTTGATATCATTCAGAGATTGTTCGTCTGTTGTAAGTTCAATCACCGTTTGTCCTTTTTTCGAATGAACCCTAGAAACGGGTTCTTCTTCAGGGGTTCCGATGAAACCGCGTATTAAGAAAAAAATAACGGCGAGAATAAGTACTCCAGCAGCTAAAAAAGACGCCTTTTTAAGCAAGGTCATTTCATTTATTTTTGCCAGATTCATGGACATTGACCTTCTCCTGAATAAAGTCATTCATATGAAAATTTTCTGAAGCCACCGGAAACATCACGGAATCCTCAAGAGCACCCAAAGCCAAATCGAAATTGAATTGAGCGTCTGAGAAGGCTAACTCACTACTTTTCAAAGCAAGCTCAGAATTAAGTAAGGCGAGCTGCCCGGCTGTTCCTGTTTTCAGCATGCTGTCCACCAGGTGGTGCTGATGCTGGGCATTGCTTAAAAGGTCGTGGGCCGTTTGAAGCTTGCTTAGAGCGGCCTGATAGCTGTGCAAAGTTCTTTCAACCTCAAAGATCACTTTTTCTTGAAGTCCAAGAAGCTTAGCCCGCGCTTCTTCCCTCCGCGCCTTAGCTTCTCTCACAGGTCCCTGATTATGATTTAAAAGAGGCAGTGTGATTGAAACCCCCGCCGACCATTTATTAACTCCCTGATCCCAGGTATATCCGGGACCAAGATGAATGTCAGGATACTGCTTCGCGATTTCAAGCTGTAAGGCTGACTGGCTCGCTTCATAATCCTGAAGACTCGCCAAAAGGTCCGGACGTTTTGTAAGCGCAATCTGGCGGATTTGGTCAGGCGCTAGATTGGCCTGAGCGGGAAAAGTTGTTTCAATAAGAGTTTTATCCAAGACCGCCACAGGGATACCCATTGATTCCGCTAAAATAATTTTTGTTTCTCCTATTTGTTTCTCAGCATCCGCAAGAGCAAGCTGGTTTTGAAAAAGCGAAAGCTGGGTCTGAAGGCGATCCGGCAGAGAGACTGAGCTTGCTCCTTGACCGCTATCGAGAAATTTGAAATATTCCTTTTGAAGCGAGACTTCTTGCCGAAGAATTTCGTTGCGGCGTTTCGCGGATTGGTACTGGATATAAGCATTCCGTACACGGCCCCTGATTTGCCAAGCCGTAACGGCCAGATTAAGATAAACGCTTTCGGCATGATGACGGGCTTGAGCAATCCGTTTTCCGCGCTTGCCCATCGTTTCCACCGGAATGTCAAAAGTAAATCCGTAAAGCCAGGGAGAAATGTTGGAAGGGCTGACCTTATATTCAGGCGTAAATCCCATGGTGGGATTTGGTCTTTCTCCGGCGGTAACAACTCCGCCTTGAGAAATTTTCCACTGAGCATTTGCCAATTCGAAATCAGGATGGTAATAAAGAGCAGCAAGGGTTAATAAATCTAAATCCCAGGATTTAAGCGGCCATGTCTCCAGCTTATGTTGGAGAGAGGCTTCCATGAATACTTGCAAGCCTGCGTCATTAAAGTTTCGCCCTTGAAATTCTTCTAACCCTTTTAATAAGGATAGGGGTTCTGCATGAAACCTGGCGCATCCCGAAACAAGGAAAATAGCGATAAAAAGATAGGATTTTTGCATGAGTTTTACCTATCAAGATCGTAACAGTAGCATTAGGACAGAGAGATGACAGGCAGATTACAGTTCGGTAATCTTTACGCTATTGGGCGGGGAATATCAGAGTGACTGTGGTTCCGAGGCCTGGCTGGCTTTGAACTTCAACAGAACCCGAATGAAGCTCCATGATGGATTTGACAATGGAAAGGCCCAGCCCCGTTCCTCCCGGGTCATGAGAACGGGATTGGTCCGCACGGAAGAAACGGTTAAAAATACGCGGGAGATCTTGCGCGTTAATCCCTTCACCCGTGTCGTGAACGGCAACGGCAGTGGCATGATCCGGTTTTTTTGTGACCTGAATCGTAATTTTGCCATTTTGGGGCGTATATTTGATGGCATTCGAAATCAGATTTGTCAAAGCCCGTTTGAATAGAAGAGAATCCCCCAGAATTTGCCTGTTTCCTTCGCATGAAATTTCTATCCCCTTATCTTCTGCAAGCGCATCGTAAAATTCTTTGACCGTTCCGATTTCTTTTAAGGGATCAAACAAACTTTTTTTCAAGGGCCCCGAAGCATTCTCTGCACGTGCCAGGAACAGCATATCGTCAATCAACCGCGAGAGTTTTCGGTACTCTTCAAGATTGGACTCCGCGACCTGCTTAAATTCTTCCAAAGGCCTGGCTTTTGTGAGCAAAACTTCCGTTTGCCCCATGAGGTTATTAATGGGCGTTCGCAGTTCATGAGCGAGATCTGCTGAAAACTGCGAAATCTGGGCAAAAGACTTTTCAAGCCTCCCCAGCATGTCGTCAAACGCAGCCGCTAAATCCTTCAGCTCATTCGGCCAATCTTTTTGCAGCACTCTTTGATAAAGATGCTCCGCGCTTATTTTCTTGGCCGAATCCGCCATTTTCCGGAGCGGAAGCAAACCTCTGCGGGTAATCCAGATGCCTGTCAAACTTGCCAGCAAAATCCCACCCAAAAGAATGGCCATGAGTTTTCGGCGGTAGGTTTTTAGAATTTTTTCATCCGCCGTGACATCCATGGCCATCTCAATCAAACGGATTTTTTCAGGAGCAACGGACTTTACCCACCCATAAGACAAAAGATAAACTTTTCCTCTCCAATCTTGTTGTCGATAGTTTTCGGTCGTGTTCTCATGGTCCCCAGACATTGGAAACTCGGATGAAGGAACGGGCATCCCTGAACTTTCGACAAGAATTTCCTTTTTTGCATTCAGAATTCGTACAAAATACCTTGGAATCCCTCCTACCGAGTTCTCTAAATGAATTTTTTCCTTAAGCTCCTCAAATTCCGTGGGGCGATCGTGAATCACCTGTTTAAAAAAATGCATCTGATCTTTTAGAAATAACTGCTCATCCATTTTGACGTCGTGGGCGAGGGCCCTATAGAGATAGATTCCTGATAGGGCGAGTAGAGAAAAACTGGTGAAGGCGTAAAGAAAGGTCAGTCTTAGAGAGATCGAAATGGGCGGGAAGAGTCTTTTCGGTTCACCTTTCTTCAAGAACATACCCCATTCCGCGGACCGTATGAATCAACTGCTTTTCGAAAGGCTCGTCGATCTTGCTACGTAGTCTGCGTACCGCGACATCCACCACATTCGTGTCGCTGTCAAAGTTCATATCCCAAACTTGTTCGGCAAGAACAGTCCGGGACAAACCCTCCCCCCTCCGGCGCACCATAAATGAAAGAAGGAGGAACTCTTTTCCGGTTAATTCAATTTTTTTTTCGCCGCGGGTAACCTTGTGCTTTAAGAAATCCATTTCAAGATCCGCAATCCGAAGCGTCTCAAGAGGACGATTCTGACCTCGCCGGAGAATGGTTTGGATACGCGCAAGGAGCTCTGAAAACGCAAAGGGCTTGACCAAGTAATCATCCGCTCCAAGCTTCAAGCCTTTCACTTTGTCATCAACCGAATCGCGAGCCGTCAAAAATAATGCCTGGGTTTGCTTCCCTCTCTTTTTTAACTCGGAGAGTACGGACCAGCCATCCATCCCCGGAAGCATCACATCCAGAATAAGTAAATCATAGTCTTTGGCGGCAGCTAGGGACAAACCATCATCACCCCGGGTTGCCGTATCCACCAAAAATCCGGCTTCAGAAAGCCCCTTTTTTAGATAGGCTAACGTTTTTGCTTCATCTTCAACAATTAAAATACGCATACCGCAACCTTAGAGTCATGAGGCAGATGTTTTATTAGTAATTTCAAAAATATTTTTTACTATCTCAAACACATTGTTTTTAATTTGAATCGGCACTGGGTTTAATTTGATCTCTGATATCTGGGTATTCACTTTGTTGTCCGTTGAAATCATTCCTATTGTGATTTCACCATCGGTGTAATACCAGTCGCCTCCCCCATTATGGCCTTGCAATGTCACGCCGACGCCAGTCACTTGAAAAAGGATCGTGAGTTGACCTGCCTTTTTAAGATCTTCCACCAAATTATCACGTTCTTTGTCCACGTCAGGAGCGATATGATGAGTCACCTGTCCGGTACGATGGCTCATTCCAACACTGCGGTCAAATGTCGCCGCCGCAATCCAAAAAGGCCGCCCTCCCATCCCAAGTTCATCGGAACGCCATAATCGTACATGATGACGCTGTCTGGCATTATTTCCTACCAATTTCTCAAAAGCAAGATCTTGATGACGTCCCCAGAGGTAAAGATTGCTAACCGGGGCATCAGGATAAGAACTTCCGATTAAAATGCTTTCTGCGATTTCTAAACTTGTTTTTAATGTGATGGAATCTGCGGGATGCCAACCGGCTTTGAGCAGTGCATGAATAACTTCTGATTGACTGCCAATAAGTCCGACGTTGAGAGGATCTCCAGGGATTCCTTCCTTTGTCTGAGTTGTTTTTGGAGAGCTTTGCAATGCGGGATGAAACTCATAATGCACCCATAAAGTGGGAACCAAGAAATAGGCTATAAAACCGTAGGCGGCTAAAAGTAAAATTGTTATTTTTAAAAACAATTTCATGGGAGCGCTGTACGATGCTCTTCTCGCGCTGCCTCGTACACCTCTTTGGCGGCACCGGCGTTCATCAGTGCAATACCCAGACCAACAATCAAATCCGGCCACGCCGAATGATTATAAACCGTCATGAGTCCTGCACCGACAATGGCGACATTAGCCAAGACATCATTACGGGCTGAAAGGAATGCTGCTTTGGCCATGCTGCCGGCGTGCTTACGATAACGGGTCAACAGGATCGCGCATGACAGATTGACGATAAACGCTCCGGCACCTGCGAGTGATAATGGTAGGGGTGCGGGTGGCACAGGTATAGAAAACTTTTGCCACGCAGTCCAAAGAGCGGCGAGGCCAGGGATGAGCAGAATACCTGCAAGCACCATTCCAACCCGCGCGCGTCGGGTTGCGCTCCATCCTAATGCGATGAGGATCAAAAGGTTGACGGAGGCATCTTCTAAAAAGTCTACACTGTCGGCAAACAGCGACACCGATCCGATGGCATGTGCCACCGCAAACTCAATCCCAAAATAGGCCAGATTCAGGATTGCAACAAGTTTAACCGCACGCCTCAAACCTTTGTCGTCAGTCATTTTGTTCTCTTTTGGACTAAAGAAATTTTCCTTATGAAACGGCCGTAGATAAATTTTTGTGTTGTGCCGAACGGGGTAGGATGTTCCTCATTAACCGTCTCGACTAATTCAAAATTCTTGCCAAATTCCTTGCTTAGCAGTTTGGCATCATAACGTCGTACCTCCAAACCGCTACAATGCGTCGGGCCATCGATTGAAAACGTGGAAATAATAACGTGACCGCCAGAACGGAGGGAGTCGTAGAGCGTATTGAGATAATTTTTCCTGTCCTCAGCTTTGGTTAAAAAATGAAACAAAGCACGGTCATGCCACAAATCATAAGCCTCTGGAAGGAGTTCAACCTTTGTAATATCTCCCTCAATCCACTTCACTTGATCCGCTTTCGATCCGAGGCGTTCCTTTGCAGCCTTAATTGCAGCCGATGAAATGTCCAAGACCGATACGTTCCGGAATCCCTTTTCGAGCAAGTGGTCAACCAGCGTTGACGCACCGCCCCCAACATCAATGATTGCCGAGTCATGGTTTATCCCCGACCTTTCAATCATGGTCAGAGATATCTCGGGGTGGACTTGATACCAACTGACTTTGCTGGCCTTTTTGCTTTGATAGACTGACTGCCAATGCTTTTGTGATTCGCTCAATGGTTTGACCTTACACCGCTAGCATTCTTTTTGGGGCGGATGAGTATTCAGTTTGATCTTAATATTCGGCATCTTACCTTCAATCAAGATGTAACCTTCCCGGCCAAGCCAGCCGACCGCCATTAAGATCGTTTCTTTTGGCGCATCGATTCCTGAAAAAAGTTCCTTCAGAGAAGATTGCCCATTATGGTTATCGAGATAACGCCAGATTTCTCCAGCGCAAAGACCGATCCATGTAATCATTCAATCCTCGCTCGGATCAACAATGAAGAATCCCCTCTTTGCATTTGCAAACTTCCACAGTGATATGCGCCAATCCAAGGTCTGATGAAATAAGCTTTTTATATTCCTCTGGCTGCAATGGTTGATGAGCCACAACCGAAACGATAGCGCTATAAATATTAGGGCCGACAGCCCATAAATGAAGATCGGTAACCTGACTGTCGCCATCACTTTCGATGCGCTCTTTAATCTTTCCTTCCAGCTCTTGAGGTCCTTGCCTGTCTAATAAGGTATGGCTTGTTGAACGTAGAAGCCCTAAAGACCACCGGGAAACTAGAATTGCTCCTAAAATACCCATAATCGGGTCCATCCAATTCAGACCAAAGTATTTGGCCATAAAAAGAGCGAATATAGCCAGAACCGATGTTAACGCATCCGCCAAGACATGAAGATATGCAGAGCGCAAATTATGATCGTGGTGGTGATGGTCATGAGCATGATCAGCATGGCCATGATGATCGTGTTTAACATTTAAAATCCAAACGGAAATCCCATTAATGACCAGGCCAATGACTGCTACAAAAATCGCCTGATCGAATGAAATCGCAACCGGGCTTACAATTCTTTTGGCACTTTCCCATGCCATAATCAGAGCAACTATGCCGAGAAGTATCGCTCCTGTAAAACCGCCTAATGCATTCACTTTTCCAGTACCAAAACTGAAACGTTTATCGAGAGCATGCCGCCTTGCGTAAACATAGGCAAATACATTGATACTTAGGGCAACGGCATGGGACGCCATATGAAGACCATCCGCAAGCAAAGCCATGGAACCAAAGATGATCCCAGCTGCAATTTCTACAACCATCATGGTCACAGTCATTGCCACAACGATCCCGGTTCTATGCTCGCTCTCTTGCTTTTTATCTTGCCCGAAAGCATGAGAGTGTCTCCACGATTCAATATTTTTTTGATGCATTTTGCATCTCCAGAAATAACTGAGTAAGAATCACTAACGTGGGTATTGTAGACGAAATTAGGCCGCTGATCACTACCCTTCCTTCTAAATCCGAAGTCATCAATTGGGCGGATGTTATGATTAAAATTCGCTTTGTACATTTCTCTCGGATTTACTTAATCTACAGAATTATGATTATCGAGGTAATATTCGATCGCTTCACGTCCCAACTGGCTTATTTTTTTACCCGTCTTTTCTGCCATCATTCGGAGCCAGGAACTCTGATCTCGCCTTATGGTTATGGGGATATGCTTAAGGCCAACAATCGGGTCTTTTGCGCAAATTTGATGGATTTGAAGAGGCTCTTTATTGACCTTCAAAAAATAAAAATCTAGAGCTTCCCGAGAAATATGCGACCTTGTTTTTTTGGTATTTTTGACCCTATTTTCGAGCCTTTCGTACATTTTTAGGGGTAGGCCAAAATGCGCCTGAACAACATTCCCTCGAGCACCTTTATCCGTTCTAACTCCTTTACGTTTACGGTACTTGCAGGATTGCCGCGGAGGCAGAGTAGCTTGCAAACGAATTGTCAAAAATTCTCCTGTTGGCCGTTGGCAGGATATGCGTGGTGCCGGTTTTCATCAAATCATCGCGCAGTTCTTCGGGAAGCCCTTTCCTCATACCAAGGACAAGTGCGCGCAAAATGGCATGGGTAGGATATGAAAATTGAGAATCGATCCGACGGGCAAACACGAGACGAAGATCCTGAATCACCAAAAAGGGAAACATCCGCCGTAAGGGATTTTCTAAAATTTGAACCGATCGCGGCCCGTAGCCTTCAAATACCGCCCGGATTCCCTGATTTTCGAGATGCTTTTGATAATCAAACTCGCCGGGGTTCAATGCCTTTTTGGGGCGAATGAGCTTCCCTCTCAGGCGGACCCGGCTTCCGGCAACCGGTTCTCGGGACGGATTAAAAACAAAGACCTGAATTTTACCGTGGGTCTGCGAAAATTTCCGCTCACGCACTAGATTTTTTGATTCCAAAACGAAAGAGTAAATTTTTCTTCGCCCTTTCTCCTTCAACTCTGGAAGAGAAATGACTCTCCCTTCAACGCTCGTCCAATCCCCGGAAGCGAAGTTGGAAATGTCGTGTGTGGAAATCTGAAAAGCTTGCCGGACACGAAGGATCCCGACGCCTATAAGCGCAAGGAGGAGCAGGGCAAGAAAAAATCGTCGGCCCCGGAAGGCCCATAAAGGAGGGAGGAGGGAAAAAACGAAAATGAAAACTAACCGATTGGGGAAATGAAACGCACGTCCCAAGAGGATTCCCACCGCCAACCCGACGGCGGGCCAGAAAAACGGCCGCCGCATCAGCGGTGGATCCGGGAAAAACCTCCGTCTTCTTGCGATGAAGATGAAATCGCTCTGAGAGGGTGAGAAGAAGATTGATGGAATTCAAACCACGAGAAACCGGTGAGAATCACGAGGACAACGGTTAAAAAGAAAAAAAGGGTATGTTGGTAATAAGAAAGCGAACGCATTTTAAAGACTCAGGTTTATTTCTTGACCCCTAAATTCGAGAGAGACTTCCTGACTCTGAATGGATTTTACCCGCGCTCCGTTCACCCAATCCCCCTCCCGGACCAGTTCATTATTGATGATCGCCGACAACTCCGTACCCGATTGCGTGATTCCGGTAAGAGAAAATAAACCCTGTTTGGAAACGGGTGTGGGAGGCGGAACCGAATTTTCAGAAGAAGACAAAGGAGGCAGAGCATCGGTTTTGGGCAACTGGGATTCGAGGGAGCCGGCTGAAAGATAAACGATGCCCAAAACAAAAAAAAGAATCACTGCGCCGCCGATCCAATAAATAACTTTCGAATTTTCTTCGGACGGTTTTTTCTCAGAGAAAACGGGAAGCACTGACTCGGCAATAGGTTCTTTTTTTCTACCGCTCTTTTGCTGTTCCAATTTTTCGAGGGCTTCGTGAATCAGGCTCATGCCCTGACTCCTTCCAAATCGGCATGGGCTTCTTCAACCAGAGAGGTTTCCACAATCCGGATACCTTTTGCAAAAGCTCCCAAGAGAGCACGATCGGCCAACACATTGATCAGACGCGGGATGCCATTCGCCCGTTCAAAAATTTTTTCAATCGCTTCCGGAGTGAAAAATCGCTCTTCCGATCCGGCGACACGCAACCGGTGAGAAATGTATTTTCCTGTCTCCTCCAAGCTCAATGCCGGGAGGTGATAGCGAACCGTGATTCTTTGACGAAGCTGGGCCAACTCCGGGCGTGCCAGCAAAGTCCGTAATTCGGGCTGACCCACGAGAACAATTTGCAGCAGTTTTTCACGCGTTGTTTCCAAATTGGAAAGGAGGCGAATTTGTTCCAAAGCACGAGGGCTTAGATTTTGCGCTTCATCAATGATGAGGACGGCATTATTGCCCTTTTCAAGTTCCTGCAAAAGAAAGCGATTGAGGGAATCAAAATAGTCTTTACGTCGCCGGCCGTTCGGCACAACGCCCAAATCTTCTACGATCACCTGGAGGATTTCCATTTCGGATAATTTGGGATTGAAAATAAACGCGCTATGCGTGCGGCCGTGAATTTCTTTCAGGAGAGTTCGGCAAAGGGTGGTTTTCCCGGCACCGATTTCACCGGTGATTTCGATAAAACCCCGCCGGCTCTCGATTCCATAAAGAAGGGCGGAAAGCGCTTCAAGATGATGCCGGCTAAAATAGATAAAGCGGGGGTCCGGAGTAACGTTGAAAGGCGATTCTTTCAGACCAAAAAAAGATTCGTACATTCGTAGCGCCTTTGCATAATTACAACTAAATGGTTAAGCGGATTCAAAATATAATTTCCTCCACAATCGCCTACGGAGTCAGCTGCCAACATCTTGCGATGTTGACGGGTTAGGAGGGTGGAGTCGCCCTTTTCCCTTTCGAGAAATTCACCCATTTCTTGTGGTTCCTCCGTTTTCAGTGATTGAAATTAGGCGTGCCGTAATCGACCTAAAAATTACTCTGCGGTCGCAACTTCCACGGACTTGGCCACCCAGCTGCCTGAAGTGGCATCTTTATCTGCGTCGACCTTGACCTTATCCCCTTCGATCACCTCTGCGAGAGCGGTTACATCCCCCGCATAAGTGGTCTTGTCATTCACGGAGATACGGACTTTTTCGGCTGCTGCACCTGCTGCCGCGCCGGCCTTGTTGACCTCAATTGCTTTTCCTTCGAGGTCCACGCTGGCCACTTCGCCTTCAACCAATTCGGCATAAGCCAAACCAGTTGCGGCAAGCATCAGAGCCAACACGACTAAAGTAATGTGTTTTTTCATTTTCGATTCACCCCCTCTCATTATGTTGATCCTCTCTCTCCAGGATTCTCCTGTAAGATAAGTTCTTCAAAGGCTCGGATTATATACCCTAAAAAATAGGAAATCTAGCCAGACTATTTATGCCTAAATTCGAAGACCCGGCCGTCTTTTCGTGAAAGATTGACCGTAAAATTATGGGCCCGCTCGGACGAAAGAATTTCCTTTTTTCCCGTGTGAAGGTCCCGGACAATATAGCGCCCATTCCCCTTCAAATAAGGAATTCGGACCAGGGCGCTTTTTTCCTCATTTCCATTATTAACCACTATCACATAATAGGTTTTTCGTTTCCCGCCTTTTGAAAAAAGAGCGGTCTTTACCTCCCGCGTTTGGGAATTGGCATAAAGCGGAATTTTTAAATATTGTAAAAGTTCGAGGATGATTTCGACGGTGGGCTCAAAACCCAAATGAATCAATTGGCCTTTTCCGATCCGTTTTCGGTACCCCACGGTTTGGCGGCCATAGGCACCGAGTGCTGCGCTGATTTTTTCGCCCTGCACGTTATCAAAACAAAAAACAGAACTTACCACGGGAATTTTCGGACGGTTGGAGGCAAACTGAATTTCGAATCTTTTTTTGAATTCAAAAAGGATTCGAGAGGGTTCGTGGAATCCGACAATATCGCAAGGTTCAAACTGATCGTCTTTTCTCGGGAAATTCCGAAAGGCAATCAAGGTTCCCCCTTCTTCCACATAACGGCGCAAATTAACTTGGGCCTTGCGCTCAAGCCACTGATTTCCGGAATAAAAAATGACTTTTGCTTGTGAGCCGCTAACGCGCGGATCATAAAGTTCGTAATCCACGTCCGCATTGTAAAGTCCGACTAAAATAGAGCTGTCGTGAGTTAGGGTTCTCGCGGCATATTGAATTGGATTGATGGTAACGGCAATGTCCGTCATTTTAGTTAAGGAAGCGGGATCCATGAGACGGTTGATTTGAACCAGCTCCCGAAAAACATCATAAAGTTCCGAGCGAACCCGCCCCCATTCGTTAATGGGTGACATGTACCAGTTGTCGCGGTTGACCAACATATACCAGTTCCATCCGGCAACGCCCGCCAAAAGAGCCGTAAGAGTGATAAGCCGGTAGTGATTGGGTGTTAAGACGCCCGATTCGTAATGGCGCGCGTGCCAAACACCGGCGGAAAACTCCGCAATGAAAGGCATCTTGGAAATGCTTTTGAGATAACGAATCTTATCCATCAGTTTGCGTTGCTCGAACTTGTCTTCCGAAAGCTCGCTCGAAGGATAAAGATCAATCCCGATAAAATCCGCCTTTGTTTGCATCTGCAGCCAATCGTGGGCATAGAAAAAAGGATAAAGATTGAGGTAAATCGGGACATCGATTCCGAGCGAACGGTAGGTTTCAATATTCCAGCGTGCGCACTCGAGAGAATAATGATATTTGAATTTAAAATAATCGAGGTTGCGGTTGAGTTCCTTATCGCCCTTTAGCGGCAAGCCGGGCTCGTCCTTAAACATAGTGGCAATATAAGGAGAGGCCTCGTCAAAACTGTGGTATCGCGTGCCCCATCTTTCATTCAACTTTTGGAGATTACTACCATAAAGCTCTTTGAGAAAATCCTGGAAAAGTCCCGGCTTGCCGTCGAGACCGTATTGATGCCCGAAAATATCCGGCCAGGGATCGATTTCGTTATCAGCCTGCAGCAAAATGACGTGCCCTTTGGCTTTCGTGGCAAGAAAAGGACGGATGATTTGCGTCACCCGGGTCATATAGATTTTGGCGTATTTTAAAAATTGGGGGTGCAGGCGATGAAATTTGTAGGCATAACTCGGAACACCTTCATTCGGCCATTCGCTATAAATGTAAGGTCCGGGACGGATCACGACCCAAAAACCTTTTTCGCGGGTCAGCTCCAGAAAACGTTTTAAATTGCGCGTTTCATCCGTCTTGCCGGTAAAATCGAATTTTCCTCTCCGGTATTCGTGATAATCCCAAGCCACATACGTGGACACTACATTAATTCCCATTTCCCGGACCCGGTCCAAAATATCTTTCCAATAACGGGGATTGAGACGCCAGTAGTGCACTTCCCCGCTCACCAGAGGAATGCGTTTTTTACCCACAAAGACTGTTTTTTTGCGGATCTCTACTTTGCGCATTAGATCACCAAATTAACCAAACGATGAGGAATCACGATTACTTTTTTCACCGTTTTGCCGTCCACCCATTCCTGTATTTTGGAATCTTTAAGAACCAAAGATTTAAGCGCCTCCTCTGAAATCTCTTGCGGAACGGTTAAACGCGAACGGACTCGTCCCGCGACCTGGACCACAATTTCCTCTTCGCTTCGCTTAAGCGCAGACGGATCAAAGCTGGGCCATTTTTCGCGAAAAATCGTTTGGGAATGTCCTAAGCGTGACCATAATTCTTCGGCCACGTGAGGGACAAAAGGGGCAAGAAGAAGGACGAGCATTTCCACGCTTTGGCGGAAAAGTTTTTGATCCGATTCGGAAGCCGGCCGAAACTGATAAAGAGAATTTAAAAATTCCATGCAGGCGCTCACCGCCGTATTGAAATGGAAGTCTCCCTCCAAATCCTCCGTCACTTTTTTGACCGTCCGGTGAAGCCGGAAACGAATTTCCTGTGCCTCAAGTTTTTCTCCCTCTCCTTTTTCATTTTTAGTTTGATGGGCAATCCGCCACAGACGGCCCAAAAACCGGTAGGCGCCTTCTACGCCTTGATCCTGCCATTCGGCGTCTCTTTCCGGCGGGCCCATAAATAAGGTGTAAAGCCGGACCGTATCGGCCCCATAGCGCTTGATGAGCCCATCGGGGCTCACTACGTTTCCTTTGGATTTCGACATCTTGGCGCCATCCTTGATGATCATGCCTTGCGTGAAAAGACGCGCAAAAGGTTCCTTAAACGATACCAATTTGAGATCAAAAATAACTTTTGTGATGAAGCGCGAATAAAGAAGATGAAGGATCGCGTGTTCGACGCCACCGATGTACTGATCCACGGGAAGCCAACGGTTCACCTGAGTCGAATCAAATGCTCTCTTGTCATCGCGAGGACTGATGTAGCGAAGAAAATACCAACTGGAATCCACGAAAGTGTCCATCGTATCCGCTTCGCGCGTCGCCTTCCCCCCGCAGCGGGGACATTTGGCATTTTGAAATTCGGGATGATCGCGAAGGGGTGAAACGCCGGTCGGCCGGAATTCGACACTTTCAGGAAGAAGAACGGGAAGATCTTTTTCGGGAACCGGAACCGTCCCGCACTTTGCACAATGAAGAATCGGAATCGGAGCGCCCCAATAACGTTGGCGAGAAATTAGCCAATCGCGCAAACGGTATTGCACCGTCTTTTTTCCGATTTTATTGCGCTCCATGAACTCGGCAATTTTTTCTTTGGCCGCTTCGCTCCCCACACCCGTAAAAGCACCGGAATTTACCAAAACTCCTGGCTCGATATAAGCTTCCTTCAAGGACTCGGCCTTTAAAGGTTCGCCCGGCCGGTCAATGACAACCCGGAGCGGGAGTTTATATTTTTTAGCAAACTCAAAATCGCGCTCGTCATGCGTCGGCACCGCCATCACGCAACCTGTCCCGTAATCCATCAACACATAGTTGGCAACCCAGAGGGGAATTTTCTCTCCGGTCATGGGATTCACGAGATAACGACCGGTAAAAACTCCCTCTTTTTCCGTTTCGACTTGGGTACGCACTGTTAAATCCTGCGCCTTCATCCGTTCAACTGCTGCCCCTACTTGTTTTGAAGCCACATTTCTTAAAAGTTCGGGAAGGCGTGGGTGCTCAGGCGAAATGACTGCATAGGTCGCACCAAAAACGGTATCTACCCGGGTAGTAAAACAAGGAAGGGGTTGTTCCGAGGTGTCTTCTTCAAGCGGTACGACGGGAAAAGAGATTTCGACGCCGTGGCTTTTACCGATCCAGTTCTGCTGCATGACCCGCACGCGCTCCGGCCAACCGTCCAGGAGTTTCAAATCCTCCAAAAGCCGGTCGGCATAGGCGGTGATTTTGAAAAACCATTGCTCTAAATTTCGACTCACGACTTTCGTATCGCAGCGTTCGCACTGGCCGTCCACCACCTGCTCATTGGCCAGAGAAGTTTGACAGGAAGGGCACCAATTTACCGAAGCGGCCTTTTTGTAGGCCAGTCCTTTTTTGTAAAGTTTCAAAAAGATCCATTGGGTCCAACGGTAGTAATCAGGAAGGCAGGAAACCACTTCGCGCTCCCAGTCATAACCACAGCCCCATTCCCCGAGCTGGCGTTTCATATTATCGATATTGCGCAAAGTGGAGGTTTTGGGCGGGATGCCGTTTTTGATGGCCGCATTTTCCGCCGGAAGGCCGAAGGCGTCAAACCCCATGGGACTGAGAACGTTAAACCCTCTCATCATTTTGTAGCGGGCAACGGCGTCTCCAATGATGTAATTGCGACCGTGACCGACGTGAAGCGCCGCGGAAGGATAAGGAAACATGACAAGGCAATAGTACTTGGGGCGAGGGTCAGCCAGATTAACTTGAAAAAGCGACTCCTGCTCCCAACGCTTTTGCCATTTTGGCTCAATCTCTTGGAAAGGATAGGCAGGAACGGCGTTTGCCATAAAGCGGGGTATTCTATCACCCGTCGGTACTTCCGTAAAGGCGGCCTAGGCAGGCCTTCCCAGGAGAAATCCCTGACCGTATTTGACGCCTAGATCCTTTAATACGTTAAGGTCTTCCACCGTCTCAATCCCTTCGGCTATCACTTCCGCATCCAGGCTCTCGGCTATTTTGATCAACCGTTTCAAAGATTGCAGGTGGTCTTTGGTCCGGGCCACTCCCTTGACCCATCTTTTATCGATTTTGATAATATCAGGTTCAAGAAGAACGAGGCTTTCCAAACAGCTCCTGCCAAAACCCACGTCATCGATCGCAATGCAGATGCCGGCCCGCTTAAAAGCCAACACAACCGGCACCAAATAGGAAGGATCCCCGATGATTTGCTGCTCGCTGATCTCAATACAATAATTCAGCTGATTAGAAGTGAGAAAAGGTTCCAATAAATGCTGAACGGGAATACTAATCAGGGTGGAGGGAAAAAGATTCAAATGCCGCTTTGTCTCCGGCGGCAGCTCGCTTCCTGCGGCAATGCAGGTTTTGAAGCATTGATGGTCAACCAGGGTCAACATATCGGCCTCGAGAGAAAGGCGAAAGAAATCATCCGGCATCTCGAAACCTTTTACCCAGGAACGGCTCAGAAATTCATAACCCACCTTCTCCTCATCGCTAAAGCGGAAGATCGGTTGCTTCAGGGCATGAAATTGATTCGGTTGACGGAGCGCCGAAAGGACTTCCGTTAACGAATTGTTCCCGCCGTTTCCGCCGGGAGACTTTTTTTCATCAAATGAAACCCGATTTTTTCCTGTACTTTTGCTTTGATGAAGGACCGAATGGGTTTGTGAGAGGAGTTCGTCGATCGAAACAATTTCTTCAAAGACCGAAACCACACCGATACTGGCCGTTATTTTGATGGTCTCTCCCGAAGCTAAAGTGATCGGAGCCTCACAAATCGCGAGCCGAATCTTTTCCGCAACATGAAGGCCTTCGGGAAGCCGCGTTGCCGGCAAAAGAGTCAGGAATTCATCTCCCCCCACGCGGGCGACATAATCGGTGACCCGGAGCGATCCTTTCAATTTCCGGGCAATTTCTTTTAAAACAATATCCCCCACCGCGTGACCGAACCGGTCGTTGATGCGCTTGAAATCATCCAAATCAATCAATACGGCAAGCAAATCCGATTCGCCCCGACGAATCCAGTGTATTTCCCTCGAAAGTACTTGTTGAAGTCCGCGACGATTTAAAAGTTCTGTAAGAGGATCCAGAAGAATCAATTTCTTTAGGCGGGTATTGGCAGATTTAAGTTTTTGGGTCACCAGATCAAGCTTAATCCGAATCCGGTTTCGTTCGATAGCGTAACTGATCGTCCGAATAAAAAGATGCGAATCGATATTTTTTTTGAAAAGATAATCCTGCGCGCCCCTCCGGACCGCCTCGAGGGCGAGGGCATCATCATAGAAAACGCTAAGGATAATAATCGGAATCTCTGGAGCCACGTCCTGAAGTTTCTTAAAAGTATCAAGCCCTCCGCTGTCGGGAAGATTCAGATCCGTCAAAATCAAATCGATGCCGCCTTGGCGCAATCGCTCCATGCCGACCTCGAGACAATCCACTCCCTCAATCTCGAAAGTCATGGATGCGTGATTTCCCTCCGCTTGGGCCAGAATTTCCCGAAGCACAAGAACTTCGTCCTGATCATCTTCAATCAGAAGAATTTTTATGGACTGATTCGCCAACGGTTGTACCTTTAAAAACGGATTTGGTTTTTCCATAAGTTGATCAATCTCGCTGATCCGCGGCAATTCCAAGGGAAGTGAGAAATGAGCTGACGGTCATATAGTTGATGAAAAAAGCGCCCACTAAAATGCTGGGCCAGACACGATAACCCGCCAAGAGAAGGACGGCGATTGCAATTCCGGTGGGCGGCCAAACCGCCGTGGCATTGGTGTGAACAAAGGCGAGCTGTAAGCCGAATTTGCCGGCAATAAAGTAGACGGCGGCGATGAAAATAATGAGGAGCGTGGTCTTAAATTTTTGAGACTTCATAAAGGAAGATTGATTGATAAGGACAGAAGTATTTTACCATTTCAGGGGCTTTGTGCTTGAAAAATAAGAAGATTCGATTAAGATGGCTGGCCTACACTTAAACGGGCCGCCATTTAACGGGCCGGTAGCTCAGCTGGGAGAGCGCCACAATGGCATTGTGGAGGTCATGGGTTCGATCCCCTTCCGGTCCAAATTTCCTCGCCGAAGTGGCGGAACTGGCAGACGCGCACGACTCAAAATCGTGTGTCCGCAAGGGCATGAGGGTTCGACTCCCTCCTTCGGCATTTACCATCCAACGGTTACGCGGAACAAATCAATATTTTTAGCTCGTCACTATAACGGCTAATCGACATTGCTAAGAAGATAACTACTGTAGCGGAGTCACCACTGCTGCCTCTATTTCGGCATCACTTTTATGTGTATCTATTCTTCTTACGTGAAATCTTATAAAAATGGTTCCGAAATTTTTTAGCTCAATTTTTATTTTAATTGGCGGGGGGTGGACTTTTTTTGAAGCCCGTAATTTAAAGCGAGCATTGACTAGCAGGAAGTGGCCCACCACGGAAGGAAGAATAATTTCCTCCGATGTGCATCAAACTTTCTCTCCGATCAG
>OBEQ011881800.1_pt1 | contig 22963 bp, 18 predicted proteins | sample 1670901 | NCBI WGS metagenome assembly OBEQ01 (sample SAMEA104232315, study PRJEB22302) | groundwater metagenome | biome: forest; feature: aquifer; material: groundwater | place: USA | collected 2011-08-07 | depth 5.4 m
AGCCGCCGTCGGCCATCCGGCCCATGCAAGGCCCGCCGCCGTCGATCCCGCCGCCGCCCACGCCGAGCGTGCCGCCCGCGATCACGACGCCCACGCGGCCCGTGGGCACGCCCATCCTGTCGTTCGCCGCGACCGCGCCGTCGGGACCCGCGGCCGCCGCGCCGCGGACACAGCCCCCGGCCACGAATCAGCCGCGCCCGCCCACCGGGACGGTCACCACGTTGCCCGGCATGACACCCTCGCCAGCGCAGTCAGCCGCGCCTAGGCCGAGGCCCGCGCCCGCGGAGCCCAAGTCGCCGCCCGCGCCCGCCGCGCCCGCCGCCCCCACCTCACCGGAGGTACGCGCGCAGTTGATGAAGAAGTTTCGCGACGTCGAGGCCAACCTCGACCACTTCAAGATCCTCGAGGTCGCGTCCACCGCGACCTCGACCGACATCAAGGCCTCGTACTTCAAGCTGGCCAAATCCTTCCACCCGGATCGCCTGGCTACTCTGCGCCTGGAAGAGCTGCGCCCGCAGGTCGAGCGCGTCTTCGCGCGCATTTCGGAGGCCTTCTCCGCCATCGGCGACGACGCCAAGCGTGCCGAGTACAAGAAGATCCTCGCCGCCGGCGGCGAGGAGGCGGTGCGCAAGCGCGAGGAAGAGGACCAGGCGAAGGCGATCAAGATCCTCGAGGCCGAGGACCACTTCCGCCTGGGCGAGATGGCCCTGCGCCGCAGCCAGTTCCGGGTTGCGCTGGAAGCGTTCCGTCTCGCCCTCGAGGGCAACCCCGAGGAGAGCGAGCACCACGCCATGTACGCCTGGGCCATGTGGATGAACGCGCCCGACAAGGACGGCGCCCTTGCCCCGGTCAAGCAGGTGTTCGCGCGCGCGCTCGAGCTCAACCCACGTTGCGTGCCCGCGTACTTCTACCTGGGCCACATCTACAACTACCAGCAGGACTACGAGCGTGCGCTGGCGCAGTTCCAGCGCGCGTTCGCGCTGCGCCCGAACTACGTCGACGCCGAGCGCGAGATCCGCCTGCTCGAGATGCGCCGGCAAAAGGGCGGCACGCTCACGCCCGGCAAGAGCAGCTCGGCGCTCAACCCGTTCCGCAAGAAGTAGGCACGCGCTCCGAGCGCAGCCTCTACCGCTCGCGCACGCGCCGCTTGGCGATGATCTGCTCGACCTGCTCGAGCAGCTTCTTCGGCACCACCTTGCCCACCAGCGCCTTGCGCGCCTGCTGCGCCTCGGCGCGGAAGTCACGCATGAGCTCCGCGCTCACCGGCAGCCGCTCGAGGCCCTGCTTCTGGAACACGCGATCGACGAGCCCGCGCCCCATCTTGGTGCTCTCGACCTCGAGCCGGATCGCCAGCTGCGCACCTTCCTCGCGCAGGACGGCGCGGTTCTCCGGCGACATGCCGTCGAGCGACGCCTCGCGCAGCAGCATGCAGCCCGACAGGTAGACCGCCTCGAGCGGCATGAAGTAACGCGCCTGCGAGTACCACTGGAAGCCGAGCGCCGCGATGGGCGTGGTCCAGAAGCCGTCGACGCGGCCGTCCTCGTAGGCGCGCGACGCCGCTGCCAGCGAGGTCAGCACCATCTTCATGCCCATGGCCTCGGCCATCTGGTTGAACACGTTGCTCAGCTCCCAGCCCCACAGCGACGTCTTGCGCAGCGACGCGAAGTCGGTAACGCGGTTGCGCGAGAACAGGATGACCGGCCCGATCGTGCCCACGCCCACGAGCGCGTAGCCGCGCGCGTGCGCCTCGTCGGCGAACACGGGCGTCAGCTCCTTGGCCACGTCGAGCATCTGCTGCTCGCTGTCGTACATGCCGATGATGTGCAGCACGCGCACCGACGGCATCACGCTCATGCAGATGGGCCCGCCCGAGATGGTTCCGTCGAGCTGGCCGCGCTCCATGCGCGCCAGCACCTCGGTCTCGTCGCCGGCCGTGCCGCCGTAGTAGACCTTGACCACCACCTGGCCGCCGGTGTTCTTCTCGATGTGCGTCGCGTACTCCTCGAAGGCCTTGGCCCAGGACGTGCCCTTGGGCGCCGCCGTGGCCAGGCGCAGCGTGATGCGGCTCTGCGTGGGCGACTCGGCCGGCGACGCCGGCGAGGCCTCCGCCTGCGCCGCCGCGAGCAGCGTCACCAGCAGCAAGATCCAGCGCGCGCGCATCAGTGATGCTCCGAGCGGTAGGCGGTCAGCACCTCGAGCACACGCCCGAGCGCCTCGTGCGGGACCAGCTTGTCGCCCAGCTTGTCGCGCGCCGCGCGTGCCGCGTCGAAGAACTCGGCGCGGAAGCGTTCGCTGACCGCGACCTTCTTCAGGCCCTGCTTCTGGAAGATGCCGTTCATGAGCGCGTCGTCCTCGCGCCGGCCGGTGTCCTCCACGCGCACGACCAGCTTGGCGCCGGCCTCGCGCACGGCCGCCTGGTAGTCGGCGGGCAGCGCGTCGAACGAGCGCGACGACATGACGAAGCAGCCCATGAGGTAGCCGGTGCGCAGGTCGGTGATGTAGCGCGCCTGCGCGAACCACTGGAACGCCAGCGCGGCCATGGGCACGGCGAAGAAGCCATCCACGTCGCCGTGGTCGTAAGCCTTGCCGCCGTCCTCGAGGCGTGACGACACCATGGTCAGGCCCATGGCCTTGCCCATGGCCAGCTGCACCGTCTCGCCCTCCCAGCGCCACAGCTTGGTCTTGCGCAGGTCGTTCATGCTGCCGATGGGGTTGCGCGAGAAGATCATGATCGAGCCGACGCCCGCCGTGCCCAGCAGGGTGAAGCCGGAGCGCGCCGCCTCGGCCTCGAGGGTGGGCTTGAGCTCGCTCGACACCGCGGCGGCCTCCTCGCGGCTCTGGAACACGCCGATGAGGCCGAGCACGCGCATGGTCGGGATGGCGTCGTCGCACAGCCAGCCGGCCGAGACCACCGCGTCGAGCTGGCCCTTCTTGACGTGCTCGGCCATGGACAGCTCGTCGCCCGCCGAGCCGGACAGGTACACCTTCACCTTCACGTGACCGCCGGTGGCCTGCTCGATCTCGCGGCCCATGCGGTCGATGTCGTTGCCCCAGGTCGAGCCCTTGGGCGCGACCGAGGCCAGGCGCAGCGTGACCACGGCCGGCTTGCCGTCGCCCGGTTCGCTGTTGGCGGCCGCGGCGGCGATGCCACCTGCGGCCAGCGCCAGCGCCAGGCCCAGACAGAGCGTCGATTTGCTCAAGGTTTCCCCTCTCCGGTCATGCCCAGCTTGACCCGCACGGTCTCGCCCTTGTGGACGTTCACCTTGACGATGGGGCTCTTCTGCCCCGACGCGTCGACCAGCTGGATCGTATGCTCGCCGCTGGGCACACGGATGCCCAGGGTCGGCGTCTCGAAGCCGGTCTCCGAGCCGTCGATCCACACCGCCGCGGGCTGCTCGCAGTCGATGAGCACGTAGCCGCGCGGCAGCCGCTCGACCTCCATGGTGAGGGTGACCTCGGCGGCGCGGTCGTCGGGCGCGATGTGTGCGATGGCCGGCTCGAAGCCGAGCTTCTCGGCGCGCACCTCGTGGAAGTCGTCCTCGCTGATGGAGATGGTCGCCGGCGACGACGCGGCCATCAGCCGGTCGTCGACGTAGATGAGCGCGCCCGTGGGCACGGTACGCACCTTGACCGGGCGCACGCCCGCCTGCAGCACCAGCTGGGCCACGCGCCGCTCACCGTCCTTGACCTTGATGGAACGCTCGACCTCCATGTAACCGTCGAGGCGCACGCGCAACCGGTGCTCGCCCGCGTCGAGGTCGCTGGCCATGAGCGGCGTGCGGTCGGCCAGCGGCTGACCGTCGAGCTCGACGCTGGCACCGGCCGGATCGGAGATGATCATGATGGCCGCGCGCGACGACGGCACGCCCGTGACCACGACGGCGGCGCGCTTGCCGCCCGTGCCGTGCGCCGACTTGTCGACCCGGCGCGTGACCAGCGTGCCGACGATCATGCCCAGCGTCGCCGCGAGGGCGATGGACACGCCCAGCACGATGCGCCGCTGGCGCATGGGCACGCGCAACGACAGGGTGGTGCGCCCGGGCGCCTCGTCGACGGGCGGGCTGAACGCGCGCACACCCGGTCGCACCGTGGCCTCGAGCGCGCGCGCCAGCTCCTGCATCGACGCGAAGCGCGTCTTGGGCGACTTGTCGAGCGCGCGCAGCACCACCGCGTCCAGCTCGGGCGGGATCTCGGGCGCCAGCAGCGAGGGCCGGCGCGGCGGCTCGTGCAGCTGGCGGTAGAGGATCTGGACGTCTTCCTTGACGTCGCCGAAGGGCGTCGTGCCGGTCAGCATCTCGTAGAGCACGCAGCCGAGCGAGTACACGTCGGAGCGCTGGTCGACCTCGCGGCCCTCGATCTGCTCGGGCGCCATGTAGTGCGGCGTGCCCACGATCTGGCCGCTGCGGGTCAGCTGGTTGGCCGAGGTGGTCTGCGCCAGCTTGGCCAGGCCGAAGTCGATGCCCTTGGGGGTCTCGCCGTGCTCGCGATCAGGCGCCAGCACCAGGTTGGCGGGCTTGAGATCGCGGTGCACCACGCCCACGGCGTGCGCCGCGTCGAGGCCCCAGCAGATGCGGATGGCGATGGCCACGGCGCGATCGCGCGTCAGCCGCTTCTCCGCGCGCAGCGTCTCGGCCAGGGTCGGGCCGCGCACATACTCCATGACGAAGAAGGTCGGGTCGCCGATGACCAGGTCGAGGAAGCGCGCCACGTTGGGGTGCTCGACCGAGGCCATGGCCTCGGCCTCCTGCTGGAAGCGGCGGCGGAACTCCTGGTTGGCCAGCAGCTCGGGGCGGAGCACCTTGACCGCCACCTGCGCACCGATGGCCATGTTCTCGGCGATGAGCACCTGGCCCATGGCGCCGTCACCGAGCAGCGCGGTCAGCCGGTAGCGCTCGCCGATGACGTTGCCGATGGCCAGATCGCGGCGGCGCAGCAGCTCGGAGAAGCCGTCCGGTAGGGTGTCCACTCGCGACGGCGAGTAAGGCTCCGCCGGAGCTCTGCCGGGCTTTGATACAGGACGATCAGACACTGCTCGCGATCATCGTAAGGCCGACGAGACTTCAGGGTCAATCGGCACTTCCGACGGGCGGCGGGCACAGACTGGCTGCTTGGCTAGCCCGCCTTCTAGCCCGCCTTCTAGCCCGCCTTCTAGCCTTTTTGGGCCATGAAGGCCTTGAGCGCGGCCTGGGCGCTCTCGTCCAGCTTGGTGAACGAGATGCCCATGCCCGTGGGCGGCTTGCGCTCGACGCGCACGACCTTGCAGCGCGCGCGCACCACCTGGTCGCCGCCCAGCTTGAACTCGAGGCCGATCTCCTCGCCGATCTCGAGCAACGACGCAGACTTGAGGAACGCGCCGCCGGTGGACAGGTCGCGCGTGTCGAACTGAACCTGCCCGGCGCTGCGCATGCCGCCGGCCGCGTCCGAGACAATGGTCACAGCCACGGCCAGCGCATGGCGCGTGTGGCTGCGCATCTTGCGCACCAGCGGCGGCGGCGTGGCCGCCCTGCCGTTGGCGCCGGCGCCGTCCTTTGGCTTCGGCCCCGGGCCCGGGTCGTCGCTCATGGCAGCCGGGCGGGCACGACGTCACGCACCGACACGATCAGGTCCGCGGCGTCGACGCCGGCGGCCGTCCACGGCACGCGGCGCACACGCTCGAGGCCGATGTTCAGCATGGTGGCGTCGACGCCGCGCAGCGCCTCGGCGAGCTGCGCCTGCGGCACCACCGGGCGCGTGCCCTCGGCACGGCAGCGCAGGAGCTCACCGCGGCCCCAGTTGATGCTGACCACGAGCGCGTCGTCGCCACGCGGCGCGACCGCCCAGTTGATCTCCAGGTCCGCGTTGCGATCGATGACCACCGCCGCGTCGGCCGGATCGACGCCGGCCACGCGCGTCATCATGGGCGCGGGCGGCAGGCGCACCGAGGTGTCGAAGCGGCCGATGTCATGGCCGCCGTAGCCGGTGACCAGCACGTCGGCGTCGTCGCTGAGGGGCGCCGTCGCGGCGCTGCCCGCCTCCGACGACTCCGACTCGTACCAGACGCCGGTCACGAAAGGCACGATCTCGGGCACGAAGCGCGGCGTCAGGCGATCCGGCCGGCCGGCCGCCTGGACCATCAGGTCACCGGCGTCGAGCATGGTGACCATGGCGTCGGGCGAGGCCGAGGCCAGCGCGTCGTCGACCAGGCGATCCGCCGAGGTGCGCAAGCAGCGTCCCAGCGGCAGGAACTCGGGCGGCAGCTCGCTCGCGCCCGCCAGCACCTGCGCCGCTTCCATGTCCATGTCGGTGACGCGCAGGAAGCGCGCCTCGGTCGTGACGGTCGGCTCACCCTCGCGCGGCAAGGAGACGTCGACGCGCACGCGCGCGAAGCGACTCTGGCCAGCGTCGGGCCGACCAGCGTGCGGACCACCATCACCGGCGCACGAGACGCCCAGCAGCAGCAACACCGCTCCGCAAGTTCCCCATCGGCCGCGCATACGTTTCAGAATTCTAGGCGTCGCGCGCCGCCGGATCAACTAAGATCCCGGACCAAGGCGCCGCCGCAACATGTTGAAACCCATCGAAAAGCAACGTGTCGCGGAAGAGATCGTCCAGCAGCTGCGCGGACTCATCCTCACCGGGGCGTACGCACCCGGTGACAAGCTTCCTCCGGAGCGCCAGCTGGCTGCCGAGCTGGGCGTCAATCGTGCGTCGCTGCGCGAGGCGCTCAAGAAGCTCGAGCACCTGGGCCTGGTGCGCATCCGCCAGGGCGACGGAACGCGTGTGCAGGACTTCATGCAGACGGGCGGCATCGATCTGATGTCGCACCTCATCCCGCTGGCGCAGGCGGGCCACGTCGAGCTCTTGCGCGACGTGCTCGAGTTCCGTCGCATCTACGGCCGCGAGGTGGCGCGCATGGCCGCGCAGCGCGCCGACGCCGAGGACATCGTCCGCCTGGAGGCCATCGCGCGCGAGGCCGACGACGAAGCGCTGCCGCCAGCAGAGGTGCTGCGCCTCGACTTCGAGTTCTACGTGGCGCTCACCCAGGCGTCGAAGAACCGTGCCTTCTCGCTGCTCATCAACACCGTCCGACAGGCCGTGCTGTCCTTCGCGCCCTTCTTCGCCCACGTGCACGCCTCGACCGAGGTGGTGCGCCGCCACCACCGCGCGCTCATCCGCTCGATCGCCAAGCACGACGCGGCGCAGGCGGCCAAGATCGCCGACACGTATCTCGCCCGCGGCGCCGAGCACCTGCTGTCACGAACCAGCTGAGCCGTGCTAAGAAACGGTGCGTCATGGCGGAGCTTTCCCTGAAGGAAGTGGAGGAGATCGCGATGCTTGCGCGTCTTGCGCTCACGCCTGACGAGGCCGAGCGGCTGCGCGGCGAGCTGAGCGGCATCCTCGGGTACATCGAGAAGCTGCGCGCGTGCGACACCACCGGCATCGAGCCGATGACGCATGCGGTACCCATGGACTGTCCGCTGCGGCCGGACGAGCTGCAGCCCTCGCTGCCGGCAGACGCTGCGCTCGCGAGCGCGCCGCAGAGCCGGGACGAGTCGTTCGCCGTGCCGCGCGTCATCGAGACCGAACGATGACCGCGACTCTGCTCTACGAGCCGCTCACGCGCCTGGCGCGAGCGATCCGCACCAAGGAAGTCTCCTCGCGCGAGCTGACGCGTGCGTACCTCGAACGCATCGCGCGCGTGGACGGTGCGCTCGGCTCCTACCTGCTCGTCGACGAGGCCAGGGCGCTGGCGGCGGCTGACGCGGTCGACGCCGCCATCGCTCGCGGCGAGGATCCCGGGCCGCTCGCGGGTGTGCCGGTGGCGCTCAAGGACATCTTCGTCACCAAGGGCATCGCCACGACGGTGGCGTCGAAGATCCTGGCCGGCTGGGTGCCGCCCTACGACGGCACGGTGGTGGCACGCCTGCGCGCCGCCGGCGCGGTGCTGCTGGGCAAGCTCAACATGGACGAGTTCGCCATGGGCTCGTCGAACGAGAACTCGTCGGTGAAGCCGGTGCGCAACCCCTGGGACCTGGCGCGCGTGCCGGGTGGATCGTCGGGTGGCTCGGCTACCGCGGTCGCCGCCGGCCTGTGGGCCGCGGCGCTGGGCACCGACCTGGGCGGCTCGATCCGCACGCCCGCCGCGTTCACCGGCATCGTGGGCCTCAAGCCCACGTACGGACGCGTCTCGCGCTATGGCGTGGTCGCGTTCGCCTCGTCGCTCGACCAGGTGGGCCCGATGACCCACACCGTCGAGGACGCGGCGCTGCTCATGGAAGTCATCGGCGGCCACGATCCGCTCGACGCCACGTCGATCGCGCAGGCACAGCCGCGCTACACGGAAGAGTGCCGCACGACCAGCCTGGCCGGCCTGCGCGTCGGCCTGCCCGACGAGTACTTCGCCGCCGGCATCGACGCGGAAGTCGAGGCGTCGGTGCGCGCGGCGGTGGCGCAGCTGGAGCAGCTGGGCGCGCGCGTGGTGCGCGTGTCGCTGCCGCACACCGAGTACGCGGTGGGCTGCTACTACATCATCTGCACCGCCGAGGCGTCGTCCAACCTGGCGCGCTACGACGGCGTGCGCTACGGCCTGCGCGTCGGCGACAAGAGTACGAATCTGCTCGAGATGTACCGGGCCACGCGCGGCGCCGGCTTCGGTCCCGAGGTCAAGCGGCGCATCATGCTGGGCACCTTCGCGCTGCGCTCGGGCTACTACGACGCGTACTACGGCAAGGCGCAGCAGGTGCGCGCGCTCATCAAGCGTGACTTCGACCGCGCCTTCGCCCAGTGCGACGTCATCGCCACGCCGGCGTCGCCCACCGCGGCGTTCAAGCTGGGCGAGAAGTCGAACGACCCGCTGGCCATGTACCTGGCCGACATCTACACCATCAGCTGCAACCTGGCCGGCATCCCCGGGATCTCCATCCCGTGCGGCTTCACGCGCGCCAACCTGCCCATCGGGCTGCAGCTGCTCGGCCCGGCGCTGGGCGAGGCCGCGCTCTTCCGCACCGCCGCCGCGTACGAGCACGCCACCGACTGGCACACGCGCCGCCCACCGGAGGTCGTGTCGTGACCGCGTCGCACGCCACCATCGTCAACGGCAAGTGGGAAGTCGTCATCGGCATCGAGTGCCACGTGCAATTGCAGACGACGACCAAGATCTTCTCCGGCTCGTCGGCGGCGTTCGGTGCCTCGCCCAACTCGCTCACCGATCCGACCGTGCTCGGCCTGCCCGGCGCGCTGCCGGTGCTGAATGCGCGCGCGGTCGAGTACGCGGTGCGCCTGGGCCTGGCCGCCGGCTGCAAGATCCGGCCGCTGTCGCGCTTCGCGCGCAAGCACTACTTCTACCCGGACCTGCCCAAGGGCTACCAGATCTCGCAGTACGACGAGCCGCTGTGCGAGGGCGGACGCATCGAGTTCCTGCTCGGCGGCGAGCCGCACTCGGTGCGCCTGACCCGCATCCACATGGAAGAGGACGCGGGCAAGAGCTCGCACCTGGGCGGCGCGCCCGTCTCGCTCGTGGATCTCAACCGCGCGGGCGTGCCGCTGTGCGAGGTCGTGTCCGAGCCCGACCTGCGCAGCGCCGAGGAGGCCGCCGAATACATGCGCGCGCTGCGTCAGCTGGTGCGCTGGATCGGCATCTCCGACGGCAACATGGAGGAGGGCTCGCTGCGCTGCGACGCCAACGTGTCGCTGCGTCCGGTCGGCCAGGCGGCGCTCGGCACCAAGACCGAGCTCAAGAACATCAACTCCTTCAAGTACGTGCAGAAGGCGGTCGAGTACGAGATCACGCGCCAGGCCGTGATCCTCGACGGCGGCGGCCGCGTGGTCCAGGAGACGCGCCTGTGGGACGCCGAGCGCGGCACCTCGCACGCCATGCGCTCCAAGGAAGAAGCGCACGACTACCGCTACTTCCCCGATCCGGATCTGCCGCCCTTGCGCATCGCCGATGCTGACGTGGCGCGCGTCGCGGCGGCGCTGCCCGAGCTGCCCGCGGCGCGGCGTGCGCGCTTCGTCAGCGAGTACGGCCTGTCCGCCTACGACGCCAGGCTGCTCACCGACGAGCGCTCGCTGGCCGACTGGTTCGAGAGCGCGGCGCGCGCGCACGGCGACGGCAAGAAGATCTCCAACTGGGTGCAGACCGAGCTCTTGCGCGAGCTGAACAAGGACGGGCGCGAGATCGACGCCTGCCCGATTCGCCCCCAGCAGCTGGCCGCGCTGGTCAAGCTCATCGACGACGGGACCATCAGCGGCAAGATCGCCAAGGACGTGTTCGCGCGCATGTACGCGTCGGGCGAGGACGCGCGCGCGATCGTCGAGCGCGAAGGCCTGGTGCAGGTCTCCGACTCGGGCGCCATCGAGGCGGCCGCGCGCGAGATCATCGGCAAGAACGCCAAGGCGGCGGCCGACTACCGCGCCGGCAAGACGCAGATGCTCGGCTTCTTCGTCGGCCAGGTGATGAAGGCGACGGGCGGCAAGGCCAACCCGCAGCTGGTCAACGAGGTGCTCAAGCGACTGCTGGCGGAGAGCTGATCGTGTTCTCGCCCCTGCGCTGGGAGGACGGCCGCCTCCTGCTCATCGATCAGCTGCGCCTGCCCGGCGAGGAGCGCTGGGTCGAGTGCAGCGACGACGCGGCCGTCGCCGAGGCCATCCGCACCATGATCGTACGCGGCGCGCCCGCCATCGGCTGCGTCGCCGCGTTCGGCCTGGCCCTGGCGGCGCGGCGCCTGGTCGGGCGCGCGCCGGCCGACTTCACGCGCGAGCTGGCGGCCGCCGCCGAGCGGCTGCGCGCGACCCGTCCGACCGCGGTCAACCTGGCCTGGGCGCTGGCCGAGACGCACGCCGCGGCCGCCAACCTCTCTCCCGCCGACGCGGCGGCCGCGCTCGAGCGGCGCGCCATCGCCATCTGGCAGGACGACATCGATCGCTGCCTGCGCATCGGGCGCCACGGCGCGGCCCTGGTCAGCGACGGCACGACCGTGCTCACCCACTGCAACGCCGGCGCGCTGGCCACGGGTGGCCATGGCACGGCGCTGGGCGTGATCCGTTCGGCGCACGCCGCCGGCAAGCGCGTGCGCGTGCTCGCCGACGAGACGCGGCCGTTCCTGCAGGGAGCACGACTGACCGCCTGGGAGCTGGCCCGCGACGGCATCGATGTGACCGTCATACCGGACGTCGCGGCCGCCTGGCTGCTGTCACGCGGCGACATCGGCTGCGTGATCGTGGGCGCGGATCGGATCGCCGCCAACGCCGACGTGGCCAACAAGATCGGCACCTACGGCGTCGCCCTGGCCGCGCACGAGCACGGCGTACCTTTCTATGTGGCGGCGCCGCGCTCGACCATCGACCTGGCCACCGCCACGGGCGCCCAGATCCCCATCGAGGAGCGCGACGGCCACGAGGTCACATTTCTTTCGGGCGTCTCGCTGGCTCCCGCGGGCGTCCCGGCGCGCAACCCGGCCTTCGACGTGACACCGGCCAAGCTGGTCTCGGCGATCATCACCGAAGACGGCATTCTGCGCCCACCCTGGGGCGACTTTGCGGATAGAATCCGGTCACATACGACCGTTGCCAGGCCTCCGGGCGGGGCTGCCCACCGATCCGAAAGATCTTGACGGCCGGAGACGCGCGAATACACTGCGCTTCTTCTTTTTCAGCAATCTGCACCCAAGCCAGCGGCCTCTGGGTTCGAAAGCGGAGTTCAGTCATGTACGCGGTGATCAAGACCGGTGGTAAGCAGTACAAGGTCGAGAAGGGCACGACGCTTCGCGTCGAGAAGCTCGAAGGCGACGCTGGCACCCAGCTCACGTTCGAAGAAGTCCTCCTCGTCGCCGACGGCGAGAACGTCCAGATCGGCACCCCGATGCTGGGCGGCGCCAAGGTCAGCGCCGAGATCGTCGCCCAGGAAAAGGGCGAGAAGCTGATCGTCTTCAAGTTCCGTCGTCGCAAGGCGTACCGCCGCAAGAACGGTCATCGCCAGTCGTACACGGCCATCAAGGTCACGGACATCCAGGCCTAAGGGCCTCCCAGCAGGACAGATACAATGGCTCATAAAAAAGGTCAGGGTTCATCCCGTAACGGTCGCGATTCGGCCGGTCAGCGCCGCGGCATCAAGAAGTACGGCGGCCAGGTGGTCAAGGCGGGCAACATCCTGGTGCGCCAGCTCGGCACCGTGCTGCACGCCGGCCAGAACGTCGGCACCGGCCGCGACTGGACGCTGTTCGCGCTCATCGACGGCGTGGTCAAGTTCGAGCGCTACGGCCGCGACAAGAAGAAGGTCTCCGTCCTTCCGATCGAAATCATTCCGCAGTAGTCGGCTCCTCGTGAGCCTTCCTCGCTAGCACGCCGACCGACGGCGTCCTGCCGTCATGAACTTCATCGACGAAGCCAAGATCTACGTGAAAGCCGGCGACGGCGGCAACGGCGCGCTCGCGTTCCGGAGCGAGGCGCACGTGCCCAAGGGCGGCCCCTCGGGCGGCGACGGCGGCGACGGCGGCGACGTCACCTTCGAGGCCACCGACGATCTGTCGACCTTGCTCGACTTCCGCTACCAGCAGCACTACCGCGCCGAGCGGGGCGAGAACGGCCGCAACCGTGATCAGTACGGCAAGGCGGGCGTGGACATGCTGGTCAAGGTGCCCATCGGCACCGTGATCTCCGACGAGGACACCGGCGAGATCATCGCCGATCTGACCGAGATCGGGCAGCGCGTGGTCATCTGCAAGGGTGGCAAGGGCGGACGCGGCAACATCCACTTCAAGTCGCCCTTCAACCAGGCGCCGCGCCAGCACGAGGAAGGCACGCCCGGCGAGGAGCGCACGGTGCGCCTGCAGCTCAAGCTGCTCGCCGACGCCGGCCTGCTCGGCTATCCCAACGTCGGCAAGTCGACGTTCATCTCGGGGGTCTCGCGCGCCAAGCCCAAGATCGCCGACTACCCGTTCACCACGCTGGTGCCCAACCTGGGCGTGGTCGGCATGTCGAGCAGCCGCAGCTTCGTGCTCGCCGACATCCCCGGCATCATCGAGGGTGCCGCGGAAGGCGCGGGCCTGGGCCATCGCTTCCTGCGCCACGTCGAGCGCACGCGCGTGCTCCTGCACCTCATCGAGCTGTCGCACGATCCCGATCGCGATCCAGTCAAGGACTACACCGTGCTCTGCAAGGAGCTGGCAAAGTATGACGCCGAGCTGGCCAAGCGCCCGCAGATCGTCGCGCTGTCCAAGATGGACCTGCCCGAGACGCGCGAGGCGTATCCGGCGCTGAAGAAGAAGTTCGCGCGCAAGAAGATCGAGCTGCACGCGCTCTCCGCCGCCACCGGCGAAGGCGTGGCGCCGGTGCTGGAGAAGATCTGGGCCGCGCTGGGCAAGCCCTCGCCGCGCTGACCCAACGATGATCCTTCGCGGGCCGTACGCCGCGCGCTTGAACATCCAGCCACTCGATCGCGTCGTACTGCCCGTAGCGCGGCTCTCGTCGCGATCACGGCGGCTCCGGATCCCGCGCACTCTGGCACTGCCTTGCTTGTTCTAACCCCGCGTGATATACACGCTTCTCGTCGGTAGTGGGTTCTGCGTGCGGGGGACGTCACCTAGCAGTAGCTTCACCCTCCGTACGCCCTGAAAATTGTGATCCGCTCGGTCACTGGTACGGGGGTCCCATGGTCTCTCTGCGCTCGCACACCTGCCTCGCGACGGTTGCTGCCGTTGCATTTGCCTCCATGCTGATGCTCGGCGCGCGTCCGACTCATTCGCAGGAGAAGCCCGGAAAGCCAGCGGCCGCGGGCGCCACAAAGCCGGCGACACCGCCAGCTACCACATCGCCAGCTACCACATCGCCAGCTACCACACCGGGCACTCCTGCCACGGGCACTCCCACCACCGGGAGCGCTCCTGCCCCCACTCCCGGAACCCCGGTTGCCAGCACCGAGACCCCCGCATCACCTGAAGCCGCACCACCTGGCATCCGGCTGCGTAAGCTCGAGCAGCGCGTGCAGGAACTGAAGGAGCAGGCGTGGCGCATCAAGGCGCGCATCGGCATGCTCAAGGAGGCCGTGCTGGGCGGCGGCATCGGCGCCCGTGGATCGATCCGGCACGAGAATAAGATGGGCGGGTCCTTCCGGCTCGTGAAGGGGCTCTACGCGCTCGACGGTACGCAGATCTTCAGCAAGGCCGACGACACCGGCAAGCTGGACGAAATGAAGACCTTTGACGTGCTCGAGGGTCCGCTTGCGCCGGGCAATCATACCCTGTCAGTGTTGCTGGTCTACCGTGGCCACGGCTTCGGAGTTTTCGAGTACCTCCAGAAGTACAAGTTTACCGTGCGCTCGAGCCACACGTTTACCGTCGCCGAAGGCCGGCTCACGGACATCACGGTCGTCGGTTACGAGCGCGGCGGCGCGACCACGCCGATGGAAAAGCGTCCAGCGGTGGATTTCAAGGTGAACGTCGTCTCAGAGATTCCGTCACTGAAGGCGCAGTAGTCATGCTGGCACACAAGTATCGCGCCTTGCGCCTGACGCTCGGCGCGCTCGTGATGACTGCCGCTACCGGCGCGAGCCTACCCACGGCGCGGGCCGACGTCCTGGACAAGATCGCTACCTCGCTCACCAGAATCGAGAGCCAGGCCGTCGATCTCGAGCAGACCATCCGCGCACCCAGCGAGATGTCGCGCACCGACGACGTGCCGCGCCGCCGCCTGATCGAGGCACAGGTGGCCTACGGCGTGGGTAACTACGCCGACGCGTCGATCCTGCTCTACGACGTGGTTGAGCACTATCCGCAGTCGAGCTCCTACCACGAGGCGGTCTTTTACCTTGCCGACTCGCTCTACATGAAGGGCGACTCGCTGACCGCGCGCAAGTACTTCAACGTCGTCGTGACGCAGTTCGGCGACGCCGACTCGAACTACGGCAAGTCGATCGAGCGCCTGCTCGAGCTGTCCCTTCGCTTGCAGGACGACGAAGGCGTGCCCGAGTTGCTGGCGCGCCTCGATCGCATCCCGGCCGCGCGCCAGCTGCCCTCGGCGCCCTACGTGCGCGGCAAGTTCGCGTACTTCCGCGGCCAGACCGACGACGCCATTCGAATCTTCGGCACCATCGATCAGGGCAACCGTTACTACTTCCAGGCGCGCTACTTCCTCGGCGCGTCGTACATCGCGAAGGACGAGTTGGCCTCGGCCGCCAAGGTCTACTACGACCTGCTCCTGGTGGCGCCGCGAGATCCCAAGCAGCGCCGTGTCGTCGAGCTGACCCATATGGCACTGGGCCGCATCCACTACCACCGCGATCAGCCCACCGAAGCGATCGAGCAGTACCTGCAAGTCTCCCGTAAGTCCGACCTTTTCGACGACGCGCTCTACGAGGTGGCCTTCGTCTATGTGAAGTCGAAGCAGTTCGACAAGGCGCTACGTGCTCTCGAACTGCTCGAGATGGCCACGGGCGGCTCGTGCGCGCATGAGGCAGCGCGCGTGAACACTGTCGTGGTCATGCCTGACGTCTGCATCCTGAAGGGCAACCTGGGTATCCGTAAGGCGCAGTCGTTCATCGATGATGGCAAGGGCAACCCCGTGGAGGAGTACACGACCGCACTGTCCATCTTCGAGAACGCGCGCAACGCCTACGAAGGCCCACGTGCTGAGCTGGACAAGATAATCGCCGCCAATGAAAACCCCCAGAAGTACTTCGCGGCGGTCACGCAGGACAACTCGTTCGACAGTGGCGTGAACATCCCGGCGGTGGCCCGTAAGTGGTTGCGCGACCAGCCCGAGGTTACGCGGGTCGTTGGTCTGAGCAGTGACTTGAGCAGCATCCACAAGGACATCGACGATGCCGAGCAGCTTATCGAGAGGCTGGACCGCGTCATCAGCTCGCCCAACCGCGTGAATATTTTCCCGTCGCTGGCGGAGCAGCGTGCCAAGGTCTTCGACATGCTCGACTCGCTGCTCGACCTGCGCCTGCAGTTGGCGGCGCACGAGCGCGAGCTCATCTCCAGGTACACTAGCGGTTCCGAGAAGGCGGAACTCGACGCCTTGGCCGCGCGGCGCAAGCAACTGACGCTTGAGCTCGAGAGCTTGAACGGGCGGGACAACTACGCCGTGCGCCTGAGCAAGGCACGTGCACAGTACGAGGAACTGGACAAGCGTGCCCAAGAGGTCGAGGTGCAGATTGTCTCGCTCGAGGCAGAGATGGTCGCGATCACCAAGTACTACAACGATTCTCGGACCCAGTCCGGCAAGCGCATGGACCAATCCGCGTTCGACCAGTCGATCAAGGAGATCAACACAGCCATCGCCGAGTTGCGTGCGGCGCTTGATTCAATGCGCAAGGACCTCGTCACCGCCAAGGACGAGGCGGGGGCGGGCGACGACCTTGCCGATGATGTACGGCGGCTGCGCGCCGAGCTGGCCATGGTCCTGGAGAAGGAGCATGAGGCCTCCGAGCGCATCAAGTCGCGCATGAGCCCCGGCGACCTGGCCACCGCCAACCAGATCGGAATGCTGGCCGCCAAGATCGCGATGGTCGAGGCCGTGGTCAAGCGCGTGAACCAGAAGATCGAGAAGATCCTGGACGTAGAGCTGGCGGAGGTGCGCGTCGAGATCGACCAGGAGAAGCAGGATCTCGCCCAGGCCAAGGGGCTGCTGGCGCAGTACGAAAGCGAAAACCTCGCATTGGGCTCCGAGGTCATTGGCGCATCTTTCGCCACCGTCTCGAAGAAGTTCTACGAAATCACCATCCGCGCCGAAGTCGGCATCATCGACGTCTCCTGGGCGCAGAAGGAAGAGTCGGAGGACAATTTCAACCGGATCGATATTGACTCCGCTCGCGAGAAGAAGGTTCTCGAAGGCGAGTTTTCGGAGGTTAGCCAGGAGCCGTCGCCTGCGCCTGCCAAAGAGAAGCAGGCGCCGCCGCCGGGTGCGGCGGCACCCGACGGCACGACGCCGGCGCCGGCCGGTACCTCGGCTCCGGAGGGTGGGAATGCGCCGCAATAAGGTGATCGTCGCGACACTCGCCGGAACGCTACTCGCGTCCGGCGGAGCCACGTTCGCTCAGCAGCCACAGGGGCAGCCACCGGCACCGGCAGGGCAGCCCAGCGCAGAGCAACCGACCGCGCCCGCCACGCAGCCGGCGCCTACGCCGTCGCCTAATGTGGCGCCCGACGCCCAGCCCGCGCCCGTCACGCCGCCACCGCCCGCGCCTCAGGACCGCGCGGCGTCCGACTCGTCCTCGCCAGGAGGGATCCCGCCGGGCGCGCCCAAGCATGTGGAACGTGCCTGGACGCCCGAGGAACTGAAGGAGATCGAGGAGCGCGAGAAGGACATCCTCGTCTACGAAGGTGCCTCCGGCGAGCACACCGACCGCATGAAGGAGCTGCTGCGGCGCGAGTACGAGAAGCGCGTCACGGCGATCAACACCAAGTACAAGGAGAGCTGCCTCACCGCTGACGCAGATTTCAAGCGCAAGCGCACGCAGAGCCAGCTCCTGCTTCAGGAGTTCCTCAAGAAGTACCCGGACGACGCGGCCTGGACGCCCGACGTGTTGTTCCGGCTGGCGAAGCTCTACTATTACCAGATCAACGAGGCATGGAACGATTCGAGCGCTCCGCCCTGCAGCGCGCTCACCGGTGAGACTGCCGTCGCTACCGATACGCGGCTACCGCCCGGCATCGACGTCGACTTCGACGGCACCCTCGACGGACCCGACTACTCGCCAGCGACCACACTTTGGCGCGACATCGCGACGCGGTTCCCCGGCTACCGTCTCATCGATGGCACGCTCTATTTGCTCGCCTACGTCACCGGCGAAGCGCCGCCGTTCGGTATGGGCCGTCCCGGTGAAGCCAAGCCAGTGTGGCTGGGCCTGGTGTGTCGCAACAAGTTCGATCCGCTGACGCCACCGCCGCCGCCGCCTGACCCCAAGAAGCTGCCACCCTGCCCTCAGCCTGACGCGAGCCTGCTGATCGAGAACCCGTACGCGGGCTGCCAGCCGGTCAAGGCCGACTCCAAGCTCGTCGACGAGGCGTGGGTGCGAATCGGCGATGCGCATTTCAACGCGCGCTGCGAGCTGCCCCAGGCCATCGCTGCCTACAAGCAGGTCACGCAGAACGAGAAGTCGCCTTACTTCGACAATGCGCTCTACATGCTGGCGTGGGGCTACTACCGCTTCAATCAGTACGAGGACGCTATCGCAGCTTTCGACAAGTTCGTGGTGAGCTCGGACAAGAAGGAAGCCGAGGGCGAAGGCCAGCTCGACCTCCGCAAGGAAGCGGTGCAGTACCTTGCGATCTCGTTCGCCGACCCGCGTCAGGGCGAGGCCCTCTCCAACCCGGTGAAGGCGGTCGAGCGTATAGGCGCCTTCTACAAGGGCCGCGTGGGCGAGAAGCACGTCCGCGACGTCTACGAGGAGCTGGGCACGGTCATTCGTACCAACGCCGGCACTCCGACCGGCGAGGGACCGGTGCCCGAGGACATGTACATCGCCTATACCAAGGCGATCGAGGTCTGGCGGTTCGCGATCGACAACTACCCGCTCCACCCACACAACCCGGAGATTCACCAGAACATCGTCGATCTGCTCGAGCTCATGGGCGACAAGAATGCCGAGGTTGCCGAGCGGCAGCGCATCACCGAGCTCTACAAGAAGGGTGGCGCCTGGTACCGCGCCAACGAGATGAACCGCGACGCGATGGACGCGGCGGGGCGTCTCTCCGAGAACTCGCTCATCAAGGCGGCGGTCTCTGTGCACCGACGCGCGCAGGAAGAGCGCGTAGCCTGGGAGACCGGCAAGACAGACGATCAGCTGCTTTCGCTGCAGGATGACCCAGGCCGCAAGAGTTACATGGGTCTCTATTCCCAGGCGGCGCAGCTCTACGAGCAGTACTTGGTGACGTACCCGACGTCCAAGCAGCTCTACGAGTTCACCTACCGCCTCGGCGATACGTACTTCTACTCCGAGCAGTTCGACAAGGCGGTGCTGAACTACCAGTGGGTTCGTGACCACACCAACATGGGCACGAAGTACCGCGAGAAGTCGATCAAGCGCATCGTCGAGGCCCGCCGGCTGGCGGTCGACTTGGGCCTCAAACACACGCCGCCCACGGTGGTCGATCCGCCGCTGCCGACCGCGGAGGGCCTGAAGAGCAACAGCAAGCCGCAGGACATTCCCGACCCGTGGCTAAAACTGCAGGCTGCCTTCGACGAGTACATGACCTGGGTGCCGTCGGATCCCGACGCCTCCAAGCTGGCGCTCGCGTCAGCGATGATCTCGTACAAATTCCTGCAGCTCGACGACGCGCTCACGCGCTTCGACGTCGTGTTCAACAAATTCTGCAACACGCCCGAGGCGGTGCAGGCCAAGGACGGCCTGCTGGTCATCTTCGAGTCGCGCGGCCAGAACGACAAGTTCGAGGCGACCAACGAGAAATTCATCACCAAGAAGTGCGGCACCGCCGATCAGGTCGCGCTGGCCGACGCGCAGAACAAGGCGCTGCGCTATCGCCAGGCCAAGAAGCTCTTCGACGAGGCGGTCGAGCAGGAGAGGTCCGGCCAGTCGGCGCAGACCAAGTTCCTCGACTCGGGCCAGGCGTTCTACGCGTACTTCGTGGAAGTGTCCGACGACAATCCCGACAAGGACGACGCGCTGTTCGCCTCGGCGGTCGCGTTTTCGCGGGGCGGCCGGCCCAAGACGGCCATCCAGCTCTACCAGATCTTCCTCGACAAGAAGGAGTTCCGGCAGTCGGAGTATTACGTCGAGGCGATGTTCCTCATCGCCAAGAACTACCAGAACGCCTTCGAGTACGAGCGCGCCGCCGATACCTTCCTGCAGGTTTACAAGGCCGCGGGCGAGAAGAACGTCAAGTCGCAGAAGTCATTCGATCTCAAGCAGGCTCGCCTCGACTCGCTCTACAACGCGGCCTACTTGCGCGAGACTGACACCGTGTACTTCGACCGCTCCAAGAACGACCTGGGGGCGATCGCGCTCTACAAACAGTACGCCAAGGAGGAGACCGACAGGAAGAAGGCCTCCGACGGCTACTTCCGCATCGCAATCATCTACAAGAAGCTGGGCAAGCCGCGCGACATGCTCGACTCGTTCGAGGCCTGGAAGAGGCTCTTCGCCAAGGATCCGACGTTCTCACCCAGCACCGGGCAGAACTACGTGATGACTTTCTACGAGGCGGCTCGCCTGGCCAAAACGCCCAAGGCGGCCGCGCCGCTGTGGCAGGCGACTATCGACGCTTACGACAAGGTGTTCAACGACGCGGTCGCGGCGCGTTGGACATCGGCCGAGGACAAGGCGGCATACGACCGCACGGTTATCCTGGCGCGCGAGTGGGCGGGCGAGGCGCAGTTCCGCCTCGCCGACCAGTTCTACAAGGAGAAGTTCGAGCCTTTCAAGTTCAAGTGGCAGAAGCTGGACGTGAAGAACCAGGCCAAGACCGAGAAGGCTATCGACGCGTCGTACAAGGCACTCTACGACATCCACGAGCGGACCATCCGTGAGCTGCTCAAGGTCGGACGCTTCCAGTCGACTTGGTCGCTGGCCGCGCTCGTGCGGGTCGGCGATACCTCCTTCTTCGCCGCCGACAAGCTGCTCTCTACCGGGTTGCCGAAGGAAATCGAGCAGTACGACCAGAAGTACCCAGACCTCGGTCTGGGCGCTCAGTTCACCGAAACGGTCGAGAACCGGGCTCGCGACGAGTTCATCGACCCGCAGGACACCAAGACGTACCCGTTTGGCGCCAAGCAGTACTGGATTCTGACCCTCGAGAGCGCCAAGAAAAACGCCATCTCGAACGAGTGGTCCAAGCTGGCCTCTCAGCGCCTCAACACATACATCGCGTCCGACCTCTATCCTGTGATGCGTGACGACATTGTGGATCCGGAGGTGCGCCCGTGAGCCGCGGATCAGATCCAAACCTGTTCGGCTGCGTTGGTACCCGCATGCGCCGCTATTTCCCAGTGCTCGCGCTGGCCCTGCTAGGTCCGGTCGCGGCGTGCGGCGGCACGAAGAAGGCTGTCGCGAACCCGGGTGACCAAAACCAGGGCAGCCTGATCTCGCAGAACAACCCGGATGCCCCCTTCGCCGGCGCAGCCCAACCGGGCCAGCCCGTCGAGCAGCCGGGGCAAGTGAAGCCCGACGAAGAAGTCGAACCGCCTCCGCCCAAGAAAGAGCCGCCCAGGCCGCCCGTGGACCTCCCGCTCGAGGAGCGCGACCGCATCGTCAAGTCGCGCCTCACCATCGGCAACGAAGCGGCCAAGAAGAACGACTCGGACGGCATGATCCGCGAGGCTATGGGCGTGCTCGATGTGGAGGAGACCAACTCCGACGCGATGATCCTGCTCGCCCATGGCTATTACCTCAAGGGCAACCTCGACAAGGTCGAGGCCATCCTCAACGAAGCGCTCAAGCAGGAGAGCGCGCGCGGCAAGGGCAAGCTGTGGATGCTGTTCGGCTTGATCTACGACAAGACCAACCGCGACGACGCGGCGCTCCTGGCCTACACCAAGGCTACTGACGCCAACCCCAACTACGCCGCTGCGTGGACCAACCGCGGCGTGATCATGCAGAAGCGCAAGGTCTTCGGTGGCGAAAGCGGCTCGGTGGCCTGCTTCGAGAAGGCGCTGCAGCTGGTCGGGCGAAACCGCAGCGCCAAGCTGCACTCGCACCTGGGCTCGGCCTACCGCGGTCTGTCCACCGACCAGCCCAACCAGCGCGAGGAGCTCCTGCGCAAGGCTGAGGCCGAGCTCAAGGCCGCGGTCACGGTCGACCCGAACTATGCGCCGGCGTACTTCAACCTCGGCCTGCTCTACTTCGACGCCGACTCGTATCCGGGCATGGACAAGCTGCAGCGCCTCTCCATGGCCATGCGCTACCTCAAGGAGTACCAGCGCGTGCTCGGCCCGACCTACAGGGCGGGCGACAAGGTCGAGGAGTACCTCACCACGGCCCAGAAAGCGTACGATCAGGAAGAAAAGGCGATCAAGCGCAAGAAGGATAAGGAAGAGAAGGATCGCCTGAAAAAGGAAAAGGACGCGCAGAAGGCCAAGGACAAGGAAGGCGCGGAGAAGCCTGTGGAGCCGCCAGCCGGCGGTGACCAGCCCGCACCGCCGCCTGCCCCGCCGCCGGGTGGAGGTCAGTGATGCGCCATCTCGTGCTCACGTTCGCGTTCGTGCTGGCGGCGACCCTCGCCGTGGCCAGCCTTGCGCCGGCGCGCTCGTACGCCGCCGACAAGTGCGGCGACGACTCGAACCGCAAGGGCAAGATAAAGACCGAGAAGCGCGGCAACGTGGTGGTCATCGTCGAGGCGCTGGTCATCTGCGGCAAGGTGCCCAAGCCCCTCGCCCTGGTGTTCATGAGTGGCTCAACGATCAACTACGAGTGGGAGAGCCAGAAGCCCGATTTCCTGAAGCGTGTGCACGAGTCACTCAAGACAACCCCATTCTAGGGTCTATCGCATTGAGGCGGGCCAGCGGAGAGGATCGAACGCCATGGCGCAGCAGAAGGAGCAGGCTCAGGCACAGAGTGCCAATGGACCGCGGGAGAAGATCCTGCGCATCGGCATCATCCTGGGCGGCAAGATCGTGGAGGAACGGCTCATCCGCACGCGAGAGACGGTCACGATTGGCCAGTCAGCCAAGAACACCTTCTCGATCCCGGCGCCCGAACTGCCCAAGACGTGGCCGCTTTTCTCGGCCCAGGCAGGGAAGTACTCGCTGCACTTCGCCGACGGCATGGATGGCCGTATCTCCGACGGCGGCGCCGTGCAGGCGCTGGCGCAGCTGAAGAACGGCGGCCAGGCGCAGAAGATGGGTGACCGCTGGGTGCTGCCCATGTCCGACTCGGCGCGCGGCAAGGTCATCCTCGGCGACATGACAATCCTGTTCCAGTTCGTCATCGCGCCGCCGATGCAGCCGCGGCCGCAGCTGCCGCAGTCGGTGCGTGGTCGGCTGCTGGACCGCATCGATCCATACATGGCGATCGTGCTGCTATTCTCGC
>OBEQ010078966.1_pt1 | contig 22958 bp, 15 predicted proteins | sample 1670901 | NCBI WGS metagenome assembly OBEQ01 (sample SAMEA104232315, study PRJEB22302) | groundwater metagenome | biome: forest; feature: aquifer; material: groundwater | place: USA | collected 2011-08-07 | depth 5.4 m
CGAGCGACAACGCAAACTGTGGCAGCTGCGGGCGCACGTGCATCGGCGGCCAGACATGCCAGTCGTCGAGGTGCCTGTGCCCAGGCTCGCTCATGTTCTGCAACGGCCAATGCGTCGACACGCAGACGGACAACCTGAACTGCTCCGCATGTGGAAACCCCTGCTTGGGCGGCCAGACGTGCCAAACCGCTCTTTGCAAGTGCCCGGGCGCGCAAAGCATTTGCGGCAATGCATGCGTCGACATCAACAACGATCAAAACAATTGTGGTTGGTGCGGCAACGTTTGCACCGGCGGGACTTGCATCAGAGGGTCGTGCCAGTGCGGCGGTGCAACGCCCGACCGATGCGGAAGTGGAACCGCGGGGGGGTGCACGAGCGTCCAGACGGACCCCTTCAACTGCGGCTCCTGCGGGCACAGTTGCCTCGGCGGCGCGTGCACCGGCGGCCAGTGTCAGCCCGTGGTCCTCGGCGGCCTGACTGCAAACGGACAGGGACTCGATGTGTTGGGGAGCTCCGTATTCTTCACCGATGGGATCGGCGGCAACGTGTACAGCTGCCCAACAGGAGGATGCAACGGCTCGCCGTCGCGCATTCAGGGTGGGATGTCCTACTCGAACACCGTGCGGACCGATCCTTCCATGAGCACGGTCTATGTGGCCGACTCGAACGCCAACTGGCTGTATCAGCTCGATACGGGCGGCTCCTTCAAGTTCGCTATCTCGAGCCAATCCAACGTCTCCGGCATCGCCGTGGACAATTCGTTCGTGTACTGGGGCACGTACGGTTCGATCGGCCGCGCGAGCAAGTACGACGGCTCGGGCGTGATCTCGCTCGTGCCGGGCCTCGGATCCATCGTCGACCTTGCCTTCGATCCGGCCACGCAGTCGCTTTTCGCCGTGGAGTACGCCTCGTCGGGCCGCGTCCTCAGAGCTTCTACGGGAGGGGCACTGAGCCCGCCCATCGCAACTTTCGTCGCAAACCCGCGATCCATCACGGTCAGCGCCGGTCACGTCTTTTGGGGCATTCTCGGAACGGCGCCCAACTACTCGGACGGCGGCGTCTTCTTCTGCCCGACGACTGGCAGCGGCACCCAAGTGCTCGCGCAGGGGCCGAACTACAGCTTCGTGAGCGCCATCACCTCCGATCCGCAGTTCGTGTACTTCACGACCGGATTCAACGTCTACAAGTGCAGCGTCTCCGGATGCGGCGGCAATCCCACCGTCATCGGGCCCGGCGTCGGCGTGGCGCGCGCGATCTCGAACGATTCCATGGCCGTGTATTGGATCAACGACAGCGGGCAGGTCATGCGGGTGGCAAAGTAGACGCGCTCGTTCATTCGGGTGGCACGTCGAACACGACGCGCGCGCTCTGATCGGCGCTGACCACGACGCTTCGGCGCAGCGGCGCACGCCTGCCCTCCGGGATGGCTTCGACGACGTGGGTCCCGGCGGCCAGCTTGACCCCCAAAACGGGCGTTTCCCCAACGACGCGACCGTCGACTTTGATACGCGACCACACGGGGCGGGAACCGATGTCGAGCGTGCCCGTGAGCTTCGGCCGCGCCGCGAACGAGGCAGTCGTCGGAGTCGGAGTCGGAGTCGGAGCCGGGGTCGGGGTCGCCGTCGGGGTCGCCGTCGGGGTCGCCGTCGGGGTCGCCGTCGGGGTCGCCGTCGGGGTCGGGATCGGCGCGGCCAGCGGGATTGGCGCGTCGGGCCGAAGGGCGATGGTGAGCAACACGGCCGCGGGTACGATGATCGACGTTGCGACGAGGATCGCACGACGACGGCTACGCGACGCCACGGGCGGCGGTTGCTCGACGATGGACGCATCGGAGAGCCACGCTTCGTGTTCGCGCACACGGTTCGGCACGAGTGTGGCCAGCGTCTCGGCGACCTCCGGTTCGCGCACGGTGACACCCGCGCGAACCATCACGGCCTCGATCGCCTGCCGCATCTCGAGCGCCGATTCGAAGCGAGCGCTCGGCTCGGGCGACAGCGCACGATGAGCCAACGCGCCGAGCTCTTTGGACGCGTTTGGACTGGCCTCCGCGAGTGGGGGCACCTTGCACATGAGCACTCTCGCCAGAGTCTCGCTCTCGTTCTGGCCGGAAAAGAGGCGCTTCTCGGCAAGCGCTTCCCACAACAGAATCCCCATCGCAAAAACGTCCGTGCGGCGATCGACCTGACCACCGCGCGCTTGCTCCGGCGCCATGTAGCCGAGCTTGCCCTTCACCGTGCCAGTACGCGTGGCCGATGACTGTATCGACGATCGCGCAACACCGAAGTCGGCGAGCTTGACGACTCCGTCCCAACTCAAAAGGATATTCTGCGGAGATACGTCTCGATGGACGATTTCGAGCGGTTTCCCTCGTTCATCGCGCGCCTCGTGCACTGCGTGCAGCCCCGCACACGCGTCGGCGAGAATTCGCGCGAAGATCCATGGAGAAACGGGAACCGATTTCTCGCGCGCGGCCTGGATCATCTCACGCAGCGAGACGCCCGCAACGAACTCGAGCGCCAACCACGGCGCGTCGTCCTCGATGCCTGCGTCCAGGAGCTGCACCACGTTCGGATGAGAAAAGTGCGCCGTCACGCGCGCCTCGTGAAGCAAGGACGTGTGCGCGGCCGGGCCCTCGAGGTCCACGCGGAGTATCTTGATGGCAGCGAGCTTTCGCACGCCCGGCAACGACTCGTATTGGGCGAGGTGCACTTCGCCCATGCCGCCACGGCCAATACGGCGGATCAGCCGATACCGTCCGAGCTGCGTCGCGGTCACCCCCTCGAGCGTATCACGCGCGATTGGCGTATTTCCCTAGGCCCAGATCACCCGGACATGAAGGTAGAGTAGACCTGATAGCGAGCGACGCACGCGCTCGAACCCCCCATGTCCCCGCGCGAGACCACCCCCTGGCAAACCCATTTCGACAGCGCAGCCGCGAGTCTCGACGGCTGGGAGGTGGCCGCGTGCCGTGCGGCGTGCGCCAAGGGGCGCGCGCTCGCAGCATCGTGGGGAGATGCGGCCGCGGTCGCGTATGTGGAGATTTTGACGGCGCGCGCCAGCTTGCTCCTCGCGGCTGCGCCGAACGCGATGTTGCTCGCGACGACCCCGTCCGCCGACGCGCTCGCCCATCCCCGCGTGGCCGTGGAGTACGCGCGTTTCCAGGCGGAGCTCGCGCTCGCGACGGGCGCGGCCTGCGCGGCGGCTCCGCCGCGGCTCGCGGAGTCGAGTCCCGTAGAAACCATCGCAACTGCCGCGCTCACCACGCTCGCACGCTTCGTCGATCCTCGAGCGCACCTTCCGCGCATCATCGGCGCACCCTCCATCGCCGCGCGCGCCGATGCACGAGGATGGCAGCATCTGGTGACTTCGCTCGACGCGGAGGCCTCGGGTGCGAGCGGCTGGGCGGAGCTGGATCGCGCGATGGCCGGCGGGCAAGAGGGCGGACGCGCGCTCGAATGGGCCGCACTCACCATGCGCATGGCTTTTTGCGAGCGAAGAGGCGCCGCGTCCGAGGAGCAGGCCGCGCGCTCTCAGCTCGCGGCGATGCTCGAGCGGTGGGCGCTTTCGCTTCCGCCTGCAGACGCGGCGTCTGCACTCGCGCGACCGGATCGGCAGAAACTGCTCGAGCCTCGAACATCGGGCGCCGCCGCGGCGTCGCTTGCACGCCTGGTCGATGTCACGCTGGCCATGGCGCAGGAGCGCGAGGTCGATCGTCTCGTGAACTTCGCATTGGATGCCGCAGTCGAAGGCGCGCACGCAGAGCGAGGCGTGCTCGTCCTGGCTGGCGAGGGGGGCAATCATCGGGTCGCCGCGACGCGCTTTGTGGACGCAACGGCGGCGGAGCACGGCGTTCTCGGCCTCAGCTCCTCGCTCGTTCGGCGGGCCATCGAGGCAGGCGAAGTCGTCGTGTCGGACAACGTTCGCGTCGACCCGCGACTGGCCTCGGTCGAGAGCGTCGCGGCGGAGGTGACCAGCATTCTGTGCGTGCCGATCGTTGCGCGCGCAGCCGTCCATGGCGCCATCTACCTCGATCGAAGGGCGCGGGGACGCCCCTTCGATGAAGACGCCGTCGCCGCGGCACGCGCAATCGGCGCGATGCTCGCGTCGTCGCTCGTCACCGCGCGCACACTGACGGACCTCGAAACGCGCACGGGCGAGCTGGAGACCGCGCGAGCAGAGCTCGCCGACGCGCTCGCCACCCGCACGCTCAAACGCGATCAGGTCCAACGCCAGCTCGCCGAGGCGCGCGATCACCTGCCTGCGGGCGCGTCGGGGCTCGTCGGCCGAGGAGCGGCCATGAAGCGGCTGCTCACCACGATTGGTCGCGTAGCCGCCTCGGACGTGCCGGTGCTCATCGCCGGTGAGACCGGCACGGGCAAAGAGCTCGTCGCGCGCGCCATCCACGAAGCGAGCGCCCGGCGCGATCGCGCGCTCGTCGCTCTCAACTGCGGAGCACTGAGCGAGAGCTTGCTCGAGGCCGAGCTCTTCGGCGCCGAGCGCGGCGCGTACACGAGCGCGGTGACCTCGCGGCCCGGAGTCATGATGGCGGCGGACGGCGGCACGCTTTTCCTCGACGAAGTGGGCGACATGCCCATCGCGATGCAGGTCGCTCTTCTGCGCGTGCTGGAAACTGGAGAAGTGCGCCCGGTAGGCGGCACGAAGGCGCGCAACGTGAATGTGCGCGTTCTGGCCGCAAGCCACCAAGACCTCGTGCAACTCGAGCAGCGGGGTAGTTTTCGCGCCGACCTGCGTTTCCGCCTCGAAGTCGTGCGCATCGAGGTTCCACCCCTGCGCGATCGGCTGGAAGACCTGCCCGAGCTTTGCGCGCACTTGCTCGCCGACGTACGCCAGCGTTACGGCCTACCCGCACGACGTTTGTCCCGCGAAGCGCTGGATGCCCTGCGCGCCCGCAGGTGGGTCGGAAACGTTCGTGAGCTCCGCCACGTGCTCGCGAGCGCCGCTTTGTCCGCCACGGGTGAGGTCATCCTGCCTCTCGATCTCCCCGCCGATCGTCAAGGCGCCTCCGCGAGCGAACCGCCGAAGTCCGCGATCCCGGAAGACGGACACGCGGCTCGCGTCGACGCGATCCGCCGCGCCCTCCGCGCGACCGCGGGCCAACGCGGCCGTGCCGCGCAGCTCTTGGGCATGTCGCGCTCGACCTTCTATCGGTACCTGGAGCTTTACCAGATCGATCCGAGCGAGTTTGGCCGTCCGACCTGAGCCCCCGACTCAAGCGCAGCAAGACGGGCAAAATCACCTCGATTTGCCTCGTAAGCTCCATGGGCCCGACCGAGCGCAAGGCTTTCGTTCTGAAGCGGATCGGGCTGTAGGCGGTTGACTGTCCGCTCCAACTTTCGCCGTCTCGTGGCTTGGCGGCCCGGGCTCCTCGTGGCAAAAGGGCGGGCCGCCTATGCTACGCACCCTGCACACGACGCTCCACACGCTCCTTTTTTGGATTTGGGTCGTTGTCGCTTTGCCGCTCTTTTTCGTCCCCGCCTTCGTCATCTGGCTGGTGACGCTCCCGTTCGATAAAAACGGGCGCATCTTGCACCTTTACACCTGCCTCTGGTGCGGCCACCACGTGTGGATGAACCCCCTCTGGCGGCTCGACGTCGCGGGGCGCGAAAAAATCGATATGAAAACGCCGTACGTGTACGCGTCGAACCACCTCTCCGCTGGAGACATTGCGGTCCTCTTCACCCTCTATTTGCCGTTCAAGTTCGTCTCCAAGCACCAGAACTTCTGGGTGCCGTTCATCGGCTGGAACATGTACCTGAACAAGTACGTGAAGCTCCGACGCGGCGATCCAGCGAGCGTGCGCGACATGATCAAACAATGCCGCGTCTGGCTCAAGCGCGGGGTTTCGATCATGATGTTCCCCGAAGGGACGCGCTCCACGACGGGCATCATGGGCTCGTTCAAGCTCGGCGCGTTCAAGCTCGCCAAAGAAGCGGGCGTGGCGGTGGTGCCCGTCGTCCTGGACGGGACGCGCGAGGCGCTCCCGAAAGACGCCGTTCTCCGCCAATGGGGAACGTTGCCGATCCGCGTCCGCATTTGCGATCCCATCCACTCGAAAGACTTCGCCGACCCTCGACAGCTCGCCAACGCGGTGCGCGCGCGTATGGAGGAGGCTCAAAAGGAACTATGGGCGCTTCGCGGATTCACGCCAGTCGCCGAAACTGCGGTGGAACCCGGGCCAGCGGAGCAAATCGAAGCGTAATCATCAGCCCACGCCGTACACTGGGCGCATGCACGCACTCGTCACGGGCGCATCTTCGGGAATCGGTGAAGCTCTCGCAAAGGAGCTCGCACACGCTGGATACGATCTGACCCTTGTCGCGCGGCGCGAGGTCGAGCTGAAGCGCGTCGTTGCGTCTCTGCCAAATGGCGCGAAAACGCAGGTGATCGTCGCCGATCTCGCGGATCTCGACGCGGCATCCGGCATCCTCGTTCGCGCCGAAGAAGGGCTCGGCACGCTCGACGTTCTGGTCAACAACGCAGGGATTCAGATCGTCGAAGCGACGGAAGAGGTGAGCATCGACCGCAGCGAAGCCTTGTTGCGTCTCAATGTGCTCGCCCCCTTGCGCCTCACCCGCCTCGCACTACCAGGAATGCTCGAGCGCGGGCGCGGCACCATCGTCGACATCGCCTCCTTGGCAGCGCTCGCACCGACGCCAGGAATGTTCCACTACAGCGCGTCCAAGGCGGCGCTCGCCGCGGCGTCGGAGTGCCTTCGCGCCGAGGTGAAGCGACGCGGCGTGCACGTGGTCACTGTTTATCCTGGCCCCGTCTCCACGGCGATGGCAACGGCGGCCATCGATCGTTACGACAAGGATCCGACGGTCGGGATGCCGGTTGGAAGGGCCGACGTGCTCGCACGCTTGGTGGTGGCTGCGGTGCGCCGGAAGAAGAGCCGGGTCATTTACCCGCGCGCGTACGCGCTGGCGCGCATGTTCCCCGGCATCACGCGCTGGGTGATGGACACCTTCAGTCCACTGCCCAAGCGCTTGCCCTCGGGCAGCACGGGCGAATAGCACCTACTGCGGCCGCCGTGCGACGTAGGCGTCGAAGTCGGTGTTCGCGCGACGGAAAGCCCTCCCAGCCCGCAGCCCTGGGCGACGAAAGGAAGGAAAACGGCCAACCATCCCGCGATGCCGTGGCCTGCCGACGTAGTGCTACCCACTTGCATTGTCCGGCAAATAGTACGTCTTTTGCCGTGGCGCAGTTGCATCCTGGGCCTCTCGCCAGCAGCGTAGTTTCCAACGCATTGACAAACAGCCGAGGCCGCGCGAAACCCCCTTTCCCTCATGGCGGCCAGCTATTTCGACGTGGACGGAACCCTGCTCACGACGAATCTGCTCCATCCGACGGTTTTCTATATTCTGAATCAACAGAATCCTCTGCGGAGCATGGGCAAACTGGCCCGCGCGGCGTTCAAGGCCCCGCAGCTGGTCCTCGCCGAAATGCGCGACCGGCGCCTGTTCAACGAGATGCTCTTCACCGCCTACGAGGGAATGAGCCAAGACCGGCTCTTGTGCCTGGCCGACGAGGCGTTCGATGCGGTGATACGGCGGTCGCTCTTCCCGCACGCGAAAGATCTCGTCGCAAACTGCGTGGAGCAGGGGCACGAAGTCGTCCTCGTGTCCGGCGCACTCGATTTTCTGATGAAGCGCCTGGCCGAGCACCTGGGTGCGCACACGGTCATCGCGAACCGTCTCGAGATCAAAGACCACTTTGCGACCGGCCGGCTCTTGCGCCCCGTAGTCGCCGGTCCCGAAAAAGCGCGCCTCATTCGCGATCACGCGCGCGAGCGCGGGCACGATCTCGACGACTGCTTTGCCTATTCCGACAGCTACTCCGACGTGCCGATGCTCTCGGTCGTCGGTCACCCTGCAGCCGTCAACCCTGACGGCCGTCTGGCCCGCCTCGCCAACACGTACGGCTGGCCGATCGTCAGCTTGGAGCGCCCGTCATGACCCACCCGCTGGTCGTCACTCTGGACAGAAAGAGCGCGCCGCGAGCGATTTTCGCCGGCGACAAGATCGTAGAAGTGGACATGCCGCCCGGCACGCGGGTGATTTACCCGCGGCAGCCGCTCGCTCCGCTCAAAGACGTCGACGCCGCGATCCGCTACGCGCTGAACCACCCGCACGGGAGCGAGCCCCTTCACGCGAAGCTCAAGCCGGGCATGAAGGTGGTCATCGCCATCGACGACATCTCGCTTCCGCTCCCGCCGATGCGCCGCCCCGACATTCGCGAGAGGGTCCTCACGATCGTGCTGCAGACGCTCGCCGATCACGGCGTCGAAGACGTGGAGATGATCATCGCGACGAGCGTGCATCGTCGCATGACCGGGCCGGAAATCCGCCACATCGTGGGCGACAAGATTTTCGACCGTTACTACCCGCATCGTCTCTACAACCACGACGCCGAAGACCCGAAGGGGATGAAAGAAGTCGGCACGACCGATCACTTTGAGGTCGTGGAGCTCAATCGCAAGGCCGTCGAATCGGACCTCATCATTTACGTGAATTTGAACCTCGTCCCCATGGACGGAGGTCACAAGAGCGTGGCCGTCGGTCTCTGCGGGTATCGCTCGCTGCAAGCGCATCACACGCCGAAGACGATGCGCAATTGCCACTCCTACATGGACCCGGACAAGAGCGAGCTTGCCACGAGCGTTCAGCGGATGGGGCGCTTGGCCAACAAGACGCTCAATGTGTTCACCATCGAAACCACGGTGAACAACCGCATGTTCGATCGGCCGCTGGAGTTCCTCCACAAGAACGAGGACGACTTGTCCGGCACCGAAAAAGCGGCCCTCAAAGGGCTGATTTTCACCCTCGACAAACTTCCGCAGCCCGCGCGCCAAGCCATCTTCCAGAGGGTGCCCAGCCCCTACGGCGTCACCGGCGTCTTCGCCGGCGAGACAGAGAGCGTGCACGCGCACACGATGGCCAAATGCCACGAGCAGTACCTGGTTCCCATCCGTGGGCAGGCCGATGTTCTGGTGGCGGGCATTCCGTTCATCAGCCCCTACAACGTGAACTCGTTTTTGAATCCGCTCCTCGTGAGCGTCATGGCCGAGGGTTACCTGTTCAACATGTACCGCGGCCAACCGATGGTGAAAAAGGGCGGGACGATGATCGTCACGCATCCCTGCACCGATCAGTTCGACAAGGAGCACCATGCTCCCTACATCGAGTTCGTCCACAATCTCTTGCCCGAGACGCGTGATGGGCTCGAGCTCCACAAGCGTTACGAGAAGAAGTTCGCCAGTAACCCGGCGCTCATTCAGAAGTACCGCACCGGACACGCCTACCATCCGGCGCATCCGTTCTTCATGTGGTACTGGGGCGAAGCGGGGCGCCAGTGGCTCGGACGCGTCATCGTCGTCGGCGCGGACAACGAGTACATCCCCAAGCTCCTCGGCTACCAGACCGCGCGTTCGATGAGCGAGGCGCTCGAGATGGCCAAGGGCCATCACGGCCCGAGCCCGGACATCACCATGCTCCACATGCCGCCCATCGTGCAGGCAGACGTGACGGCGTGAGGTCTTCGAGATGAGCGGTCACACCAACGGCGTGTCCAAGCACGGAGCGAGCGTCCCCACACTCGACGTCCCCGCCATGTTCGCCGGCGCACGCATCTTCGTGCTCGGCGGGACGGGCTTTTTGGGCAAGGTCTTCTGGTGCTTGCTCCTTCATCGATATCCCGAGATAGGAAAGCTCTTCTTGCTCGTGCGCTCGAACGAGGTGCAAACGAGCGAACAGCGATTTTGGGCGCAAATCGCGACCAGCGAAGCCCTCTTGCCTCTGCGCGAGCGCTACGGCGACGGCTTCGAGGCGTTCTTGCGCGAAAAGATCGTGCCCGTCGGCGGCGACATGGGCCTGCCGAATTGCGGCATTTCGCCTGAAATCATCCACGACTTGAAGGGCACCATCGACGCGGTGGTGAACGTGGCCGGCATCGTCGACTTCAACCCGGCCCTCGACGAAGCCATCGACGCCAACGCTTTCGGCGCCGAGAACTTGGTCAGTCTCTGCAAGGAGCTGGGGGGCGTCCCTTTGATGCACACCAGCACCTGCTACGTGTGCGGCGATCGCGAAGGCTTCGTGCCCGAGGTCGATCCCATGGAGCGCCCCTTCCCGCGCTGCGAGGAGCTGGGCAAAGACGTTTGGGACCCCAGCCGCGAAATCCAGGAGTGCCTGGATCTGATCGCGCAGGCCAAGCACCGCGCCGACGACGCGTTCCGCATCTCCGAGTTCACCGAAGCGGCCAAAAAGAACCTCACGCGGCGCGGCGAGCCGCAGCACGGAGCAGCCTTCGATCTCGAGCTCTCGCGCGTGAAGCGAAAGTTCATCGAAAAAGAGCTGGTCGACAGCGGCGTCGACCGCGCGACCCACTGGGGCTGGCCGAACATCTACACGTACACGAAGTCGATCGGCGAAGAGATCGTCGCGCGGAGCGGGCTACCGTTCACCATCGTGCGCCCCGCATGTTGCGAGACGTGCATCGAGTTTCCCTTCCCCGGCTGGAACGAGGGAATCGGCACCAGCGCGCCCATCACCTTTCTCATCATGAAAGGGCAGATGGTCATTCCTGCGGAGCAGAAGATCCTCGATTTCATCCCGACCGACATGGTCTGCGCGGGAATGGTGATTGCGCTCGCCGAGCTGGTCGAAGGCAGCCAGAAGCCCGTTTACCAGTTCGGCGTCAGCGACACGAACCCGTGCACCGCCGCGCGCCTCGGCGAGCTCATTGGTCTCTACAAGAGGAAGCACTACCAGCGCCGCGGCAAGGGGAACCCGCTCTGGAATTTCGTGCAAGGTCATCTCGAGCCCGTCTTCGTCGACGCGAAGACCTTCGAGCGAACGAGCTCACCCGCAATCGCGAAGGCGAGCCGCGCACTGGCCGGGGTGATGAAGGCGGGGCCGGCAACGCTCAAGCCCGCCGCACGCGCGCTCGAGCAGCTTGCGCAGCAGGAGCAAAAAATAGCTGAGATTTTCCGGCTCTTTGCGCCATTCACCACCATGAACAAAGGGCCCTTCTCGTCCGCCAACGTTCGTGCGGCCTACGCGCGACTGAACGACGAGGACAAGGCCAAGCTCAAGTGGGCACCCGAGTCGATCGATTGGGTGCACTGGATGCACGATGTGAACATGCCGGGAATGGAGAAGCGCGTGCTTCCCGTTCTCGACAAGCGCATCGCCAAAGAGCTGAAGGCACACCAGGCTCACGAGACTCTCGTTTCTCTCGTCTTCGAGATGGCCGAGCGGCACGACTTGGGCCTTGCCTTCTCGCGCATGGAAGAGGATGGCCTCTCGCGCGTCACGTTCAAGGACGTGCGCGATCGCGCCAACGCGGTCGCGGCTCGACTCGCACAAAAGGGGGTCGGAAAGGGAGATCGCGTGGCGCTCTCCGCACCGAATCACCCGGATTGGGCCATCGCGTACTTCGGGATCGTGCGCGCGGGGGCGGTGGTCGTGCCCGTCGATCCGGGTATGGAGCCCGATCTTCGAGCGAACGTCATCGCCCAAAGCGGCGCCAAAGTCGTCCTCGATGGTGAGAATCTGCACGCATTCACCGAAGCCGACGCGACGCTCGTTCCGCCCGTCGTCGAGGTGGAGCCGAGCGACATCGCCAGCCTCATCTACACGAGCGGAACGACGGGGACACCCAAGGGCGTTCGCCTCACGCATGGCAATTTCTTGTCGCTCATCGCCGCGCTTGCCCCGATTTTCCCGCTCGGAACGGGCGATCGCGTCCTGAGCGTGCTGCCCTTGCACCACACCTTCGAGTTCACCTGCGGGCTCCTCTTGCCGTTCTCGCGGGGCGCACGGGTCGTTTATCTCGACGAGCTGAACGGCGAACGCATCACCGCGGGGCTCAAATCCGGGCGGATCACGGCGATGGTCGGCGTGCCGGCGCTCTGGCAGCTGCTCGAGCGAAGAATCGTGGCGCAGGTGAAAGACAAGGGGCCGCTCGCAGAGACGGTCTTTCACTGGGCCGCCGAGCTGAATCGCCTCATCGGAAAAAACTTGGGCGTAGACGCCGGAAAAGTTCTTTTCGGCACCGTCCACGACGCGCTGGGCGGGAACATCAAGTACCTCATCAGCGGTGGCGCCACGCTGCCCAAGGAAACGCAGAAGCTCTTCGCAGGGCTCGGTCTGCACTTGGCCGAAGGCTATGGCCTCACGGAGGCCGCGCCTGTGCTCACCGTGGCCAAACCGTCGCCCAAATCGCCGCCGGGGCAAGTGGGAAAGCCGGAGCCGGGGGTCGAGTTGAAGATCTCGGATCCGGACGAGAGCGGCGTGGGCGAAGTGCTCGCTCGGGGCCCCAACGTGATGGCCGGATACACCGATCCCGAAGCGACGGCGCGGGCGATCGACAAAGACGGATGGCTCCACACGGGCGACCTGGGAAAACTGGACAAGGCCGGACGGCTCGTCATCGTCGGGCGCTCGAAAGACGTCATCGTCACCGCGAGCGGCGAGAACGTGTATCCGGACGACGTCGAGCAAAGACTCGGGAAAATTGCGCACATCGAGGAGCTGGCGCTCGTGGGAGCGCCCCTTGCGAACGGAGGCGAACGCATCGCGTGCCTCGCCGTTCCCGAAAAAGACGAGTCCATCGAGCGAAGCGCACGCCTCGAGCGCGCGACCAGATCGCTGCGCGACGCCCTGGCAAAGCTTCCGTACGGGCAGCAGCCGGCAGTCGTGCACCTCATCGACGCGCCGCTCCCGCGCACGGCAACACGCAAGGTGAAGCGAAGCGAGGTCAGAGACATCCTTCTCAGAACCATCGCGGCAACGTCGCGCCCCGAAGCCGGCGACATTCGCGTGAACGGCATCAAGCGGGCGATCGCCGCCGTGCGCGGAAAGAGCGCACACGAAATCGCCGATTCCATGACGCTCCAGGGCGATCTCGGATTCGACTCACTCACGCTGTCCGAGCTCCTCGTCGCTCTCGAAGCCAAGTACGGCGCGCTCGATCCTGCCGAGCTCCAGGCGTGCGCGACCGTGTCGGACGTCGAGTCGCTCGTCGAAGGGCGCCGCTCGATCGTGCCGAGCCGAACGAAGACCATCGAGGGCCGCGAGAAAGCCAAGAAGAAGGGCGCAGCAGCGCCCCTTCCGCCAGAGGTCAAAGAGCTCGGCAAACGCCTCATCGGCAAGGCGCAGGATGCGTTCTACGGCGGGCTGATGACCTCGAAGGTCTACGGACGCGCGCATATCCCGCACAACCGCAACACGCTCGTGGTGTCGAACCATGCCTCGCACCTGGACATGGGTTTCGTCCGGCACGCGCTCGGCACGTATGGCGAGGACATCGTCTCGCTCGCGGCGCAGGACTACTTCTTCGAGGGCAACGGCATCCGCCGCGCGTTCTTCGAGAACTTCACGAATCTGAAGTCCTTGGATCGCAAAGGGACCCTCCGCCAAGCCGAGCGCCAAGCCGCTGAAGTGCTGGAGCAGGGTAAGACGATGCTCGTGTTCCCGGAAGGCACGCGCAGCCCCGATGGCGACGTCCACGAGTTCAAGCCGCTGGTGGGTCATCTCGCGCTCGCGTACGGCGTCGACATTCTGCCCGTGTACTTGTCGGGCACGCGCGACGCGCTCCCCAAGGGCTCGGTCCTTTTGCCGCGCCGCCGCGAAATCACGGCGCGCATCGGTCCGCCGTTGTGCCTCTCCGACATGAAGCGCCTGACCATTGGAATGACCCCGGCCGACGCGGCGCGCGAAGTCGCGCGTTTGGCGCGGATCGCCGTGGTGTCGCTGCGCGATGGCAAGGTCTTCGATCTGTCGCGCACGACCAAAGACGGGCCCCGTGCCACATCGGAGCACCCGCTCGTCACCCTCTTCGCCGAGCTCGGCACGAAGTTCAAGCCGAAGACCATCGATCGGCCGGTCTCGTACTACTTCACGCTCGGCTCCGATGCGCACGCAAAATGGACCGTGCGCGTTTCGCCGGACGAATGCGAAATCAAAGTGGGTAAGCCCGAGGGGGGCACGGCAGACTGCGTGCTCAAAACGAGCGCAGAAATTTTCACCAAGATCGTGCGCGAATCGTACATGCCTGGAGCCGCAGAGTTTTTGAGCGGCGCGATCAAGTCGAACGACGTCGAGCTCCTCCAAACCTTCCAACGAGTCTTCCAGCTCGGGTGATGGCCATGCTGCGTTACCTCGTCACCGGCGCTACGGGTTTTCTGGGCTCGCATCTCGCGCGTGCGCTGCTCGAGCGCGGTCACCAGGTAGTTGCGTTGTGCAGGCACGACGAGCCGGAGCTCGAGGACGCCGGCGTGATTGTGAAAGCGGGGGACGTCCTGGACGGCGCCAGTGTTAGGAGCGCGGCCGATGGCTGCGTTGGTTTGTTTCATTGCGCAGGAAGGGTTTCGCGCAAACCGGAAGACGCCGAAGAGCTCTACCGCGTGCACGTCGAAGGGACCAAGACGACGCTGGACGCTGCACGAGAAGCAGGCGTCCCGCGTATCGTCGTCGCGTCGTCGAGCGGCACCGTGGCGGTGAGCGACGATCCCGATCACATTGCGACCGAAGACGACGAGGCGCCGATCGGATTGATTGCCCGGTGGCCATATTACCGGGCCAAGCTCTTCGCCGAAAAAGCCGCGCTCGAACGCAACGCCCCGGGAATGAGTGTCGTCAGCGTGAATCCGACGCTTCTTCTCGGCCCGGGCGACGAACGCGGATCATCGACCGAAGACGTGCGCCTCTTTCTCGAGCGGCGCATCCCTGCGATCCCCTCCGGAGGTCTCTCGTACGTCGATGTGCGCGACGCCGCCGAAGGCATGTGCCTCGCGATGGAGCACGGCGCAGCGGGACGGCGCTACTTGATCGGTGCATGCAACGTCACGCTCAGCGAGTTTTTCGCCCGCCTCGCGCGCGTGAGCGGCGTCCGCGCTCCTTTCGCGCGAATGCCGCGCGTCCCAGTTCTCGCGCGTTGGGGCGCGAAGTACCTCGAGTGGGCAGCGGGGACCCTGGGGCTAGCGATGCCGGTAGACCCCGTGAGCTTGGACATGGCGCAGTACTACTGGTACCTCGATGCCTCGCGCGCCGAGTCCGAGCTCGGCTGGTCGCCCCGCGATCCCATCGCCACGCTCGCAGACACGGTGAAGGATCTTCGCGCACGCGGCGTGGTGTGGCCGGCGCCTCTCGAGGCCACCGCCCCGTGAAGCCCGTTTGCGTGGTGAACCCCCGCTCCGGCGGCGGGCGAACCGGCAAAATCTGGGGTGACATGCGCTCGGCGATCACGCGTGCGCTGGGCGATTTCGATGCGGTTTACACAGAACACACCGGCCACGGGATCGACCTCGCGCGCGAAGCCGCTCTCCTGGGCGCGCCGCTGGTAATCGCGGTTGGCGGGGACGGGACCTTCAACGAAGTCGCGGGCGGCATCTTGCTCGCCAACAAAGGCACCCGCATCGGCCTCATCGCACAAGGCACGGGCGGCGATTTCCGCCGAACGCTGGGCCTCGAGCATCGCCTCGACAAGTACCTCGACGCGCTGGCCAGCGGAAGAGAACGGGCGCTCGACGTGGGGCGTTTGCACTATGGCGCGGGCAGCGAACGCTACTTCGTGAACATCACGTCGGCTGGAATGGGCGGTCTCGTCGACCAGTACGTCGCCAACGCAAGCCGCCTTGGGGGAGGAAAAGTCGCCTATTTCGGCGCCTCGCTCAAAGCCTTGTGGAGCGCGGCGCGCGGGCGGGTAAGGTGCGTGGTTACGCACGAAGGCGAAACGCACACCGTGCAGCTCTGGTCGCTCATGATTGCCGTCTGCAACGGCCAGTATTTCGGCTCTGGCATGCACGTCGCGCCGATGGCACGGCTGGACGACGGCGTCTTCGAAGTCGTCTCGATGGACGCGCCGTCGAAGTTGGGCTTCGCGCTGCGATCGAACAAGATTTACAAGGGAGCGCACCTCCTCGACGAGACCACGACGCACTTTCGGTGCACGGCGATCGAGCTCACGCTGGAAAATGCCGAGGCGCGAGACCGCTTTCTCCTCGACGTCGACGGTGAGCCGCTCGGCCAACTGCCTGCGAAAATCGAGTGCGTTCCACGCGCCCTCGTACTTCGTGGATAGCTCGAGCTTCTCAGCGCAATCCAATCGAGATCGATGGTTCCGCTCACCTTCTCGAGGCGCACTTGTTCCTCGCGCGCGACGACAACGACCTCGGTCATGATTTCAAGAGCCAGCCTCCGTACGAGCGGTGCTGCAAGAGGGCGCCGAGCCGTCCGCGCGACCCAGAGTGAATCCACCCGCGGCGGTGCGATCGTGCAGGCCCGGTTCGGGCATGGATCCGCCCCAGCCGACCACCGCACCGAGCGTACGCTCCGCCCCCGCGATTTTCGCGATCCTCGCTTCGCATAGTCCGTTTTGAAAGCAGACCATCGCCCCTGTCTCGGCGAGCGCGGGCAGTGCCGCGCGTGCCGCTTCTTCGACCTGCGGTGGCTGCGTTGCGAGCAGCACATAGTCGAGGGCCCGCCGGGCACGTCGACGTGAACGCGCCCGCAGCCCATCACGAGAAAACGCGTGCCCATGGGAGCGGCGTTCTAGCATCGAGAGACATCACGCGCACGAACGCGGACCGATGGCTCGTTCAGTATGACCTACATCGCGTCCGGCGCACGCACGCCCAAGATTTCGAGCCCGGTCGCCAGCGAGGCGCGGAGCGCGTCGACGAGATGCAGGCGCGCCGCACGCAAGGGCGCGTCGTCCACCAAGATGCGCTTGTTTCGGTCCTGGTTTCCATGCGTCAAGTAGTGCGACGTCGCTTGCGCGATCTCGAGCACCGAGCGCGTCAAGATGGACGGCTCGAACGCGTCGCAGGCCTCGGCGATCGCGTCCGGCAGACGCGAAAGCGCGAGCATCGCGGCACGCTCCTCTTCGAGGACGAGGCGAGACACGTCTGCCTCTGCCGGCACGCCGCCGGCCTTGCGCAAGATGCTGGCGAGTCGAGCATGTGTGTACTGCACATAAGGCCCGGTCAGCCCGTCGAAGTTGATGACGTCTTCGAGCTTGAACGTGTAGTCGCTCGAACGCAGGTTTCGCAAATCGCCGAAGACGATCGCACCCACGCCGATCGCCTCCACCGTGTCGTTCAGGCGCGAAGCATCGAGAGCGGCGCTCTTCTCGCAAATCTCGCGCGCTTTGGCCACGGCCTCGTCGAGGACCTCGTCCAAGAACACGACGTTCCCGCGGCGCGTGCTCATCCCGTGAATGCGCCCGAAGGCCACGTGCGTCATCTTGTCCGACCACGAGAGCCCCATGGCGACGAGCGTCTTCTTGAGTTGCGTGACGTGAAGCGCCTGATCCTGCGCAATCACGTAGAGCGAGCGCTCGAAGCCGAACCGCTCGTGACGATCGATCGCCGCAGCGATGTCGCGTGTCATGTAGAGCGTGGTTCCATCCTTCGTCTTGAGGAGGACCGGCGGTTCGCCAAGGTCGTATTGCATGTCGACGATGAGTGCGCCGTCGCTTTGTTTGACGCCCGGCTTGTCGCCCACACGCTTGATGGTGTCCTCGAGAACGGTCGTGTACCGGCTCTCCCCCTCGAGCCCGAAAAACTCGATTCCCATGCGCGCATAGACGCGCATGAAGTCCTGAACGCTCGTCTCGCGGAACTCGCGCCATTCGGCCAGCGCCGCTTCGTCGCCTTCTTCCATTCTCTTCAAGTAGAGGCGCGCCTCGCGGTCTCGCGCCTCGGCTTCGGGGAGCGCCGCCTGCGCCGCGTGCTCTCTCTCCTCGAGCGCTGCGACGTGCCTGTCGAAATCCCCCTGCGGGATTTTTTTCTCGAGCCCGCGGACGCGCGCCTCGAGTTTCTTCTTCAGCTTCGGGTCCGCTTCCTTCGCGAGGTCCGCACGCGCCGCTTCTAGCTCCTTGGCCAAAGCGCGCGCTTCTTCGGGAGCGCGGATCTGCGCCCGCAAGGACTCGACGTCGGCCTCTTTGTTCGCCCGCACATACACCTCGACCAGGTGCTTCGCGTCACCGCGGCGCGCCGGATCGCCGAACCGCTTGAACCCCGTCGCAAGAAGCCCAAACTGTTTTCCCCAATCGCCGAGATAGTTGATGCCGACGACGCGCCACGCGCGTGCTGCATGAAGGCGACCGATCGCCGCACCGATGACGGTGGATCGAATGTGATGGAACGCGAGAGGCTTGGCGATGTTGGGCGACGAAAAGTCGATGGTGACCGTCTTTCCGAGCCCAGCTTCGTCTTTGCCGAAGCCGGGAGCTCGCGCCGGTGGGACGACGGCAGACGATAGCGGCCCCATCGCCAGCACGACGTTCACGTACGGCCCGACGGCTTCGACCCTTTCCCAACGCGTATCTGAGGCGAGCGCCTCCGCGATTTTTCGTGCAGCCTCGGGAGGTGGGACTTTCGCGCGTCGTGCGAGATCGAAGCAAGGCAACGCAAGATCGCCACGTCCTGCCTCCGGCACCCGTAGCTGCCCTTCGAGAGCCGCCAAGTCTTGCGCCGGAAGACCAAGCGCGGCGGCAGCCGCCGACACGAGCGCGTGACGAAACGACGAGAGTGGAGATGGCATGGGGAAGCCTTTACTACCAGGGTCGGGGTCGGAGTCGGGGTCGGAGTCGGAGTCGGGGTCGGGGTCGGGGTTCAGGTCTGGCAAATTTGCGCTATATTTTAGGGTGCTTTTAACCAGATACATCCGCAAGCGGCATGTCCTCGGGTTGCGCGAGCGCATATTCGATCGCCGACGGAACCCTGTCCGGGCTGAGCCCCTTCCAGTACACGTGCCAGCCCGGGAAGCGCATCATGCCGTCGCACAGCTTGCCGTACCATTCGCTGATCGGGTTCGCCTGGCGCGAGCGCCAGAAGAGCGTCGGATGCTCAGCAGACACTATGCTCCAAAGATCGCGCCCGAGACCCTCGCCCTGCGCCTCGCGATCGACGGCAAACTTGGACAGGTAAGGTCCGAGAGCAGTCTGCGCGAGGATCACCGCACCTCGGTAGCTCTCCTCTAGGTAGATGGCGGAGGCGGGCTGCGCGAAGAAACCATCGCGCGGCGGACGGCCGAAGCTCGACTCGAGAAGCGCGCGCAGGCGCGTGACATCCACGGCGTCGAAACCAGCGTGACGCTCGATCACCGCGCCACGCCGAAGAAGGGTGCCGGCTCCCTTCACCGTGAAGAGCTCGCGGAAGACGTTCAGCGGCGAGGTGATAGCGACGATCAAGCGATGAGGCACGAGCTCGAACACCAGGCGTCGCGACTGGGCGACCAGCGTGTGTTCCTTCGGAGAGAGCTCGCGCGAGGCAGAGAGCGCCGCATATTCGCTCGTCAAGTTGACGATGGGCAAAAGCGTACCCTTCTGACGCAAGCCGCCCGGGCGATGAAGGAAGATGAGCTTGCGCGTTCGAAGCGCAGCCAGAAGCGCGCCGAGTCGTGCGAAGCGATCTCCCGCGGTGGCCCCCTCGGTGTGGCCAAAAGGAACGATTCCGATTTTTCCTTCGCGCGCCGCCGCTGTGGCGCTCGTCGCGAGCATCTCCGGATCCCCCGCCGAAAGCAGCGCGGTGGGCACCCCGGCCCGCTCGAGGCGGCGACGAATGCGCGCGCCGTGCTCGGCCGCGTCGGTCGCGTGGAGAAGCCCCAACACGACGGTGGGAAACAGGCCGAGAGCCGCCAAGAAGCGCAGATCGAGGACGACCGCCTCCGTCGCGTACCGTGCGACGTTCGCGTCGACCGAAATGCACGCAAACTGCTCCTTGGGCTCGGCGCGAAAGAGCTTGAGATAGAAGTCTGCCTCGGAGCGCCGGCCGAGGCTCTCGAGAAAGCGGAGGACGACGTCAGCGGGTTCCATGGGCGAGGATCACGCGGCTGAACAGATCGCGCGCGGCAACGAGTTGGTCGACTTCCACCGCCTCGTCGGCGGCATGGGCCTGTGCGATGTCGCCGGGGCCGAGGACCACGGCGTCGATTCCCGCGGCAGCAAAGAGCGCCGCCTCGGTCCAAAAACCAAGGTCGACGGGCGCCCCCACGCGCTCGCCCAACCACGGCAAGAATGCGCCGACATCGCGCGTAGAGAACGACGCGTTCTCGATGGCGATGGTGACGTGCGCCGCCGGAACCAACTCCCGCGCGAGAGCAACGAGCTCCTCGCGGACGGCCGCGACGTCGACTCCCGGCGGCGGACGCGCGGACGCTTCGAGCTCGGCCTCGGAAGGCACGATGTTGAACGCTACGCCGCCGTCGAGCCGCGCGACATTGAGGCACATGCCGGTGAAACCCGGCGGGCCTAGCTTGCGCTGCAATGCGCCCCAGTCGTGCAGCGCTGCCGCAAGGCGAGCCAACTCGGCCACCGGCGCCGGCAAAACATCTGCCCGCGAGGAGTGGCCCCCGACACCCGTGAGGCGTGCGCGCATCGCGATGATGCCGCGGTGGCGTATCCCCAGGCACAGCCCCGTTGGTTCGCACACGATCGCGTGCGACAATCCGCGCGTGTCGGACTCGGCGAGAAAGGCGCGAACGGCCGTCGATCCACGCTCTTCGTCGCCCGAAAAGAGTACGGCGAGATCGCTCGGAGGAGCCACATCGAGCGCGGCAAGGATGGCGGCGATGGCCCCCTTCGTGTCGCACGCACCGAGCCCGATCGCGCGGCCGTCCGCAACGCGCAACTGGAACGGATCGCCCGTCCACCCGGGGGCCACCGGCACGGTATCGAGGTGCGCATTCAAGAGGAGGGTCGGCCGACCCCAGCGCGCAAAAACGTACGCGCCCGGAGCGCGCCCCGATCGCTGCACCTGAACGATCTCGAGCGCATCAGGCTGCCTGGCACGGAGCTCCTCGCCAAGCATCTCGGCGAGAGGCTGCTCGTCACTGACCGGGTTGTCCGTGCGCACGGCGACAAACCGCCGGAGGAGCTCGACCGGGTCCGCCATGCGGGGGACCATATCAGACGCATCGTCACAATGGCGGGGCGAGCGCTCTACCGGCCAGCCGGCTGTCCGTGACGCTCACCGGTCTTGCGCGGTACCGTGAGGGGCCACCCGTGAAGCTCCGCGAGTATCGAAAGAAACGCACCGCCGGCGCGACGACCGAGCCGTTCGGCGGCGATCCGGCCGATGTCCTGGCGCCCACACGGCGTGGCTCCTACGTGGTTCATCTGCACGATGCGACGCGGACCCACTACGATCTGCGCCTCGAGATGGGCGGAGTGCTCTCGAGCTTCGCCGTGCCGCGCGGGCCCAGCCTCGATCCCGAATCGAAGCACCTCGCAGTCCACACCGAAGACCACCCTCTCGAGTACCTCGATTTCGAAGACGTGATTCCCGAAGGGCAATACGGCGCGGGCCCGATGATCGTGTGGGACCGCGGACGGGTCGAGTTCCTCGAGAACACAGCGGAAGACGGGCTAAAGGCAGGAAAGCTCGATTTCGTCCTCGAAGGTTACAAACTCCACGGCAGATTCGCGCTCGTACGCTTGAAGAAGGGCGACAAGGAATGGCTCCTCCTCAAAAAGAAAGACGCGTGGGCGGACGCGAAAATGGACATCGTCACCGAGCAACCGCAAAGTGTCTTGAGCGGCCTCACGATTGAGGAGCTTTCGCGGGCGCGAGAACTCGGCACATCTCTCGAGGCCGAGTGCGCGGCCATCGGTGCGCGCGCGCGCGAGGTCGACGCACGCGATCTCACCCCGATGCTTCCAGCGGACACCGACGAGCCGCCTTCAGGCCGTGACTACCTTCACGAGCTCTCGTGGGGCGGCGTTCGCGTGCTCGCCGGCAAAGCGGGTGACGACGCGATGATCATGCGCGGCGGAAACGACGTGGGTGAGCTCTACCCCGAGATCGCGCGCGCCGTTCAGTCGCTCGCGCCGTCACGGGTGGTGCTGGATGGCGAGATCGTCGCGTGGGGCGAAGACGGGCGCCCGAGCACGCGAAAGCTCGCCCAGAGGCTGGAGCGCGCGCGAAGCGGCGACGCTCATGGTGCACTGCTCGAGGCACGTCTCGTGATGGTCGTTTCGGATCTCCTGGCGCTGGGCGGCCGCGATCTTCGCGCGCTCCCGCTCGAGCGCCGCCGCGCGATCCTCGCGCGCCTCCTTCCGGCGCACGGCGTCTTGCGCGCAAGCGACACCTTCGAGGGAGATCCGGCGCCGCTGGTTGCATTCTGCAAGCAACACGCCCTACCGGGTGTTTTGTCCCGCAGAAAGGAATCTCCCTACAAAGGAGGCACGAAGCCGAACCGTACGTGGACGCGCCTCGTGGTCACGGAGAGCGAGCCCGTCAACCTGGACGCACCTGTAGAACCCGCCGCCCGCAACGTTCCCATCACCAATCGCCACAAAGAGTTTTGGCACGACGAGGGCTACACCAAGGGAGATCTGGTCGACTATTACCAGGCCATCGCTCCGGCAATTCTGCCCTATTTGAAAGACCGCCCCATCGCGGTCGTTCGCTATCCGGACGGAATCCACGGCAAGAATTTCTATCAATGGAACGTGCCGCCTGGGATGCCACGCTGGGTCAACTCGTTCGCTCTCAAGGACGAGGAGACCGAGGGGGGCGAAAAACGCGTGTTCCTCGTGAACGATCTGCCGAGCCTTCTGTACATCGCCAACCTCGCGTGCATCCCCATTCACATTTTGGCGTGCCGCAAAGACGCGCTGAACGAGTGCGATTTTTTCACCATCGACTTCGATCTCAAGCTCGCAAAACTCGAGCACGCCGTCATGCACGCGCTGACGCTGCGCCGACTGCTCGACAAGATTGGCCTCGTCGGACACCCGAAGTCTTCGGGGCAATCGGGCTTGCACGTGCTGGTGCCGCTCGGGCGCGGCGTGTCGTTCGTCACTGCACGCGCGCTGGCGGATCTGCTCGGCCGGCTGATCGTGGAGGAGCACCCCGACACCGCCACGACGGAGCGCATCGTCAAGAAGCGCGGTGACAAGGTCTATGTCGACACCGGCCAGACCGGCCC
>OBEQ012682591.1_pt1 | contig 22940 bp, 22 predicted proteins | sample 1670901 | NCBI WGS metagenome assembly OBEQ01 (sample SAMEA104232315, study PRJEB22302) | groundwater metagenome | biome: forest; feature: aquifer; material: groundwater | place: USA | collected 2011-08-07 | depth 5.4 m
TATCTCGAACCAGTCCCAAAACACGCGAGGCAAATACCATGGACATAAGAACGAACGCTGCTGAACCCACAGAGGTCTGTTTTCGCCAAAAAAGTGACAACACACGCTTCATATGTTTATTCATTATAGACGAAGACTACTTGCCATGCGAGAGCAAAATAGCGTATACTATGCGGTATGCCACTGACCAAACAAGCCATTAAAAAATTACGCCGGGACAGACAACGGAGCCAAACACGTGCCAGAGAAGAAAAAAAACTTCAATCTCTGATAAAAACCATGCGCAAAAATCCTTCAAAAAAAATACTGACCAATGTTTTTTCGAGCCTAGATAAAGCGGCAAAAACGCATATTGCTCATCCTAATAAAGTCAGTCGCCTCAAATCAAGACTTAGTAAACTTCTTGCAAAAAAGTAACCTCTTCCTTCCTCTACCCTAACAAACACTCTCTTGCTATACTGACAGTAGTATGCCCACTGTCCAAGCGAACATCAATCTGCTTCAGAAGAATGACCTTGAGCATTCTGCCATCGGTCGCATCACCACCTGGGCTGTTACGTATGGCAGATACATCATGATTGGAACAGAAATTATTGTGCTTCTTGCATTTATTGCCCGTTTTAGCCTCGACCGCAAACTCACCGATCTTAAAGAAGAAATCACACAAAAACAAGCCATTTTGGTGGCTAATGCGGCATTTGAACAAGAAGTCAGAAGCATCCAAAATCGCCTCACCAGTATAAAAACAGTAACGAGCGATCAAACAAAACCCGCAGACCTTATACTCTTTCTTCAAAGCATCCTTCCCCGTGATGTATATGTAGGATCTATAGATGTTTCCTCTGACAAACTCATTATGGAGGCAGTAGCTGGCACCACGGAAGGATTTTCACAGTTTCTCACAAGTATAGCGGCAAGTCGCGACATACAAGGACTGGAAATTGGTGACATTCAGAAACAACCAGGAAAAGGGATCACATTTAAAATTTCTGCACAACTGAGCGGATCTAAAGGGAAACGATAAGTATGGCATTCAACTACAAAACAGAATACGAACGATACCGAAGGTACTATCAATCTATTGAACCAGTACTCAAAAAAAAAGAGAGCCGCACGTATACTATGGCTATTTTTTCCTTTCTGGCAATTTCACTTTTTGGTTGGTATGGTATCCGGCCGACACTGCAGACCATATTATTTTTACAACGAGAAATTGCAGACAACGAAGAAGTAAATATGCAAATGGAAGATAAAATAACCCATCTTGTAGAAGCACAAGCTGCCTATCAAGATGCGAGTATCCAATTCCCACTTATTGATCAAGCCATCCCGCAAAATCCAGAAGTTCTCTCTCTCGTTTCTCAATTAAAAAATCTTGCAGCAGCAACCGGTAGTTCACTCTCTGCCCTCCAAATTTCTACTGTCCCTTTACTGGGAGCAGAGGCAACTCCAAGCGCAGCGGGGACAGAAGGAAAACTGACGGAAATTCCTCTTGTGATTGCCGCAGTCGGACCATATACTACTATTAAGTCATTCCTTGATGGTATTTGTTCTATGCGGAGAATCATCACCATCGCAACGCTAGCGGTTAGTCCGTCCAAAGATGAAGTATTTGGGGGCGGCAAAACGTCTACATCTTCTGGGGCACTTTTACGGCTGGTCACAAAAATGAATATGTATTATATGCCGACAGCCAAAAAGAATTTATAGGGCTCATGCTGTATATGGAAAAAAGTGAAGCAAATGATCGCGATATTCTACTTGTTGCCGTATTTACCTTTCTAACGGTCTCTTTATGGATATTTTTTGAACTCGTCAAAACAATCAAGACAACTACAGTAACAGCAACTGTGCGTCAAGTGATTACTCCATTTTCTCCTACCATCGACACTGCGACATTGACACAACTATCAACACGGAGGACATACTGACTATGAAATTCCCAACAAAAGTTCCCACGCCCATTGGTTTTTTACTTCTTATTATTGTAGTTGGCGGCGCAATTTTTTCCTTTGAAACACTATCCAAACTTCCTACTCGTGCTTCTGGTTCTATACAACCAGAAAATGTCCAAATTACTAATCTCTCCGATACCAGTTTCACCTTCACATGGACCACGGCAACGCCAGCAACTGGCATGCTTATCGTCACCACACCACAACGAGAAATCACGGCGTTTGACCAACGAGACAGCAACGGTAAACTTACTCCCTATATCACCCATAGCATCACTATACGAAACCTCACCGGCGATACAGAACATCTTGTGAAAATCCTCTCTAGTGGAAAAACCTATCTTGATGCCGATAAGCCATACCGCATACGCACTGCTGCCAGCCTTACCACCAGTCCAGGAAATCTTGGTCCAGCATATGGATCGGTCGTAACGACAGATAATAAACCAGCAGATGGTGCGTTGGTGTTTCTCACTCTTGAAGGAAGTCAAACACTTTCTGCCTTGGTTAAGCCATCCGGAGCCTGGATTATCCCTCTTAATCTTATTCGCACCCAAGATGGAACATCCTATCTTTCTCTCTCTATTGATCGGATCACCGAAAATATCCTCGTACGATCTGACGGAGAACAATCTTCCGCAATTACCGATACGCTCAATGATTCTCCGGTACCCAGTATGGTGTTAGGGAAAACCTATGATTTCCGAAAACAACAAGCAAAACTTACAGAGCAATCACCCATAGCACTCGCCCCACCGAGACCCAAACCTACCCCTGCGGTTTTGGCGGCACAAACAACTCAGACACACTATACAGTAAATTTAGTAGCACCCATGGAAGGAGCTGTCCTCACCAGCCAATTCCCCTTTATCCAAGGCACAGGTATTCCGGGAAAATTTGTTACCATTACGTTGGGTATTACCAGTCCCATAAGTGATACCACCACAGTGGGAAATGACGGAATATTCCGTTATACTCCCAAAACGCAACTATCACCAGGCAAACAAAGTGTCACCATCACTACGCTCAATGCACAGGATCAAACAGTTGCCATGACCCATTCATTTGAAATTCTCAAAAGTGGCACACAAGTATTAGGAATTGCCACTCCTTCGGGAACACTGACGCCAACTTTAGCACCATTGTTTACCCCAACACCTACGTCAACACTTGCTGGTCAACCGCTCCCCAACAGTGCTACCACATTTCCCACGGTTTTCCTCATCATGGTAGGATTGAGTCTTTTTCTTGGTGGAACCATTGCATTTATACAATAATTTCTCTCTTGACGCCGGGTCATTGTTTCCACTATTCTGATAGTAGGACCAAAAAAATGGTTTTTATATAAGTATTGATTCCATGGATATTCTTTCTGCCGCTCAGCAACAAATAAACGACGCAGCCAAAACACTTGATCCAAACGCTTCTAGTGGAAGTGCACCTCCCCCTCCCCTACCAGACCAACCAACTCCCATAACACCATCCCCGGCACCAGTTTCACCACCAGAGCCACAAAATCCCCCATCCCCACTAGCCTTTGAACCATCTAATATAGGAGATACTACAAAGACGTTTGGTAGTCCACCACCACCACCACAAGATTCTGAAGAAAATAAAACCCCGCCGCCACAAAAAAAGGGCATAGGCAAAGGAGTGATCATCGCTGGTCTTTTTCTCCTCTTAGCAACCCTTCCTGTTGCCGTCTACTATGTGTCTCAGCAACAGCAGCAACTCACGGAAAATCGAAGCCGCGCCAGTGGCGTTCCCAATGGCCAAAGTAGCGGGTGTTGCTCAGGCAATGCAGAATGTATTGGCTGGTTCGGTGCCGGATCAACGTGCGACAACCTCAATGGCGCCTGTGGTTCTGGCAAGCAGTGTCGCGGCGGGGCAAATACAACCGGAGGCAATTGCCATCAATGCACACAAACAGACTGCAATGTTGCCGGTTGTGGTGGACAAACCTGCAACGCTGGGTGCATCTCCCCTTGTGGCGATGGTATCTGTGGACAAAACGAAAATTCCACAACTTGCCCAAAAGACTGTCCAGTTCCTACTGGCGGTGGATCTACAATCATCAATTGTAGCAATATGACTGATCTCAATAAAGGTACAGCATCTTCAACTTGTTTAATAAGCCAAGCAGCAGCGTGTAATCCAAGTAATGGCTTTGTCTACTACTGTGACAATGTCGTTGGCAACGAAGGATGTAAATCAGGCCCTCAATCTATTGGCAGCTTCCCAGGAGGCACAACGGTTAATATAAATAACTACCTTAATGGGAAAAATTGTGGGAGCGTCCAGATAGACTTGGAACCAGCAGGGAAAGGTTCTAATAATGCAATTGGTGCTTGCGGTGCCATACTCAAACGATTCAGTTCCGCCTGCACAGCCCCACCTCCGCCTCCTCCTTCCGGGTGCAAGAGTGATTTTTGTACCTCCCGAGCTGACTGTGCTGCCAAAGGTGGCACGGTCGGAACACCAAAATCATTTGCCAGTTGTTCACCAGCAGATTTTGTGGCTTGTTGCGTCAATGTAACCACTCCAGCTCCCACGCCGACGCCACCTCCTCTTGCTGGCCAATGTACAAGAATTAAAGTGTACAAAAACAGTGTGGCCGTAGATCCCACGACATTAAAAGTAGGGGACAGTGTCACCCTTGCAGTTGCCGGCACCAACGCCACCAAAGGGAGAATTCGAGTCAATGGAGCAGTATTTGTAGAATCGACCACACTCAATATAAACGGCGAATATACCGTACCATTTACGGTGCCTGCTGGTGTCCCAAGCTTTACTATAGAAGCAGAAGTGTTTGGTGCAAATGGTCAATGGCAATAAATATATGAAAAAAAACTACATCGGTATTCTTGCAATCATAACCTTAGGTCTGGGAGCCGTAGTTTTTCTGACGGTACAAAAATTACAACAGACGACACCGGTGGCTCCGACGGTTCCTCAAGTTACTCCCAAAGCGTCAGCACCTGCCTGTACGTTGACTTTTGCCCTTGCTGTTTCTCCGACCCCCACTCCTACCATCACTCCCACCATCACTCCCACACCTACCGTGACGCCAACCCTACCTCCGGGAGTAACACCGACACCAACACCAACTGCTACCCCGACCCCCACTCCTACCATCACTCCTACACCTACCGTGACGCCAACCCCAGCGCCAACACCGGCAAGTTGCAACAGCAACTGTACCACGAGTGCAGATTGTCAATCGGGTATGGCGTGTGTGAATAATGCCTGCCGAAATCCATCCTGTTCCACCTCGCCCAACTGTGTCTGTCCGACCCCAACACCGATTGCTGCTGCGCCGACACCGACGCCCACCACGCCACCGACACCACAAGTACCGGTTTCCGGTACTGGACCCACGGTCTTAGGAGCATCGGTTATTGCTGGTGGAGTTCTCCTTCTCCTTCTGGGATTAGTTTTTTAACGAAGAAGCTTCTTTTGAATGAATGCATGAATTACAGCAAAGTCTTCTTGTGGTACGAGTACATATTTTCCATCATACTGCCACAGAGGAGGACTTACTAAAAGGTTTTCAAAAGATATCTTTTCAATTGCTTGCGACTTCGTCGTTGCCAACAGCTTTCCGATAGTCAACAATTCCCCTATATTCATATCCATATCTGTTGCATCATCTAGAGATCGAAGCAGTCCTACTATATGCCTTGGCGAAAAGAAAAATTTAGGCTCCAACACTTTTTGCTTGAGAGCAAGAAGCACATCTTGCTGCCGGCGGCTACGGGCAAAATCACTTCCTTCTTCTCCCTCTGAATGGCGACTACGGACGTATTTTAAGGCAAGTGTCCCATCTATATGTTGAATACCTGCATTAATATGCAGCACTTCATACCGACACGCAAAATTTGGATCACCCCCACAAAGATCGTTCTCTTTGCCTTCTATGGGAAACTGTGGATCAGTAAATGCCGTAGGCACGAGAACATCTACGCCGCCCACAAGATCAATAATCTTTGTAAATCCACTAAAATCAATAACAAAGCTGTATTGTATAGGCAAACCGACCACGTCTTCGCCAATTGCTTTTGCCAAGACCAGTCCACCACCCTTTTTCTTCTCTTCACCATAATGGTACGCACTATTGACTTTATCTTTCAGAGTTTCTGACCAAATATCACGAGGGATGGAAACAAGTGCTACGCTGTGACTGTTTTGATCTAATGAGAGAATGAGCATCGTGTCAGTAAGATCAGATCCTTCATGTGCTCCGCCGCCTATGCCCAACACTAAAATATTTGTGCGATTATCGGATTTTTTAAGCGGGGCACCACGTTGAAAAATCAACTGAAAAATGGTCGTTGCCGTAAGTCCTGTTTCTTTTTTAAACCGCTGTCCCCATGCTACGAGTTTCCATGAGGCACCAATTGTTCCCACAAGAAACAAAAACAACAGAAAGAGTCGTATTTTCGGCCAATAAACCCGTTTAAACTTTGGTTCCATAAAAGGATGCACTACTCAAGAAGATGCACGAACAATGAGTTGAAAAAATGTCTCTGGATCAAGACTTGCTTTGCCGACTCCAACACCAGATAGACCATCTTGAGCAGTAAATCCGGCGACATTTTCTGCAGTAACGCTACCACCATATAATATAGGAATACGCCCAAGATTTTGAATAAGTTTCATAGCAAATGCGTTGGCATTTTGTGGCGTATCCGGCGTGCCTGACCCAACAGCAAAAAGCGGCTCATATAACACCATGCCATGTGCTGAAAAATCCGGCACCTCTTTTTTTACTACTTCTGCCTGAGAAATTTCTGAAACACACACAATAGGAATAATGCCGTGACTCATACACTCTTTGATCTTTTGAATAACGAGTGTATCTGTTTCTCCAAAATGCGTACGGCGCTCCGAGTGACCAACCAGTGCATACGAAATGGGTGTTCCCAACATAGATGCTGCAACCTCCCCGGTATATGCACCACTATCGAAAGGAGAAATATCCTGAACACCAAGTGATACAGGGAGTTTCGCATCCCAAAAAAGAGAAAGATGATGAAACGCAGGACAGAGGATGACACGCACATTGGGAGGAATCTCCTGTGCATGTTGGGCAAACGTGGTAAGCCACGTTTTAGCTTCATCAATTGTTTTATTTGCCTTCCAATTTCCCAGCACAACCGGTGATTTCATTATGGTAAGATTATACTCTATGAACGAGAATTTTCTCAACGATTTAAACAAAGAGCAACGAGAAGCAGTCACCCACACGGAAGGACCGGTGCTTATTTTGGCGGGAGCCGGCAGCGGCAAAACGAAAGTGCTCACGTATCGTGTAGCCTATCTCGTGACCCAAAAACATGTCTCTCCCCATCAAATTCTTATGGTTACATTTACCAATAAAGCAGCTGGAGAAATGAAAAAGCGCATACAAAAACTTCTTCCTCCGGGCAGTGAGTTACCATTTGCCGGCACATTTCACTCTCTGTGTGTCAAAATTCTCCGTATCGATGGAAAAGAAATCGGTATCCCGGCTAATTTTGCGATTTATGATGAGCAAGATCAACTCGACGCTATTCGCCAGATTATGAAAACTCTTGATATTTCAATAAAGAGCTTCCATCCTCACGCTATCCTTCATACCATTTCTGAAGCAAAAAACGAGCTCATCTCTGCTATGGAATATCCTCAATATGCACGCGGACACTTTCAGGAAATCGTTGCGCGCATCTATACGGACTACCAAAAAATGCTTCACGACAACCAAGCACTCGACTTTGATGATTTACTCGGAAGAACAATTCAGCTCTTTGAGAAAGCCCCGAAGGTCTTGGGGAAATATCAGGAAACGTATCACTATGTCTTAGTCGATGAATATCAAGATACCAATAAAGCACAATATACACTCACCAAAATGCTTTCCGGACGGTATCACAACCTCTGTGTGGTCGGCGATGCATCACAAAGCATTTACCGGTGGCGAGGTGCTGACTTTCGCAATATGTTGAATTTTAAACGTGACTTTCCCAATGCCGCGGAATTTCATTTGGAACAAAACTACCGATCCACCCAGACGATTTTAGATGCAGCATTTGGCGTCATTTCTAAAAATACCTCGCATCCGATTTTAAAACTTTGGACCAATCGCCATGGGGGCGAAAAAATCATTCTCTATGAAGGAAGAACCGAACAAGATGAAGCCATGTTTTTAATCCAAACCATCTTGCAAGCAAGTCGACCATTTACCGACTTTGCTATTTTGTATCGCACTAACGCACAATCACGCACATTGGAAGAAGCATTTTTGCATGGAGGCATTCCCTATGTTTTAGTAGGAGGAACACGATTTTATGAACGGAAAGAAATCAAAGACGTGCTTTCGTATTTGCGGCTCCTCGCCAATCCCAAAGATATGGTGTCGTACAGGCGCATAGAAAAATTAGGAAAAGGGAGAATGGAAAAATTTTTACAATTTGCAAATCCCATAAACGACGATAATAAACTTATTGATCTTACGACTCTTGAACTTCTTGATAAAGTGGTGGATGCCACTGATTATTTGAGTATCTACGATGCCAATGTGGAAGAAGAAAGCTATCGACTGGAAAACATTAAAGAGCTGCGGTCTGTAGCAGCAGAATTTTCTGATATTGCCCAATTTTTAGAAAATGTTGCACTTATGGAGAAAGCGTATGTTCCGGATAAAATCCGGACAAAGGATGGCAATCGACCTGCAGTCACCCTTATGACTATGCATGCCGCCAAAGGCTTAGAGTTCCCGATTGTTTTTATGGTCGGTATGGAAGAAGGACTCTTTCCCCATAGTCGATCGCTGATGGATAAAGAGGAACTAGAAGAAGAACGAAGGCTTTGTTATGTGGGCATAACCCGCGCAAAAGAAAAATTATATCTCACGTATGCCAACCGCCGTCTTTTTTTTGGATCGCGAAGCAACAACATGATTTCCCGATTTATCGCAGACATTCCCGAACATGCGTTAGATCTTCAGGTGTCACTCAATCCCGATCGAGGCTTCCATTCAGAAGACTTTCTTATTTAGCAATAAGTTTTGCCGCTGCCAACACCATAACGCCAATAACTACCAAAAGAGAAAGAGTAATTTCAATCTGCAAAAATGTACGCGCAATGCCTTTGACACGACCAAATGAAAAAAATGGAAAAGTCGACTGTCAATCGGGAGCCAGGAAATTGCCTTGGTTTTCCGCGTCTGTTTTTTCATCTTGTCCCATTGTAACACAGGAAAAAAAGAGCGATAATGGGAAATATGATAAAGCCTATCCAGACAAGCCAAAGGGATTGGGATGTGCACGCTGGCCACCCGTTACAATCCTGGGCATGGGGAGAATTTCGAAAGACCATGGGCGTGGACGTAGTGCGACACAAAGGAGGCTTACTCACCTTCCATAAAATTCCCCATACTCCATGGACCATCGGCTATTTCCCTAAAGGCCCCATTCCAACAAACGAGATGATGGGGGAATTACTAAAGATTGGCAGAGAGAAAAATGCTATTTTTATCCAACTCGAGCCGAATGTGATTTGTCATTGCGAGGAGCGAAGCGACGTGGCAATCTCTAAAAATCAATCTACAGAGATTGCTTCGCTAATCGCTCGCAATGACAATCTATTGAGACTTTCTCACCACCCGCTTTTTACCAAATACACTTTTGTCCTGGATCTCACCAAATCCGAAGACGAACTCCTCAAGGACATGCATCCAAAAACGCGATACAACATAAAAGTCGCACAAAAACACGGCGTAGTTATTGCCGAAGATAATTCACCACAAGCATTCGAGGTGTATCTTGAACTCACTCAACAAACAACCGAGCGCCAAGGATTTTATGCCCACTCAACAAACTATCATAAAAAAATGTGGGAAATAATGCGCAATGCCGACATCGCACATTTATTTACCGCCTCATACAAGGGATCAACCCTTGCGGCATGGATTGTCTTTGTTTGGAAAGATACGGTCTACTACCCTTATGGTGCATCATCTCGTAACCATCGAGAAATCATGGCGCCAAATCTTTTACTTTGGGAAATTGCCAAATGGGCTAAAAAACAAGGGCTCAAATATTTTGATCTCTGGGGAGCACTCGGTCCTTCGCCGGATCCCAATGATCCATGGTATGGATTCCATAGGTTTAAAGAAGGATATCATCCGAAACTCATAGAGTTTATCGGCTCGTACGATTTGGTCATCAATCCTCTGTTGTATAAATTCTATAAGATTGCAGATACCATCCGTTGGTTTTTATTGAAATTGAAACTCCAAATATAATCACAAAAATTCATTATTCTCATCATGGTAACATGTTAACACGTTAATATGGAACTCCAACAATCTCCCCTTTATACTCAATACATCAAAACACTGGGCTGGCAAGTTTTGACCATTGATCGAACACAAATTTTCATTCGTCATATTCCATTGAGCGGGACTATTGCAAAGATCCAACGACCAACGAAATTACCCCAAACAGATAAACTCATACCACTTCTTAAAACGCACCATGTGCGAACAATTATCGCCGAAGCAAGCCAAAAACAAAATCCAGAAAAATTTTCTTTATGGTGCCAAGCATTAAAAAAACATTTCAAAATAAGTTCAACTCCTTATATTCCCACAAAAACAATTCTTGTTGATCTCACAACGAATGAAACAGAAATTTTTCAACGATTCACTGAAGCAAAACGACGCGCCGTTCGGCGGGCACAAAAAAACAATCTCCGAATCAAAGAATCAAATAGTATCGATGATTTAATCAAAATAAAAAATAAATCAGCGGGATTTTTAGGATTTCTCACCACATTTGGCATCAAAAAACTCTGGCCGATTTTCGGACCTAAAAACGGAGCAATACTTCTTGCATATACTCCTCAACAAAAATTGGTCGGTGGAGTTCTCCTTCTTTTTTGGGAAAAAACTGCATACTATTGGATTGCAGGTGCCACGCGTGAAGGAAAAAAAATATTTGCACCCACACTTCTCGTCTGGGAAGCGCTCAAACTTTCCAAACTTCACGGCGCAAAAAACTTTGACTTTGTCGGCGTCTGGGATGAACGCCTCCCCCACCAATATGATTCCTGGAAAGGGTTTACAAAATTCAAAGAAGGATTTGGAGGGAAAACTACCTATTACCCTATTGCCACGCTTCACAGATGAGGCGAAATTCGCAAAAGTCACAATGCTTGCCGGGAGTCGGCCGAAAATCACTTCGCGAAATTTCCTCTGATTTTTGTGCAATGGTTTCTCTTGCTTTTTCTAATTGTTCTTTTGTACGGGTTGAAGATATCTTTTCTTGTCCCTCAAAAAAATAAAATGAAACGATAACGTCTTCTGGTTTCTTTTTGTAAATCCCTTCATCGGTTGCGGCCATTGCATACACCGTTAACTGCAAATCATTTGCAGGATTTTTGACTTTCGTCGCTTGACCGGTTTTATAGTCAATAATTTCAATTTTATTATTTTCTAACGCATCCACACGATCAATTTTTCCCCCAAGTTTTAACATCGGCGTTATTTTTATCTTAAATGACTGCTCTAAATCTTTTGGAATTTTTTTCGGATCATATCCTTTCTCATAAAAACCAATAAGCAATTCCTTGCCATGATCTTTCATTTTTTTCTCATAGGCTTTATCACCAAATCCAATAGACAACCATTGCGTATCAAGAAGTTGTAATAGTGTATCTTTTGTTGGGTGTTCTCCACTTTTTACTAACTCATAAAATGCCCGCACCGTTTTATGCATCATGTCGCCGAATGCAAGCGCTGCCGACTGTGGTACCGGAATCTTTAATATATATCGGTATTTATATTGCAACGGACAGGTGACAAACGTATCCAATTGCGAATAGGAAAGATACGTAATGGGTTGATGAGGTGATGTTGCAATTTGTGGTTCTTCCTTTTTTTCCCAATCGAGAAGGGTCAATTGTTTTACTTCTTGTGATGCCGGACGAATTATGTGTGACAGATCTCCTAAAGTTTCTGCAATAAACGGAGACAATTTTTTTTCTCGTTTTCCTTCACCATAGTATTTGGCAGCAGTAAAAAATAACTGGTCCCGCGCCCGCGTCATACCCACATAAAAAAGCCTGCGTTCTTCTTGTAAATGAAAATCGCCGCTGGGCAAAATTTCTTTCACTAAACCATCAGGGATAGGAATTTGTTCCCGTCGTTCCATACTAGGGAATCGATGGGAGACAAGGTTGACCAGAAACACCACCGGAAACTCCAAGCCTTTCGCAGAGTGGATCGTAAGAATGTTCACTGCATTATTAACAGACCAATCCATATCTGCGGCGATGGGCGACTCCCCCAAATTCATCGAAAGGTCAATCCAGTCAACAACCGCAAATACACTCGCATCCTCATGCTCTGCTTCATACGTTTTGAGTTTATTAAAAAATTTTGCAATATTCTGGGCAATTTTTTCTTCTTTGATTGTTTTATATGAAGTAAATTGTTGAAGAAGTCCCGTATCCTGCAAAAAATAATAAAGGATCTGCCCTGCGGTTTCTTTTTTGATAAGTCCTAGATGATGATGAACCATATCTACGATTCTTTTAACTTTCTCCTGCGACTCTGCGGAAATCGCTATTGCCGTGGGCGTTACCTGCTCACACGCTTCAAAAAGAGATGTTCCAAATTTTTTGGCATAATTAGTGAGTACCGCTACATCCCGTGGTGGCAGTCCCAACCAATCCATAGTAAGCACACGATACATAGCCACACTATCTTCGAAGTTATACAAAACTTTTAAATATGCGATGAGATCTTTTATTTCCGGTTGGCGAAACAATTGGCCGGGGCCTAAAAACTGATAGGGGATACCCAACCGAGATAACGCACGGACAAAAGGCTCCGCATAATTGTTTGCTCGTACCAAAATCGCTATGTCTTTCCATTCATAATTTTTAATTTTAAATTTTAAATTTTTAATTGTTGTCGCTACTTCCTCTGCTTCATTTTCCACTCGATCAGTATAGATGACTTCGATATTGTCTCCTTTAATTCGCCGCATGCTTTCCAATTTTTTATCAATATGTTCTGCAACCTCCAGTCGATCTGGATTATTCTGTTGGATAAAGTCATACGAGCGATCCAAAATTTCTTTGGTGGAACGATAATTTTTGGTGAGGACAATAATTTTTGCTTTCGAGAACCGAGTCCGAAATTGAATCATGTTAGAAACCGCTGCTCCCCGCCAACGATAGATTGCCTGGTCATCGTCGCCAACAACCGTAATATTTTTTCGCTCGCCGGCTAAAAGAATTCCTAATTCATTTTGCGCAAAATTCGTATCTTGAAATTCATCAATCAAAATATATTTAAATTGCTCTTGATATCGCTTCAAGATGTGTTTCCGTGTTCGAAAAAGTTTTAAGGTGTTACTGATAAGATCTGAATAATCCGCTCGTCCTTCTTTCACCTTCAACTCCTCATAGGTTCTGTATGCCTTGGCCAGTTCGAGGTATTTTTCTCTTTCTTCTGATGCTTCCTTCTGGTCTTTGACCCAATTGAAATATTGCTCTGGCGTTACATCTTCGTCTTTCAATCGACTGAAGTGCTGTATCATCCCGCTTATAAATTTCGTAGGATTTCCCAAAGGTCGAAAATAGGATAGATCGAATTTAAAAAGATTTTTTCGGAAAAACAAAATAGTTTCTGCTTCCGTCATCAATTTGTATCCAGGGTCAAGGCCGATGTTGATAGATTCATTTCGCAGTATTCGATCGCAAAATGCATGAAAAGTGGAAATCCACATCTGCGTCACACCATAAGGGAGTGCTTGGTCTACCCGTTCTTCCATCTCGCGACTTGCCTTTTCCGTAAATGTGAGTGCCAAAATTTCGGCTGGATGCGCGCGGCCAGAAGAAATAAGATGCTTAATGCGTTCGGTAACTACCGTCGTTTTGCCAGTGCCCGCACCAGCAATAATCAGAAGCGGCCCATCACCAAAGTTTACCGCTTTTTTCTGTTCTTCATTCAGCTTTCGTTCATCAACTGGTGTCTTTACCATCGCCGAGCAATTATACCGTTAGTCTTTTGAAGAAGGAAGGGCATCAAGAGTATGAGTCTGCGAAAGTTTTTGGCCAAGAAGCTGAAAGGAGCCCGTCACGGTACTCATGCTATTGTAGGCGTTATTCACATGTTTTCCCAAGACTCCCATATTTTCTTCCACTTTACTGTAATCTTTTTGAATCGCACGCAATAGTTGAAACACTTCTTTTGATTTTTGCTCTAATTCTTTTCCTTGAAAACTCACGAGCAATACCTGCAGATGTGCATAAAGCGTATTGGGGGATACAGGATACACCCGACTTTTTCGCGCATACTCCATAAGATCTCCATTGTTTGCAATTTCGTAATAGACGGATTCTGATGGAATATACATGAGGGCAAAATCCATAGTCCCTTCCTCCGGCAAAATATATTTGCGACTTATATCGCTGATATGTTTTTTCACATCAGTCATAAAATCCCGTTTGGCCCGATTTCTTTCAACTTCTGTTTCTCCTTTGTACATCAAATTAAATTGCTCCATGGGAAATTTGGCATCGATACACAAAAGCCCGGCATCGGTTTTAAGAATTGCATCCACTTTGGCACCAGATTTGAACGCATATTGCAAGTGAAATGAGTTTTTTGGGAATGTTTGGCCGATCATGTCCGTAAGGACCTGTTCACCAATGTTACCGCGCAGTTTTGGCGATTGCAGAAATTCCTGAAGATTTTTAATACCGCGGCCGACTTCCGACATTTCTCCTAAATTGTGCTTAAGATCACCAATCACGCGGGCTGCCATATCAAGCCGATCATTGAACTGCTTCGTATTTTCTTGAAGTACCTTTGTCATATCGCTCGTTGAACCTCTCATGGCATCGCGAAGCACTTCGTTGGTGTGTTCAATAGATGCTTGCATATTTTTAATCCACATCCAGATAAGCATGGCAAAACCAAAAAGGAGAATCACAAGAATAATAATGAGAGCACTTGGCATAAATCTCATTGTAGCATCAGCATCCAACCTCTACAATAAACTTATGCATCGCCGACAACAAAATTTCTGGTGGTTATTTATTGGCATCATTGGCATAAGTATATTGGGATGGTTTACCAACACATTTTCGCCAGAAAAAATAATATTTCGCGCACTATTTTTCTTGATTATTTTCATCACCACCACTTCCCTCTCCTTCTATGTGTTAAATAATGTGCGACGTTCAGTACTTATCAGCATAGGTCTCGTCAGTTTTCTCTTATTACGCATGGCAGGGCTTCGGGAATTATTTTATGTCATCCTACTTCTTGCCTCCCTCATTTCCCTTGAGGTATTCTTCCAAAAACGGTAGAATTGGCCCATGGCAAAGAAATTTTATATTACGACTGCTATCCCCTACGTCAACGCCAAACCATAATATAGCTTGAACGCTTTTATATTCTGATCTCTTCGCATATAATAAGAGTAATGTCCTCAACTTTCTTTTCTAAATTTAAGCTTCGTCATTGGTACCTCGATAAACAACAATCTTCCTATAGAATTGCCGAAATCTGTGGTTGCGACCCAAAAACGGTGTATTATTGGCTTAAAAAATACAACATTCCCACAAGACCGAAAAAAACTGCGTCAGTTAGTAAAACAGAGCTTAATAAGCTATACAATGCAGGGCTCTCACTAAAAACAATTGGACTCCGCTTGGGCATAACTCCAAGTGCCATATACCGTAAAATGGTGCTTTTTCATCTCCCTAGACGTTCTCCCTGGGATACAAATACCATCCATCCGCGCAACAATTTTTCTGATAATGCTTTAGAGAAAGCCTACTTAATTGGTTTTAGAATCGGTGACTTAAACGTAGTAAAAAAGAGCAATGCTTCTTCAGTGAAGGTAAAATCAAATACGACGCATGTTGTCCAGGTGCGGTTAATGAAGTCATTGTTTTCACAATATGGACCCGTTTGGGTAAGCTCACCTGAATCACGAAAAAAAGTTTACCACTTTACTGCTCACCTCAATAGTTCTTTTAACTTTCTTGTCCCAAAACCAACTATTATTCCTAGATGGATTTTCCGATCACAAATCTATTTTTGGGTATTCCTTGCAGGTTATATCGATGCCGAAGGAACTATCAAAATTTATGCTCAACGAGCGCGTTTACGCATTGGCTCATACGATACAATTATCCTTGGACAAATCCATCAAAAACTTTCCTCACTGCAAATTAAGAACTCTTTTCGTCTTGAAACCAAAACTGGTTACAATAAACAAAATGGAAATTTTTACCGAGTAGACATAATGGATAGATTTGCCCTCAATCAATGTCTTCTGAAGCTCCTTCCGTATCTAAAACACCAAAAACGACGCCTAGATGCACACACTGCCCTTCAAAATGTCGTTGCAAGAATGTAGAAGTTCGATCTTTCTGTTAAAATATACACTATGTCCAAGTTTTATATCACTACTCCAATCTATTATGTAAATGATGTTCCTCATGTTGGACATGCATACACCACGCTTGCTGCGGATGTTATTGCCAGATATTATCGCCAAAAAAATGGAGATAAAAACGTTTTTTTCTTAACCGGAACGGATGAGCACGGTGCAAATGTCGCGCAAGCAGCTGCCAAACACGGAAAAACGCCAAAAGAATATGCGGATGAAGTTTCACCGCGCTTCCAAGAGGCATGGAAACTTTTAAATATTGAACCCGATTATTTCATTCGCACTACAGATCCTCGCCATGAAAAAATTGCTCAAGAAATACTTCAAAAAATTTATGACCGCGGATACATTTATCCCGGAACGTATGAAGGATGGTACTGCCTCGGATGTGAACGATTCTATGCCGAATCAGAACTGGTCAATGGCAAATGCCAGCTGCACCCCACAAGAGATCCGATCTATCAAAAAGAAAAAAATTATTTCCTTAAACTACAAGAGCTTGTCGAAAAAGAAGTACTCCCTCGCATAGAAAAAAGCGAATATCGCATTCTTCCCGAAGAACGACACAATGAGATAGTCACACGCGTCAAACAAGGAGTGAAAGATATTTCTGTTTCAAGGGCTGGCGTTTCCTGGGGCATCCCTATTCCATGGGACAAGGAACAAACTATTTATGTATGGGTGGAAGCACTATTAAATTACTATTCAGCGACACAATTTATCGAAGGAAAAACAAAATTTTGGCCGCCTGATGTTCAATTCATGGCAAAAGATATCGTCTGGTTTCATAGTGTCATCTGGCAGGCATTACTTGTTGCTGCTGATCTTCCGCTTCCCAAGACCATTTTTGCACACGGATTTTTTACCATCGATGGTCAAAAAATGTCTAAATCTTTGGGTAATGTCGTATCACCACAACAATTAGTAGATAAATATGGCGTCGATGGATCGCGATATTTGTTGCTTTCAGCCTATCAATTCGGCAGTGATGGAGATTTATCATTAAGTAAATTTACCGATCGATATAATGCTGATTTAGCAAACGGCTTGGGAAATCTCGTGGCAAGAGTTGCAAAACTTGCAGAACTAAAAAGAGTTCAATTAAGTACTGCTTCTCAAAGGCTGCAGCTACATATTCCAACGTATATCGAAGAAACATATGCTACTCTTGTGGAGACCTTCCAATTTAACGTTGTTTTAGAGATAATCTGGCGCGAAATTAAACAACTTGATATCAAAATAAACCAAGATGCACTCTGGGATAAATCAAATGAAATTGCTCAAGGGACAATTCCAGATTATATAAAAGATATTAAGCAAATTACTTTTGCATTAAAACCATTTTTACCAGACACCGCTGAAAAAATCCTGGAGCAATTTAAAGGACCAACGATTACATCTCAACCACCATTGTTTCCCAGAATCCAATAATGTTTATTGACACCCATTGCCACTTGAATTTTCCCCAGTTTGACAGCGACCGTGCCATGGTGATCGGCAATGCAAAAAAAGCAGGAGTCAAAAAGTTTATTACCCCAGGTGTTGATCTTTTTTCATCAAAACAGGCAATAACACTTGCCCAAAAACACCTAGGAGTCATTTTTGCAGGAGTTGGATTTCACCCATATGAAGCCCAACAATTTCCCGATGTCAATCAATTAGAAACACTCATCAACAAACACGTCGTTGCCATCGGCGAATGTGGATTAGATTACCATCAATATAAAGGTGAAGAAGCAGCCGGCAAAAAAACAAACCAAAAACGACTTTTCGAAGAACAACTCCAACTTGCCCTCAAACATAACCTTCCAGTCATCATGCATTGTCGGGACGCATATGAAAATTTTTTTACCGTGATTGATAGTCTCCCCTCTCTCCCACGGGGAGTGATCCACTGTTTCTCTGGCGGACTCCAAGAACTACGGATGGCCCAGGAACGAAACTTTTTTGTCGGGATTGACGGCAATGTGACGTATTCTAAACAACTTTCACTGATTGTTCCCCACATCCTTCTCTCTATGCTTCTTCTGGAAACCGATGCACCTTACCTAACTCCCGTCCCCCATCGCGGAGAACGAAATGAACCAAAATATATCCCTATTATTGCCAAAACCATAGCAGAGCTTCAAAAAACAACTATTGAAGAAATAGAAAAGCAAACCACTATAAATGCACATTCCCTCTTCCAGGTGATATAATTTAGCTTGACGCTATGGGCCAAATATTTACCCGCTATCCAGCGAGAATGCAACGTTTTCTAGAGATTACCATACCCGCTATCTCATGGCTTCTGGTCACGATGCCGCTCTGGCTTTCTTTTTCCCATCCGGCACTCGTTGCCTACTTCGTCATAACGTTTGACGTCTATTGGTTTTATAAATCCATTACGCTTGCCTATCACGCTATACGGTCATATATTACACTGCAGGCACATATTGTGACAGACTGGCTAACGCTTGCCAAACCCATCGAAAATTTTTCCAAACTTTACCACGTCATCATCATTCCAGAATATCGTGAACCAATGCATATTCTCCAAAGAACTCTTGAGAACCTAACCAAACAAGACTTCCCTAAAAACCGACTCATTATTGTCCTGGCAACCGAAGCCAAAGATGAAACAGCAGAAGAAACCGGACAAATGCTCAAAAATGAATTTGGTAAATATTTTGGCCACTTCTTGATCACGCAACATCCTCTGGAGCCTGGGGAAGTAGCGGGAAAATCTTCCAATATGGCGTGGGCAGGAAAAAAAGTAGTGGAAGCACTCAAAACATGGCATATTCCCATCGACCACGTGACGGTGACTTCCTGTGATGCAGATGCCCTCCTTCACCCTAAATACTTCTCCTATTTAAGCTACCAATATCTAACCGATCCGGAACGGAACTATCATTTCTATCAAGGGGCAATTCTTTTTTACTCTAATATCTGGCGAATCCCCATCCCCAGCCGAGTACTCAATACTATGAATAGTATTTGGAATCTTTCACTATTATCTCAAAGCAATCGACTTATTAACTTCTCCACCTATTCCCTCTCTTTATCTACCGCAGTAAAAGCCGGATATTGGGGCATAGATGTAATTCCTGAGGATTATCATTTATTTTTCAAAGTGTACTTTACTTTGGGACAAAAAGTCCGAACAAAAAGTATCTTTCTGCCTATACTTGTGGACGCCGCAGAGAGTCACGGATTTTGGAAAACTATGATTAATCAATATGAACAATCAAAACGTTGGGCATGGGGTATATCGGATATTCCCTTTGTTATACGAAATGCCTTCACTCATTCTGAAATTCCATTGGGAGATAGACTGCGGCGTATCATCCAACTTCTGGAACAACATATTTTTTGGCCATCCAATTGGTTTATTCTCACCATCGGCAGCTCAGTGCCGCCGCTTATTAATCCAGCATTTCGGCGTACCGTATTGGGACACAATCTTTCTACCTTATCATCAGGAATCCTTACGGTATCGGCAATCTTTCTTTTAGTCGTTATCATCCTCGATTGGCGTACCAAACCACCCAGGCCCAAAGAATTTGCTCGCTGGCGACTTCCTTTTCTCTACCTGCAGTGGTTTACGCTTCCTTTTGTCTCCTTTTTTCTTTCCGCTCTCCCAGGACTTGATGCACATACACGACTTATGCTCGGAAAACGATTGGAATACCGGGTAACGGAAAAGGTATAATCAATGTATGTTAAACTTTCTCCTGGCGCATACGCCGCTTCTGTATATTACCCAAAGCCTCTGGCGAGATGAAGCCTACTCGATTTTAGTTGCTCAAAAACCCATTACTTTTTTCTTTAGCAAGCTAACGTTTGAGCCGCCATTCTACTATATTCTTCTTCATTTTTGGATCAAATTGTTTGGACCAAGTGAAATTGCGACTCGGTCATTGTCGCTTTTGGCATTTACTCTAGCCACAGTACTCGTCGTCTTTTGGGCAGAAAAGCTCTTTGACAAACATTGGCTCTCGTGGTTTTTACCTGTTTTTTTCTTTCTCAATCCGCAGCTTGCCTACTACGCATTCGAAGTACGAACCTATGGATGGTATATCCTGTTTGCAACCATTTCCATGTTTGCATATATGGAAAAAAAGTGGCAATGGTACATCATTTCTACGGTATTAGGATTTTATACCCACTCTTTTTTTATTCTTCTTCTATTTGTCCAAGGAGTTCATTACTTTGTCACCCATCAAAAATTTTTTCACATTCGCCATCTCAAATCGTTCCTCATTGATCCCATGATGCAGTCGCTCGTCAGTATTGGGCTTTTGATCTCCCCATGGCTCTTCGTCATTCTCCGAGCCTCCAGCAAGTTAACATCATCCTGGTACTATCCCGTTGATTTTCATCTTATTCGCTCCGTCCTGGGAAATATGTTTTTTGGGTACGAAGGGACACCAGCTTCGCTGTGGCCATGGACTATGGCCGTGTCACTTGTTCTCTTGGGAGGATTTCTTTTTGCAATTAAAACGAAAGAGACAAGAAGACAAAATCTCTTCTTTTTCCTTGCTATCTTTTTACCGCTTATCATCATTATCGGTATTTCATTTATAAAACCTTTATTTGTTAACCGATATCTTATCCCCGTCACCATTGCCCAAGTTTTTCTTGTTAGTTTCGCCATTGAAGCAATACCCAAGCCTTGGCTTCAAAAACTTGCCGCAGGTGCAAGCCTTGCAATCGTTCTGATTGCCAATATCATTGCCCCATCATTTCATAAAAAAATTGATATCAGAAGCACGATGATGCAAGTCAATGCATTAAAAACAAACCAAGATGTCATCTTTGCTCAAACACCACTGGTTCTTTTTGAAAGCATATATTACAGCAAAGACCCAAGTCACGTATTTTTATATAATCCCAACGACTCCCCTTTTCCCTGGTATGTAGGTGATATCCTCGTTACTCCTTCTCTTATGGCGACTAATCTCCCCACCTATCCTATCCGTGCATTTTTAGTAAAAGAAGATGGCTCATTTATGGTAGTCTATCAAACAAGCGTGAGTGCCAAACCACGCACTGCGTCTATACAAAAATGAAACTCATAACTACTATTTACTCTGGCACATCCAATGTTATCCAAACCGTTACAACGCTTCAGGGAAATTGGGTTGTTAATGTGAGCATGAAATTTGGTCTTTTCTTTTTTGTTGCCTCATTTGTTCTTATTACATGGCGCTTTAAAAGTCTTCCACCCGCTGTGCCTCTCTGGTATTCCAAGCCGTGGGGAACTGATCAACTCGCTCAACCTTTCTGGCTTTTTCTCCTCCCCATAAGCAGTTTATTTTGGCAGATTGTTGACATAGTCATTGTTACGTACCAAAAAAACCAGTACCGAATTTTTACTCAAGCGCTCTTTCTTTCTACTTTTTTAGTAAATTTTTTATCTTTCGTAACACTGGTAAAAATACTTTTTTTAGTTACCTAAAAATGAATTTTGTACTCCCACCTACTGTTGCCGCCTTGGTAACATTTCTGGCAACACCACTTGTTATTGCACTAGCAAATCATTTCAAACTTGTTGATAATCCCAAACTGAGGTATCATCCAGCGCACACACACAAAGGCATCATTCCTCGAGCCGGAGGTCTTGCGCTTTTTATTGGCATTTTTATCGGTATTCTCATTTTTATACCCATGACAAAACTCGTCATGGGTATCCTCGCCGGATCAGCAATCCTCGTCATTGTGGGACTTTTGGATGATCGAAAAGATGTCCATCCTTACATACGACTTACTACTAACGCCATTGCAGTAATGATTGCTGTTGCAGCCGGTGCTGGTATTCCCTATATCACCAACCCACTCACTGGTGGTTTATTACACCTTGATACATGGCGCATATCATTGCAATTTTTTGGCCCACATTCTATCCTCGTCTGGGCGGATCTTTTTGCGTTTCTTTGGATTATGTGGACTATGAACATCATAGGTTGGTCAGCGGGTGTTGAAGGCCAAATGCCGGGATTTGTCACGATTAGCGCATTGGTATTGGGTTTACTATCTCTCCGATTTAGTTTGCAAGATCCATCACAAATAGCAGTCACTCTCCTGGCATTCATCGTTGCAGGAAGCTTTCTGGGATTTCTTCCATGGAACTTTTATCCGCAAAAAATCATGCCAGGCTATGGCGGAAAAACCCTCGCTGGATTTCTTTTGGCACTTCTTGCCATTTTATCCTACGGAAAATTTGGCACCATGCTTTTAGTTTTGGGAGTACCAATGATTGATGCTCTCTATACTCTTCTTCGTCGTATCGGCAGAAAAAAATCGCTGGTTACGGCCGATCGTGGACATCTACATCACCGACTTTTAGACGTAGGGTGGGGTAGGCGGCGCATTGCCTTGTTTTACTGGATCCTCTCAGCTATACTGGGGGCAATCGCCCTTACGGTCACAAGTCAACAAAAAATCTTCGTGCTGCTTTTAGTCGCCGCAAGTGTGGGAGGTTTCTTAGTATGGGTCAATTTCTTTACGCAATTATCCGAGCCGCAAGACCCAGACAATGGCTGAA
>OBEQ011363742.1_pt1 | contig 22936 bp, 26 predicted proteins | sample 1670901 | NCBI WGS metagenome assembly OBEQ01 (sample SAMEA104232315, study PRJEB22302) | groundwater metagenome | biome: forest; feature: aquifer; material: groundwater | place: USA | collected 2011-08-07 | depth 5.4 m
CAGTCGAAGAAATCAGCCGTTCGCGAAAAAGGAAGTGAAGTGCTTTTTTCGGGGGTGACTGGCTTCGACAGGGAAATCGACATATATGTGCGCGGGGCAAAGCTGTAGTTGCTTTTCAACCGCTACACAAATCCAAGTGCGAATAAAATTGCACGTGCAGTTCTCTCACCTATACAGGTGTCTGATCTGCAGTTCGCTTACGCTTCGGCCTAAGCGACCGTCCGCCAGCTTCACGCTTGATCAGAGCTGAACGGGCGTCACTTCATTCAAGCACTGCTATCGCTCGCCCGGGTGATAGCTAAGACAAGGGCTCGGCACTGCGCGATTCTGTGCATCTCATACTCGCAGTGCTTAAACCAAAAGATGTCCTACGCTTCGTAGACACGCATATATGTTTTTCTCTGGACGGGGGTTCAATTCCCCCCACCTCCACAAATACAAAAATCGTCCCGCGTAAGCGGGCGCTTTTTGTTTGTGGAGGTGGGGGGAATTGAAAGGCGGAGCGATATTTCTGCAGTAGCAGAAATCGCGAGCCAGGGTCGTGAAAATTCTTCGGCGACGGCCGAAGAATTATTCCTGACCGATTCCCTATTCCGAGAGTCGCGGGCGATTCCCCTGCTGACTTCACCCTGCCGTTAGCTATAGATCAGATCCGTAAAAAGGTATTGGCGGGTCTGCAATGTAATCCTTATAGGTACGGAGCTCCGGCAGCTTTTGTTCGAGCGCTGCGCGTTCCCTTTCTCTAGCGAGGTTCCACGATTGCCACGTAAATCCCTCCTGTTGGTCAGCTTCATACTCACCGTAGAGCGAACGCGCGATGACCCCGTGCATGTTCGCGTCAACCGTCTGAAGTGCCTTCATTTTTTCCGCGGTTGCGTCTTCAGATAAACCCATCAGGTACCAGACATCGAGTTTCCCTGCCGTTGCATAGCGGTCAAGATTCTTCTGCGCAATAAAGGCGTCCGGATTCAGAAAATTCATGCCTGCCAGAAAAACAACGACCGCAAAGAATATTCGTAACGAGAATGTATTCTCTCTGGTATCAACAAATATTTTATAGAGTAAGAACACATAGACCACGGCTAGCAAGATAATAAATGCGTGGCTGTACAGACGCAGCGTGGTAAATCCGAATGCGGCTTCGTACAACGAGAGTCGGTTAAACGCGAAGACCATGAGCACCATTACTTGCACGACTAATGCCGTGCTCAGATATTTAAATGCTTTTGAGTGGTGCTCTGCATTTCTTTCAATGAGCTTTTCCGTTGCCAGCATTATCAGATAGCTGAACGCAGAGACAGCAATAAGCTCGAAGAATCCCTGTCGCGCATATTCCGCAAACGTGAAGGTGTCGTTGGTGATATTGAGTACGCCGCCAAAAAGATACGTTGCCTGCAATCCAATAAATGTCAGAAAGAGTGCATTTACGGAACCAAGAAGAATCGAGGTCTCAATATGCCCCATCGGACGCTTCGGCGTTGTAGTAGAGTCTTTGGCTGGAGATCTCGCGGAGAAAGAGTACCCGAGTGCACCGCACAGACCCGCGAAGGCAATGAGTATCACATACGGATGCTCCGGCGAAACGAGATGCAAGTTGAAAATAACCGATAACAGTTCGTGAAATGTCGGGTCGGCACCCGCAAACAAGAGCACGAAGAGTATCAGTATGGGCACCGTGATGAGGACGCCTCGTATTATTTGTTTCGATCTGGTATTGGCCGGTTTGGAAAAAGGTAATCGTACGGATGTCACCGTGTCTATAAGTGAAATGAAATACGAAAGCGGAAGCCCCAATATTTTCAAGTAATCATACGGGATGAACTCCCGTATCGACCCGCGCACGTTGACTTCGGTGACGAGGAGCAATACAAGCATTGTGGCCAAAATATTAAGTACCGTAAGCAACGGGTTGGCACGGATCGCAACCATCACCGAAAAGAATAGTGCCAAGAGCAGCAGCAACAGTACGTCACGGGAAAACTTCCGGCGAAACAGCCACGTGAGCAGAATCAGCGAAACGCCGATCAGTATAGTGAATGCGGGTGCTGAAATCCCCGGTATGTTCCAGATAAAAAAGTAGTCAAACACACATGCGAGAATCAGGGAAAAGGCGAGGAAAATCAGAGATCTGTTACCTACAGCCGGCGGTTCATGGTCGTTCATACTTACAAGCTATCACTGAAGTGAAAACCCTGCCAGAACAGAACCCAAAGCCGCCGCGTCAGACGCGGCGGCTTTGGGTTTCTATAGGTATTGAATTACATCTCTATACCCGCCGTCACGGTGACGTTCCCGTCGCCTGTGTCGGTGATGTAGGCCCCAAACGTGCGTCCCGACTTTGTCGCCGAAACGACCGTAGCACCGCCCATGCTGGCAGTACCTTGAATGCTCCAGCCGGCAGACGTGAGCTGCTGCTTGTAATAGTCGGCAACAGCCGAAACCGAACCGTGCGCACTGTAGGAAACCGCCGAACCGGCTTTTCCGGTCTGCGGATTTGAAGTGCCCGAGTAGACGATCGTCGCTCCCGAATAATTCGCGGGTGCGTCCGACGGCCAATTCTCCGGCATGGAGGTACCTCCGACGGTCGCGCTATTTCCCTGCGCGTCTGTGTAGGTCGTCGACCCATCCATGTGCGAATCCGTGTTGACGCCTGCCGCCATGCCCATCATGCCGGTTGCGCCGCGCATGAGAAGCCAGCCGATGAGGGCAAGCACGATAATACCGCCGATAACGTACCACATCTTGTTTGCGCCCGATGTAGGGGGCGTGTTTCCTTCCGGCATATAATTCTATTGATTATGGATAACAGACGCATCCTCGCATCTGTTTTCATGAAGCGCAAGAGTGCCTGAAGTTACTTTTTTTCCACTCCAGCGAGGTTTGTTAGAGCGATCAACAGAACGAGAAGCGTGTATGCAAACGGGGGCCACCAGAGACCGATCTGCATGCAGAGGAACGAAACGATGGCAACAGGGATGCTCGCGTACAGCGCCACAATGTAGGATTCTTTGAATGGCATTGTTTGCCTTCGCAGAAGTGCATACAGGAATACAGCGCACGCCGGCACAAGTACATAGAGCAGATGAAAGACGGTCATGAAAAGGGCGATCACGAATGCGGCAACGAAACACAGGAGTGCCGCACCGATCGTGCCCATGGTGCGGAAGTACGGCCGGATCTTCTCGACAATGCCGACAACACGACTCTTATCTATCGTGGTCGTTCCTTTCATGGTGGCGAACGATGCGATACGTTGTTGATTCGATTCACCCGAAATAAGATACGTTTTCTTCACAAGAATGTAGGTGGAATATGTTTCGAGGTCGTCGCCGGAGAGCGCTCCCTGCGTGTCGATGACAGCGATATTTTCCGGTGTATCTTCAAACGTATTTTTTACATAGTACGGCTCGGGCTGATTAATCGATGCGTTGCCGTCTACGATCGTGAGCACGAGCTCGTCGGGATAGCTGTTCTCGATGGAGGTGAGGACATCGCTCGATACGAATGCGACGATGCCGACGAACATCCAGACCGCGATAACAGCGGCGTAGACGAGCGCGACCAAGCCATAGAGCTTGATAGGGCCAAAGAGCGCTTGCGTGCGTGCCTGCGCGTAAAAGGCGGGGTCGTGCAGGGTTGAGCGTATGGTTTGAAAGAGCTGCATGGTTGTTTCTACTTCATGCGCTTAAACCACACCTCCTGATGCCCTGCCGCATACGGTGCAACTTGGTAGTTGTTGAAAATGAAAGTGACTTTGTCTTTACTCACGACAAACGTGCTGTAGTTTTCGGGTTTTGGATCGGCCCCCTCCGGAAACGCAAGATCCCCGCCAAACTGCCTTTTCAATTCTTCGATCGAGCTTTCCGCGACTTGCGGCAGGGTCTTCCCTATCAGGGCGAGTGCATCATCAAGTGTGAGCTCCTTGCCGGTCGTGCGGTCGACGTTGACGCCGATGAGCGCGGTGTTCGGGTGCGCACCGCCGGTGTACTCCGAGATCGAAAGCTCAACAGAAACGATGTCGGGTCCCGCATACGTGGAATCAAAGGAGCCCGTGAGTTCATTCTGCGAGACGCTCGAATCCGCCGGATTTGCGGGATACTTCTTGAATTCGGTGATCGCTCTGTCGACGACCGCTTTTATTTTTGCGTCGACGACGGGAATAGCGAATTGCGGATAGCGTATTTCGATACGATACGTAGCGGTCGATGTAGCGATGACCTCTGTTTTCATTTCTGTGCCGTCTGCTGTGGTTTCTGTCGTCGTTGCGGTGTTGGTACCCAACAATGGAGCTCTCGGAGCGTAGGTGTACAGGAGGAATGCGATCCCCAGAAGGATAATGAGGGCGAGCAGATATCCTCCAATTTTCATCATTGCATGAGTATACCAAGCAAATAGAAACACAAAAGCCGCCCTTCGACTTTGCTCGGGGCGGCTTGTGTGTTTTAACGGGATAAAAATTACAGCTTGGATATCCCGACGGTTACGTTGAGGACGCCCGCGTGTGTCTCAAGAATGGTCACCGTGACCTTGCGTGTGTCCTTGGTCGCCGCAAGCTGGACCGATCCGAGCACGTTGCCTTGGCCGCGGAAGGTCCATCCGTGTGCCGTGAACTGGGATTTGAAGAATGCCACCGCAGTCGCGGGCGTACCGGAGCCCGTGTAGACGATCGTGGGACCCACGACTTTCGTCTTCGGATCAACTCCACCCGAATACGTGATCTTGGCACCGGACTGGAGCGCAGGCGCATCCGCCGGCCATCCCGCCGGATATTTGCCGGCACCCGTGGTCGCCGTTGTACCGCTTCCCGTTTCGGAAGTGTCGCTCGTCGAGCCGGCCGGCTGATCGGTGCCCATCTGGGAACTGAGCGGGCCGCCATTTGAGAGCGCCCATACGATGAGCGCAACGGCCGCGATAATGCCAATAACGTGCCACGCATACTTCGTACAGAGTGACTTCAGATTCATGTTTCCATTGGACATACTTGTTCTATTAGTTTGATAACTCCTCTCAGTCTACCATTCATGAAGACGCGGTAGTCCCCTCTTTCTTTCACACTGTGCACTACCGTGGCATTACAATGGTGAGCATCTCATGAAGAAAACACTATTCTCTTTGCTGGGCATCTTCTTTGCACTGTGCTTTGTGCTTTTGGGGTCCCGCTCTACTGAGGAGGCCAGCCCGATCGCCCTTTCGCAACTTGCCGATGCGGTCGCTACATCGACATCCGCAACGAGCACGCTTCCCCTGCCAAAAGATACGTACCCTGTCGTCAAAGTGATCGACGGAGATACGCTCGATGTGCTTAGAGAAGGAAAGTCCGTGCGGCTGCGACTCATTGGCCTCGATACGCCCGAGACGGTAGACCCGCGCAAGCCGGTGCAGTGTTTCGCCAAAGAGGCGTCGGGCAAGGCGAAGCAGATACTTTCGGGCGTTGACGTGCGATTAGAATACGACGCGTCGCAGGGTACCTACGACAAATACGGTCGTACCCTCGCCTACGTCTTTGTGCCGGCGAATTCAAAACAGGAAGGAATATTGTTCAATGAATATATGATCGCGGAGGGATACGGGCATGAGTATACCTATAATTTGCCGTACAAATACCAAAAGGAGTTCAGAGCAGCCGAGCAGAAAGCCCGCGAGGAGAAGAGGGGCCTGTGGGCCGATGGCACGTGCGCGGGCAACACCAAAAAAGCCGCGGCATCATGAAGTGGGCATCCACACCACGCGTACAGAGGCGCCGGTTTCTTCTGTATACTTCGCACATGCGCAATTCAACCATACCCGCCGCGAGTATCGTTGGCTTTGCGATCTTGATAAGCGGGTTGTTGTCTTTTTTTGCTCCGCAGTACGCAAAAGCTGTTGGGGCGGAATGCCATACAGCGACTCAGGCCGAGGTAGATGCGGGTGCTCTTCCAGGGAGACCTGTGTGTCCGGCAGACACCAAAGCCGGATTCACCAATGACGCAGGGCAGGCAAAAGAATATCTCAACAGCTTACCGAACAAGTGCGTCGGGGCCTGCCAGGCTCCGCCCGATAAGGCGCACATAGACAAACTGAACAATACCTTCGCGATATGCGCGGCAGGATTCTTCAAGGCCTATACCCAACAATACGGACCCGTCAGCATCTCTTCCGCATATCGAGACGGCCCATCAGGTGAAAATGCCCGTGCCGGCGGCGTTCCCGGTTCCAACCATACACGAGGGGTTGCTATCGACGTAAACCCCGCCGGAGGCAGGAGCTCCTATCAAACAATGTGGGCATTCGCGAAATCAAATCCGCAATTTGGAGTGTGCTTCCCGCACGAAGGCGGGGACCGGCCTCACATGGTCCTTGGGGGAATCGGGGGCAACGAGGGGGGATCCTGTGCATCAAAAGGAGTTTCAAAACCTTGTAATGGTTTGCCTTTCACTCCTACCAATCCCGGTCCGGACACATCTTCTCTGCAATCACAAATCTCAAACGCAGTTCGCCAAACGCTGGGGATGCAGCAGCCGCCAATGCCGCCCCAGCCACAACTACCGCCGCAACCTATGCTTCCCGCTCAGCCGACGCTTCCTGCACAGCCCCCAATCTCAAGCCAGACAAACACACCCGTGCAACCGAGTATTACGACCCAGTATCCGCAAATAAATCCTATTTCGTCCTTCATCAACACTAATACCAACACAAACACAAATACCAAAGGGACCTCGACTGCGGCATCCACATCAACCTTCGATCTCATCGACCAATTCACGGGGCCGGACCTCGTGAGTAGCTCGATAGATATCGGCAAGGCCGTCTACATCGACCTCAACGCAAGCACGAGCGATGCACTATTTCTCGGCGCGAAAAAAGCGTCCTCAACCGCTGTGAATGCTACAGGCACGCTCGCAACCAATCAGTCATTGAGCGTGCCGCAGACCTTTACCTCCAACGACCTCGGCAACAATCCCACGGTCGGTTTCAGCGGTGGACAAAATACGTTTGTCTGGCAGATCCTCGAGAATATGAAGAAAACGTTGTTGCTTGCGCTCAGTTATTTGAAACCCTTCGGCGGATACAATCCCAACCAAATCCAAGCGGAATAGCGTGTCGTTGAGAAATCTGCAGGAAATGCTATAGTGGCCCCGACAAATGGGATTCACCAAATACACATCGCAAGCTGAAAAGGAGCGCGCCCGAATGAATGAGGGCATCCGCGCCCCCGAGGTCCGCGTCATCGGACCAAATGCCGAGAATCTTGGCATTCTCCCGATTCGCGAGGCAATCGCAAAAGCCCAAGAGCTCGGGCTCGACCTCATCGAGATCTCCCCCAATGCCCAGCCCCCCGTGTGCAAGATTACCGACTACGGCAAATTCAAGTACGAGCAGAAGAAAAAAGACAAGGAGATAAAATCGAAAGCGCACGTGACTGAGACGAAGATCACCCAAGTAAAAATCGGTACCTCGGAGCGCGATATGCAGATAAAAGCCGGCAAAGCGGCCGCATGGCTGCGAGAGGGTCATCGCGTCAAGGTGGACCTCTTCTTGTGGGGTCGCTACAAGTACATGGAATTCGAATTCCTCAAGGAGCGCCTCGAGCGGTTCCTCGCCGTTATTCCCGAGGGATACAAAGTGGCGGAACCCATACAAAAGGGCTTGAAAGGTCTCTCGATCACCCTCGAGCGCGATCCATCCAAAAAGCCGCAAACCCCAAAACCGGCTAAAGCCGTGGCCCCCGCTGAAGCTGGAGAATAGTTGCGTTTTTGGGCCTCCTGAGGCATACTGCCTTCACCGCGCTCAGCGCGGTTTCTATATGAAAACCAACCCCGGTACCACAGCGCTTCGCGCTGGTTACGGGGCAGGCAAGTCAAACCTATGAAAACAAACAAATCTTACACGAAGAGATTGCGGGTTACGAAGCACGGCAAGATAATCGCGCGCGCACCGGGTCAGAACCATTTCAATGCCAAGGAGGGTCGCTCGCACCAAATGCGCCGCAATCGCGCAGTCGCCTTTCACCCTGCAATGGACAATACCGCCAAGAGTCGATTTTTGGGCAATTAACGGATAGAAACGATATATGGTACGGGTAAAACGAGGGGTAACAAAACTGAAGCGCCGCCGAAATGTATTGGCACAAACCAAGGGGTATCGCTTCAACCGCTCCACCAAGGAGCGCACTGCAAAGGAAGCGATCCAGCACGCCGGCGTACACGCCTTCCGCCACCGCCGCTCCAAAAAGCGCGAATACCGCAGTTTGTGGACGCTCCGCATCAACGCAGCCGTACGCCCGCTCGGATTTTCCTACTCGAAATTCATCGACTCACTCAAAAAAGCAAACGTTACGCTGGACCGCAAAGTCCTTTCGGAACTTGCAAAAGACCATCCCGAAGCATTCGAGCGCCTCACGAAGCAGCTCGCGAAGTAGCTACGGGCCAACGACTTGCGCATCCGTGCTTGCACGGAGTTTTTTGATGTATGCGCCGAGAATGAGGATGAGGTATATATCTCCGGCGAGCGAGACAAGGGCGCCGAAAAAGAACAAAATGATCGACGCCGCAAGAGCTCCCGCCACGATGTGTACGGTCCCGCACGTTCGTGCGAGCGGACCAAGTTCTGCGGTCATTTTCCGGATACGAATACCGAAGAGTATCAGGAGAATGCCGATCGGCACCTGCAAGAGAATGATGATGAGGCCGGAAACACCCTGCAGTTTCGGCAACACAAACGGGAGGTTGCCCACGACGGTAATGAGAGCACCGAGAATAATCGTGAGCCACAAAATCGTTGTCAGGCGCCCCGAGAATTTCCGGTCAATGATAATGAACGCATACAAAAAGAGTGAGTAGCACACGGTGGCCACTGCCGAAAGTACAAGATCAAGCCCGATGATAAACGGAGTGTGCGTTTTTCCGGCAATAAAATCCAGCACCATAATAGCCGGTATGAAAACCATGGACAGTATCCCGAGGATGCGCATCCAGTCCAGTTGTTCTTCGTATTTCATAGCGTTAGTACTCACACAGGCGTTCGTTCTCTCCGGTCATATCCGCGATGGCATTCAGTGCTTCCTGCAAACCGCCGAGCTCATCGATGAGCCCCGCATCTTTGGATGCCTGCCCCAAAACGGTCGAACCATCGGCGAGCTTCGCAACACTGCTTTCACTGATGTTGCGCCGTGCGGCAACCGCATGGATGAAGTTGGCATGCATGATATCAACGTCGCGCTGGATGAGTGCGCGCTCATCCGCCGTGAGCGGCATATCGGGATTGCCGAGACTTTTATATTTCCCCGACGAGATCTCGACGTAGGCGAGGCCGTCTTTTGCGTTTTTTACCGAATCCTCAAGATATGAATAGATGACGCCAATGCTGCCGACGTTGGAATTTTCCGATGCGACGATGGCATCGGCACCGATTGCCGCACGATAGGCCGCAGAGGCCGCCTGATCACGCACCAGAGCAACGCTCGGTTTTCCAAGCTCCTGCAGAGCTGTTGCTATCTCTTCGCCCGCTACCATCGAGCCGCCCGGAGAATCGATATCGAGAATAACGCCCTTGATGCTGGGGTCGCCAATGGCACCCGACAGTTCGATCATAACTCCGTCAGGGGAGGCGCCGTCTTGGGAGCCGTCTGCGTTGACTTGCGGATAGGTCGTAATGGGGCCGTAGAGATTGATGCGCTTCACGGAGCACGATGAGAGCATGCGGGAAAGCGCGGGAGTAAACTGGACAAGACCTATCCCCACGATCAAAGCGGAAACGGCAATTGCCCCGTAGATGACCACTTGTTTTGTGTTCACTTCGCAATAGTACCAGAAGATCCTACAAAATCACCTCCCTGTTTGCCCCTATCACATTGCGGCTGTCGGGGTTGTTGTAGACGAGCATCGTCTTCTCTTTTTCTTTTACGACCACCTCAATGAGCCGCTCCACCATCGCTTTCGGGTCCGAATCGTAGATGATCTTGGCATTGGGCCGGTTCGCAGCTTCGATGACATGCTTGAGGATATCGTCGGTCTCCCATGAACCCTCAAGAATGCCGATGGGGCGCCTGTCTTCAAAGGCAATGGCAAATTCATTCAGCGTACCAATGCGACCGCAGCCGACAATGAGAGCGTCTGATGAACGCACCAGAAACAAGTCCCGCCCCGCATAGCCGAAGCCGGTGTAGACAACAACATCCATAAAATCGAGCGGGAGTTTGTATGTCTCCACGTGCTCACGCTCATTGGCAGCCGGCGAAAAACCGATGGAGAACCCGCATTCATCCTTTGCGCCCATCGCCGCATACATCGGAAATCCCGTCGTCGCACCGGTCGTAATGATGCCGCCTTGCTTAGCGATCTCACGCCCGACTTCTTTCGCTTTTTCATAGGCATCGAGCCCGCACGCTCCCGTTTCCGCCGCACCCGAGACGCCGATCTTCACGACCCCGTAGCCATCCGGCAGGCGGCAAAAATTCAGCGGTACTGCCGTATGATTTGGATGGAGATTTCTTTTCGCCATTGAGTGAAATTGTATCACCAATCTATGTCACATGACTGTCCCTGCTCCGGCACTACCGCATCGACGCCGAGAAAATCTTGTATTCTTTGCGCGAGGAATAGTGATGAGCGCGGCTCCCCCATCGTGACGAACACCCGCTCGAGTGTTTCTCCGGCGTTCTCGACAAACGTGAGTAGTTGGTCGCGGTCGGCGTGGCCGGAATATCCCGTGATGCTGCCGATGCCCGCACGAACGTTGACGTATGCACCGTCTATGTCGACCTTGGTATCACCCTCCAGAATACGCCGGCCCAAAGAGCCGGGCGCCTGATACCCGACGAACAGTATCACCGCGTGCGGGTCCGGCGCGTATCGTTTGAGGTGAGAGCGTATGCGCCCCCCTGCAGCCATGCCGGCTCCCGCGATGATTATCTTGGGATTTGGTGCATCATGTATGGTATTGGACGTTTCGATATGCGGTGTTAATTTCAAATTTTTAAAAATAAAGGGGTCGTCACCGTGCGCAAAGTGTTTGCGAACTTCCGGATTGAAGAGCTTTTGATAGCTTCGGTATATCGCCGTTACTTCGATAGCGAGGGGCGAATCCAAGTACACCTGTACCGGATCGAGTTTGCCGCGTTCCACCATGCTATTGAGTTCGTAGAGAAGTATTTGGGTCCGTTCGAGCGAGAAGGACGGAATAAGAAGTGTGGAATTGCGGTTGCGTGCATCGAGAACCGCATCGCGCAATAGGTGTTGACGCGCCTCTTTGTGTTCGTGCAATCGGTCTCCATACACGCTCTCCATAACCAGATAATTCGTACCTTCGGGGAGTTCCGTATCATTCAGAAGCGGTTCGGGGGAATTGCCCAAGTCGCCGGTAAAGAGGATGCTTTTGGAGCCGCGCTTGATGCGGACCATTGCAGAACCGAGTATATGCCCCGCATCGAGAAATTCTATTGAGATATCTCCGATAGTGAACGGCTCGTGGTATTCATGTCCTCTCCAGAGCGAACGTGCGAGCTCTCCATCTTCTTTTTCATACAGGAGCGCGCAGCCGTGGTGTGCGGCTTCATATCGCATAATGCCGATCGCGTCGTCAAACATGAGCGATGCGAGATCCTTCGTCGCAGCGGTCGAGTGTATCGGACCTCGAAACCCATCGCGAACGAGTTTCGGGATACGCCCGATGTGGTCTGCATGCGCGTGCGTGACGATAAGGGCATCTATTGTCTTTGGATCGTATGGAAAGGGCAAACTATTCGCGGCATCACACACGTTCTCTCTCTGTACTATCCCGCAATCGACCAGAATCTTCTGCGAACCCGTATCCAAGAGAAAATTCGCTCCGGTCACCGTCCCCACACCGCCGTAAAATGTTATCTTTGCTGTCATGAACGAACACGTTTGAGCAAAACATACGCAAGCGCTCCTCCGAGCATATCGTCACAAAGATCTTTTATCGTATCCATCTCATAACTCATAAAACGTGAGCCGATAAGCCCGAAGATATATTCGAACAACTCCCATGCCAACCCGACCGCAAGTGCTATAGCGATGCACTGAAGGAGTCCGAGGCGAATCCCGATACGGGAGAAAACCCACGCGCCCGCGAGCCCAACCCAAAGTCCTCCGAGAAAATGGAGGAGAATATCCCACCACCAGATGGTCAACCCGAATTGCAAATACACATCAGCATACAAGTAGAGAACCGCAATAAAAACAAGAAGGGCGGCTTGCAGGAAGAAAACTTTTTTCATCGCTCGCATTTTAGCACCCTCGGCCGTAACCCCACGGCTGAGACCCAAAAACCCTGCGCTCGGCAGGGTTTCTCGGGGGCGGTAAGTACGGTGGCCTGGTATTGGAGCCAGGTGGGAGTCCTCAGCATCTGTGCCAAGGCACAGAGCGATGTTGGATTACCCTTATTCGCACCAGCAGGTTTTCGTACCTAACCGCTGCACATAGTATACCCCATGAGATACCGAAGTTCGTGTGAATACAAACTCGACTTATGTGCAAAACCCGAAAATGTAATTAGTTCTGGGTGTTTATCTCACGGGGTGAATTATTTCCTACTCTGCGTGAAGCGCTGGTGTACCGTCTCATAGTCGAAGAGTTCCGATTCGGAAAACCAGTGAGCGATTTCTGCCTTTGCTTCTTCGGCATCGCCGGAAGCGTGGATGATGTTGGGGACGCCCACATCATTCTCATCCGCATGTGCAAAGCTCATGTGCGCATAATCTCCCCGGATCGTCCCCGGCTGCGCTGCTTTTGGCTCTGTAGTGCCGGCCATTTTGCGCACGAGCGACGCCGCCTCAACGCCTTCGAGCACAAATGCGAGTACCGGTCCTGAGGTCATGAGAGCGAGCGTCACGTCGAATGCCTTTTGACCGCGGCGTGAGATCATCTTGCCAATGTGTTCGTAGTGATGATGGAAGTGATCCTGCGACGGCTGCATCATTTTGGCTCCGACAATTTTGAGGCCGACGCGTTCAAATCTGGAGACGATCTCTCCTATGATTCCACGCTGGATCGCATCAGGTTTTAATATGACGAGCGTGCGTTCTCCTTTTTTGTTCTTCATGACCGACAATGTAGCACGTTTTTGTGCGAAGCGGAACTATTGATACAACGATGCTGGGTCGGGTAGGTCGAGTGGATTTGCTTCGGCGGGCTTTTTGCCATAAGCAGCATCGAATTTTCTCCTGATCTCCGCTTCCACCTCTTCCCTATCTTTGCCGTATGTCTTGTATGAAAGCTCTTTCATGACATCGAGGTTGCTGTAATCCATCTTTGGAAGTTCCTGCGTTTGGATGGTGAACGGGCGTGCGGGGACACCGTTGACCAGAAGTGAGAGGACCGCGGTCCTGTTGGGCAAATTCTCGAGGTCTTGTGCTGTGAATATCGGCGTGAATTGCTTCTCGAGGAATTCGGCATCTTGCGTGCCGATGCGGAAGGATGCTTTCGTGCCCACGTTGCCGATGACCGCATCGCGAATATCTTCTTCGAGCTGTGCAATGAATTGGTGCGCTATGGTCAGCGAAAGTTTGTATTTGCGGGCCTCCGAGAGAATCGTCGCGATACTCGGTGTGGCAAAGTTCTGGAATTCGTCGATGTAGAGATAGAAGACGGGCAGGAGATCGCCGCGCGTGTCCACGCGTGAGAATGCGGCTTGGAGGAATTTGGAAACGAGAATAAGGCCCAAGAGCGAGGTGTTGCGGTCGCCCAAACGGCCTTTCGAGAGATTCGCGAGAAAGATCTTCTTTTTGTCCATTATCTCGCGGAAATCAAAAGCGGATTTTTCCTGCGAAACGATGGGGCGCATGATGTCATTGGTGAGAAAGACATCGAATTTGCTGGTGATGTAGGGCGCGACATTTTCGAGCGAGGGATCGCCCTGTGCCTGCTCGGCGATTTTCCTCCAGAACTGAACGATGATGGGATTCTTGCAGTGGGAGAGTTTCAAATTGCGGAATGCGGTGTCGGCGAAGACCCGCGGAATCTCCACGAAGGTCGAGCCGGTATCGGGGTCTTCAACCACAAGTTGTACCGCATTCCGGTAGTACTGTTCGAACATCGGGCCGAACGCTTCGGGCACATCAGCGTAGAGCTTACGGAAGATGCCGTAGACCTCGTCGACGACGAAGGTCTTCATCTCCGGCTTCGAGCGGTCATATTCGAGCATGTTGAGCCCCATCGGACGCGGCGTGTATGCGGGATCGAAGTAAATAACATCCTGCATGCGCTCGGGCGGAATCGAGGCGAGGACGTCTTCGATATCGTTGCCGTGCGGGTCGATAAAGGCCACACCTTCGCCATTCTTGATGTCTTGGATGATGAGATTTTTGATGAGTCCCGTCTTTCCGGTACCGGTCTGACCGATGACGTAGGCATGACGGAGGCGGTCGGCGGGGCCGAAGTGTACCGGCGTCTCGTCGGCGCCGTACTTATTGATGCCGATCGTAATACCATCGGCCGGAGTCTCGACTGGTGCGGGCGCCTGCTTGGCGAAGCTGCGCTTGAGTTCGCGCGATGTCGTGATGCGCTCTGCGGTGAAATGGAATATCGAGGTCACCTCGGCGAGCGAGAGCGGCATCGAGATGGAATGATCAAATTCGCGATAGGTAAAATCGCGGATGAAATCCGTAATACCCCAGCTGCCGACGCGCTTGAAAACCAAGTGATTCCCTTTCGGATCATCGTACTGATTGAAGGGCGATTCGAGGTTGGAGAGTAGCTCCTCGGCGCGCTTTTTCGTCGGTGCCGAGGTGACAAGCCGGATGGAGACCGGAGCGATGCGGCTTTTGACTTTCTTGGTGATTTCTTCGGTCATCACCTGATCTGACGAGCGGCGGAACTGTTTCTCGACTTCCATTTCGTACTCTTTCGGCATGAAAATTTTCTTCACCGTCACGTAAATGGCCTCACCGATCTCGGTTTCGGGCACTTTGATGGCCTTCTGGAAATTTTTGCCCTTTTCGAGCTGGCGCAATATTTTCTTGTAGTGATGATTGTATCGATCGCCTTCGGTTGAGACGGTTATCTGGAGCGCCGCGCCTTCGCCGTGCTTCGCGATCTTCGCAAATGCCGCGAGGAGGACGTTCATCGGATCGTGCTCGAAGAGTTCGGGGGTTTTCAGCGGGAGCGAAGGATGATCCGCGAGTGTGGCGTATGCTGCCGCGTGCTCGCCTTCGTAGTTGAAAATATTGTAATCCCCGCGTGCCTCCGACATACGCGCATTGGGGAAGACCGATGAGATGAGCCGCTCTGCGAGGATTTTCTTCACCCGAGGCACCGCGAGGTACAAAAATGCCTCCTCGGTGCCCTCCTGCACCGCTATCTCGAGCGAGAATCCTTCGTGCGGATCAATGAGCGAAGTGAGGCCTGCGTAGAGCTGCTCAGACGATGAAAGTAATTGTTCCAATTTGTGTTGTTGGTTTTCCTGTTTGTCGCCTTCGCCGTGGGCTTGCGGCTGTATTTCGAAGAGCACCATATTGAGTGCGCGACGAACTTTTTCCGGCACCCCCATTCCCTTGTCGGGCAGCCCCTCGGCAATGTAGCGCACAAGCGCTCGGTGAATATCGTCTTCGAGGTGAGGATTTTTCATCCGCGCAGCGACCGAGAGTGCGTTGCGGATGCCGTTTTGCTGCACGAGCCGCAGGATCTCATCTACCTGCTTGTCATGGCTCTCCGGCTCGAGTTTGAGGACGTTTTTGAGGATGTCGTGCTCCGCCATGACGATCGTTTCGTGAAGAATAGTCGTCGGGTGCAGCTCCGCATAGGTCGCGACTTCGCGCTTGGCAATGCGGTCTTTTTCGAATCGGTTGTCGGGGGCTTCCATTTCCTGCTCTTTTTCCCGCACCCGCTCGCGCAAATAGGCCAGTTCCTCTTCGGGAGATTTAAATTTCGGAAGTGCCGCATGTCGCGGCTTCTCCATCATGGGAGGCATGAGAAAAGTATAGCACCGCGATCAGTGAGAATAACATGATATGCTTCGACTATGGCGCTTGAGCGCGACAAGGGAATGAATAGGAGAAAGGTCTTGGGACACATAGCAACGGCAGGGGCCGGCGGTGTCGTTGGAGCTTTCGGTGGCTCAACTGTAGAAAAACATGCTGCGAAAGTAGAGGAAGATAAACGATTTCGAGAGTTAAATCAATACATGCTTACGCCGGCTGCGTTGGTGGAACTGAGGAAAGCTGGCGCATCAGTATCAGAAACATTCGAGGTTGATAAGGTGATTAAATTATCCTTACCTAAGATCTTAGAGTCGATACGTAAACGAGACAGCGAGAGACGCATGCAGGGCTAGAGAAGCTGCAGCGCTTTCGCGCCGATGTCTTTGCGGAAGTGCATGCCTTCGAAATGGATTTTCGCGACCGCGGCATACGCACGGTCGAGCGCTTGCTTGAGTGTGCCGCCTATTGCCGAGACACCAAGTACGCGCCCGCCGGCCGTAACCAATATCCCATTTTCAACTTTCGTCCCCGCATGAAACACGACGACGTGCTCGTCACTCTCGGCTTCCACGATACCGCTTATCGGAAATCCTGTTTTGTATGAGTCCGGGTATCCGCCGGAGGCAATGACGATATTGGCCGCAAAGACATGATTCCATTGAATGGTCCTGCGAATAGCGTCCATGGTTCCGTCTATGGATGCTTCGAGTAGGTCGAGGAGATCAGTTTTGAGGAGGCGCATATACACCTGCGTCTCGGGGTCTCCGAAGCGCGCGTTGTATTCGAGTACTTTGGGGCCATCGAGCGTTACTTTGAGACCCGGATAGAGGAGACCTTGGAAGTGGATCCCGCGCTTTTTGAGCGCTTCGAATGTCGGAATGACGACGTTGCTATCAATGGCCGCCATCATGTCCGACGTGACCCACGGCACAGGAGCGATCGTACCCATGCCTCCAGTATTTTTTCCCTGATCTCCGTCGAGGGCCGGTTTGTGGTCCTGTGATGGAGGAAAGAGTACGTGCGTGCTTCCTCCGGTGAGTGCATGAATCGATATCTCGGGCCCATCGAGGTATTGCTCGATAACAACCTCGTCGCCCGCGCCCTTGTGGGCTTTCTCTACCATGATCTCCTGAATCGCCTGCTCTGCCTCTGCCATCGTGCGGCAGACATAGACGCCTTTGCCGAGTGCGAGCCCACTTGCCTTTATGACGATCGGCACACCGCGTGCGCGTACATGCGCGAGAGCCATCGCAGGAGTGTCGAAAACACCAAATTCCGCCGTCGGGATCTTGGCATCGTGCATGAGTTGCTTCGAGAACGCTTTGGAGCCCTCAATCTGTGCCGCGTCTTTGGTCGGGCCCCACACGCGCAATCCATGCGACTTGAACACATCAACGATACCGCCCACGAATGCGTCATCTGGTCCGGGGACGGTGAGCCCGATTCTCTTTTCCCTTGCAAAAGCCGCCAACTTTTCGAATTCCAACACGCCGATAGGCACATTTTCCGCAAGCGTACCCGTGCCGCCGTTGCCGGGAGCCACATAGAGCTTGCCGACCCGAGGTGATTGGCGGAGCTTCCACAGAAGCGCATGCTCGCGTCCGCCGCTGCCAACAACCAGTACATCTATCATTAGTGGATTATACACAAAAGGAAAGAGCCGCCGGAAGGCGCGAGTTGTTAGACTCATCTGCTCTTCCCTGCGGCTCATATATAGAGTGTGCCGCCGTAGTACTGGTGGCGGATCTTGAGCTTGTCGCCGAAGAATTCTCCAAACGCCTGAAGAGAATTCCGGTCGACGAGAATGACGGCCCCGTCGAGCTCGTCGAATGAATCATATCGCCAGCCGATGTCGGCCAAAGTCCGGCGAATGATTAGCGAAGATCCGGGCTCAGAAATGCGAGCGGTTTCCACTTCGAACAAGCTGAACCTCTCGAAGGGCGGATCGATTGGCCAGTGCATCAGATGGCCGAAGCGAGTCCAACGGCCCCGGTCGTTAGCGCTTAGGACCTGACCGAGGAAATTAGGGCTGATGCAGTAACCCTTGTCCCGATGGGACGAGTACTTCCGAACGAGATCTGTTGCTATGGTAAGAACTTGCGGAACTTGGGCCATTGGCTATCCTCCTTTGAATGGCGTGACGGCTTTATAGCACTGATTATTCTTTCGTCAAAATCTCTGGACCATTCTTGGTAATAAGTACTGTGTGCTCGGCGTGTGCGGTGCGCGAGCCGTCGCGGGTTCGGTAGGAATGCCCGTCTTTGTCTATAAAAAGTTCGCCCGAGCCAAGTGTCATCATCGGCTCGATAGCTATTACGAGTCCTTCGACGAGTTTCGTGCCCTTGCCACGCTCCCCGAAATTCGGGACGTGCGGTTCTTCGTGCACCTTAAGACCGACACCATGGCCGGAGAGATTTTTGGGGTAGCCGAAATGATATTTTTCCGCGACTTTCTGCACCGCGTAGCCGATGTCGCCGGTCGTATTGCCCACTTTGGCCTCCTTGATGCCCGCCGCGAGCGCTTCATAGGTACCGGATACTAATTCCTCGTCGTGGGGATCGCGCCTCGTGCCTGCAATGACGGTGACCGCGTGGTCGGTGAAGAGGCCTTTGTGTTTGATGCCGAAATCAAGGCACACGACATCGCCGTCGTGAATGATGGCACCGTTGTCGCTCGCGGGAGAATGCACAATGATATCGTTGACCGAAAGACAGAGACCGGAAGGATACGGCTTGTCCCCTTTGCGCTCGGTGTGTCCGTAAAAAGCGAGGGTGTCGCCTTCCGCTTTCACGAGTTCGCGTGCTTTATCTTCAAGCTGTTGTCCTGTCACCCTCGGAGCCACCATTCCACTGAGGATACGCAGATGGCGCGCCAATCGCTTTCCACCTTCGCGCAATGCATCTATGTCAGCTTGATTGCGAACGATCATGCGAGGCCGAGAGCTGAGAGAATATTCTTGTGAACGGTCTCGATATCCGGTGCCCCGTCGATGCGGTGGACCGTGCGCCCACGGCTCTCGAGGAATGCGAGCTGCGGCTCCACCTCGGCTTTGTGCCATGAGAGCCGCTGCTTGATGGCGTCTTCGGTGTCGTCGCTGCGGCCGCGCTTTACCAAGCGCTTGATGCTCTCTTCCTCCGAAAGCTCGAGTGAGATGATGTGGTAGTCGGGGCGACTATAAAACACCATCGCGTCGTCCCATCCGCGCGTCTGGTCGGGTCCGCGGGCAAGACCGTCGGCGATGATGTGCTCTTCGCCTGAAAATTGCTTCACCAAGGCGTCGGTCGTCAGATAGATGGGCATGAAGTCCGGCATGCGCTTGCCAACGCCGACTATTTCACCGGTGAGTTTTCCCGTATAGCTGCCCGCCGCGATCATGTTGCGCAGGAGTTGCCCCATGTCGATATGGATGATGCCATGCTCGGAGCGCTTTTTGAGGACATCGATAAGAAGCTTTACCTGCGTGCCCTTCCCCGCGCCTTGGGGGCCGAAGAAGAGGACCGTGAGCGGGCTCATGATTGGAGAGTATAGCCCTCTTTCTTCAGTATCGCCACGACCTCATCGACCGTATCCTGCAATTTCCCGTCGGAATTCGTAACTTTGTAATCGTAAAACGCCTCTTCGTCGCGTATTTCGGATTCGGCATTGGCGCGTCGCTTTACAACCTCCGCATCGGAAAAATCGGGATTGCGGCTCCGGATGCGCCGTTCCAGCGCATCCACACTTTCCGGAACAATGAAAATTGTCGTGGCATTGAAATGCTCTTTGTAATACCGCGCGCCGACCACATCCGGATTGACGATAACGATCCTGCCGGAATCGATCTTCTTCTTCAGATCGGACGCATAAGTGCCGTAATAGGTGTCTCTATTCTTAATGTAGGTCTTTTCAAGGATGCTCCCCTCCCGATCGTACTGTGCGAATTTCTCCGGAGTAAGAAAATAGTAGTCGACGCCGTCTTTCTCGCCCGCGCGCGGCGGACGTGTCGTGGCCGTTACGAGGCGCTCCACACGTGAAGGATATCGCTTTACGATCTCGTTGGTGACGGTGGTCTCCCCGCTTCCGGTCGGACCGGCGATGACGACGATTTGCCGACGTTCCATGTGCGGCTAATACTCTCGTATCGAGGTTTGCGCGTCAATCTTTTTCACAAGGTCGAGTACGACGGAGACAACGATGAGGAGTGCCGTGCCGCCGATGGTTATCGCGGTGATGCCCGTGAGTCCGCGCAAAATGAGCGGGAGTACCGCAAGAAACCCGAGGAAGAGCGCGCCGACGAGCGTGATGCGCGTGATGATGTTGCCGAGGTACTCACTCGTCGTTCCTCCCGGCCGGACCCCCGGAATGAAAGCCCCATTTTTCTGAAGATTCTTTGCTATCTGGTTGGGCTCGAAGGTAATGGCTGTGTAGAAATACGTGAAGACGACGACCAAAAAGAAGTACAACGCTCCGTAGACCCACTGATTGGCGAGTGCCCCAACGACCGCCGAGGCCCCCGAGGCGAGAAACGGTATCGCGCTCTTCGCGAGGAACGTCGCGATCATTTGTGGAAAAAGCAGAATGGAGAGCGCGAAGATTATCGGGATGACTCCTGCCTGATTCACGCGCAGCGGCAGATACGTGGAGATGCCGCCGAGGACCTTGGTGCCGCGCACACGTCGCGCATACGTGACGGGGATCGGACGTTCCGCTTCGGTGATGAAGACCACGCCCGCGATAATCGCAACGGCTGCTGCCGCGAATCCAAGATAGGCGGGAAGCTGCGAGATGTCAAAAGAAAAGATGAATTGCGATATATCGCTCGGGATGCGCGAAACGATGCCCGCGAAGATGAGGAGCGAGATACCGTTGCCGACGCCGAATTCGGAGATGAGCTCACCGATCCACATACAGAGCATGGCGCCCGCGGCAATGACCGTGACGTTGGTGACAAATTGGAGTAGGGAGAGCTGCGACACGATGCCGTTCTGCTGCAGAAGGAGGAGGAACCCGAATCCCTGAATGAACGCGAGCGGCACGGCGAGGTAGCGCGAATATTGCATGAAGCGCATGCGGCCCGCATCCCCTTCCTCCTGATACATTTCCTTGAGTTTCGGAATAAGAATAGTCATGAGCTGCATGACGATGGATGCGGTGATATATGGAGAGACACCGATCATCATGATCGAGAGATTGGAGAAACCGCCGCCGGAGAAAATGTTGAGGAGGCCGAGGAACTGGTTGTTGCTCAAAAATTGCTCGAGCTGGGCGGCGTCAATTCCCGGAATGGGGATGGCGGCGAGAAAGCGGAACACGACGAGCGCACCAAGCACGAAAAGGATACGTGTGCGCAAAATCTCGTCTTCAAAGACGAGTTTTATCTTGCGAAAGAATGATTCCATCATATGGCTAAGTAATCGTACCTCCGGCCTTTTCGATAGCAAGACGGGCCGACGCAGAGACCGCAAGGCCTTTGAACGAGAGCTTTTTGGAGAGCGTACCGGTGCCAACCACCTTCACGGGCGGCATAGTGCGCACGGATATAGCGCCTTTCTCCGCAAGCACCTTCGGGGTCACTTCGGCACCGCTTTCGAAGATCCTCTCGAGCCGGTCGAGGGAAATCACGACCGCATCGAGGCGGGTGCCGTCGACAGAACGGCCGCGATTCTTGCCGTACCCGCGGCGCTTGGGCAACTTCTTGATGATGTCGCGCATTTCAGGGCGCTTCTTGCGGCCGGCGCGCGCATTCTGGCCCTTGGTACCGCGACCCGAGGTTTTGCCCCGCTTGCCGCCGCGCCCGACACGACGTGCGCGGCGCATGGTCATTCGTTTGAGTGTATTGAGTGATGTCATACGACTATTTTTCCATCGAGAGTTTTCTCAGTGCCTCGATAGCGGCACGTGCGTTGTTGACGGGATTCTTGCTGCGCGAGAGCAGCTTCGCGGTAACGTCCGAGACACCTGCGAGTTCGAGCACGGTACGCACCGAAGAACCGGCGACCAATCCGCGGCCGGCGCTCGGACGTATCTCGACGCGCGATGCGCAGAATTTTGCCTCGATATTGTGCGGGATGCTGCGGGTCTTGGTGAGATTAAGCTGTATCATCGCGCGTTTTGCAGCGCGAGTGGCTTTTTCTATCGCCTGTGCGGTATCGGCCGCCTTGCCCAAGCCCACGCCCACGCGGCCTTTCTTGTCGCCGAGCACGAGTGCAGCAGAGAAATTAAAGCGCCGGCCTCCCGCCATAACACGCGCGACACGGCGGATGCCGATCAGTTTTTGCGCGAATTCGCTTCGGCGCTCATCCCCTCCGCGGCGTGGACCTCCGCGACCGCGGCCTCCACCTCCTCCGCGGCGATCACGATTTCCCCGTCCGGCAAATCCGGATTTTTGAGCACGAGGATCAAGGGTCGCTTGCGCGGGCGCATCGGCGACAACGACGTCGGCTGCGAGTTCTGCGGGCTTTACGTCCTCTGTGTTTTCATCGGCCACCCCGTGAGAAAAAGCGGCCGGCGACTCAGCGAGGATACTGTCTGTCGGATCTTTTGGATTTGTGTCGGTCATACAATATTTATTTTCTCATGGGGTTAAAATTCTAATCCGGCAGCACGCGCGGCGTCCGCAAAAGCTTTCACGGTGCCAAGGTATTGGAAACCTCCGCGATCGAAGACGACCGCTTTGATGCCTTTCGCGCTCGCGCTCTTGGCGAGTGTTGCCGCTGCCTGCTCTGCGCGCTCGCGCGGAGTCTTGCCCTTCTCGTCGAGAGAGGAAACGGCGGCGATGGTAACGCCTTTGCTGTCATCGATTATTTGTGCAGTGAGGCGTGTGTTGGATTTGTAAATCGAGAGGCGCGGACGCTTTGCGCTTCCGATCACTTTTGCTCGCACACGCTTGTGGCGGCGGATCCTTTGCTGTGTTTTTGAAAGTGACATACGGTTATTTATTTTCTTTACGCGGCTGCAGCTGCAGCTTTCTTGCCTAGTTTCTGGCGAACGACTTCGCCTTCGTAGCGGATTCCCTTCCCTTTGTACGGCTCCGGCTTCTTC
>OBEQ011630106.1_pt1 | contig 22931 bp, 25 predicted proteins | sample 1670901 | NCBI WGS metagenome assembly OBEQ01 (sample SAMEA104232315, study PRJEB22302) | groundwater metagenome | biome: forest; feature: aquifer; material: groundwater | place: USA | collected 2011-08-07 | depth 5.4 m
CATACTTTTTCATTTTGTTTCTTCCGAATCGCTTGACCCGGACAAAGCTTATAAAACGATACGCGGAGAATTAGGCGCCTACAACAAAGAATTGCTCGACAAGCAAGAATATCTGTTCCTTTCGAAAAGCGACCTGCCTGCGGACAAAACAGAAATGAAAGAAAAACTGGAAATACTCGGGAAGATGAACCCAAACACGATTGCTGTTTCGATAGACGATTCCGAAAGCGTAAAAAAGATAGAAAAGATTCTGAACAAGATAAAAGACGAGAAAGTGATCAGTGAATAAAGAGTGCTCAAACAACATCCTTACAAACTGGAGTTTGTAAGGATGTTGTTGTTAGCTTTTCGTTAAGCTTCTATTTTGGAAAACAAATAACTGCCGATGACAAGCAGGACCGCGGTGATTAAAACGAGGGCGGCAAAATCCGTTGGCAATCCAAAATGAGCGCCATTAACCAAAGTTCCCCGAAGACCGTCAACGCCGTAGGATAAGGGATCCAGCCTTGCCACAAGAACAAGTGGCTCGGGCAATCCTTGGAACGGGAAAAGGGCGCCCGAAAGAAAAAATATCGGCATCACGAGAAAATTCATGATGAGCTGGAAGCCCTGCATGTCTTCAAGCACCGAGGCGATGGCAGTTCCAAGAGCTGTGAAAAGCAGGGCGATGAGAAACATTAATAAAATGGCGAAAGGTATCGCGACGAACGTTACGGGCCTGAAGCCGGCGATGGTTGCTATCAAAAGCACGATAACGCCCTGAAAAGTGGAAACAGTCGCGCCTCCCATGGTTCTGCCGATCATAATATGGAATCGTGAGACCGGAGCGACCATGGTTTCTTTGAGAAATCCGAATTGACGATCCCAAATGATTTCGATGCCAGTGAAAACCGCGGTAAAAAGTATGCTCATGGCGATGATGCCCGGAGCCAAAAACTGAAGATAGTTCCCTCCTCCGGCTTTTTCATATATCGGCCCAAAACCGAAACCGAGAGCGACTAAAAATAAAAGGGGCTGGCCGAGAGAACCGATGATTCTCGCCTTAGAACGGAAATATCTTTTAAGCTGTCTTAGCCAAAGAATATAAATGGTGTTCATTTGTTTGAAATCAGCGGTTAACGCCTCCACATGCGACGGTGCATGCGCAGGTTGTCGACTGCGCCGGATTCTTCTTCGCGAATCCCTCTACCCGTAAGAGCAAGGAAAGCATCTTCGAGAAGTGTGGTTTTTGTTTTCTGTTTCAATTCTTCGGGACTCCCCTGTGCGATAATTTTCCCATGATCAATAATGGCGATGCGTTGAGCAATGCGGTCCGCTTCTTCCATATAATGAGTGGTAAAAAATATCGTAACGCCTTCTTCTTTGTTTAGATTTTTGATGTAGTTCCAAATGTGATTGCGCGTTTGCGGGTCTAGACCCAGTGTCGGTTCGTCAAGAAAAAGAATTTTTGGGTGATGTAAGAGGCCGCGCGCGATCTCGAGGCGGCGCTTCATGCCGCCGGAAAAATGTTTTACAAAATCATCTTTTCTATCCCAAAGTTCGACAAATTTCAAAAGTTCTTCAATACGCGCTTTGCGGACAACTGTCGGCACGCTGTAAAGCACGCCGTGAAGTTCCATGTTCTCGTATGCCGTCAACTCGTCGTCCAAGCTCTGGTCCTGGAAAACGATGCCGAAAGAGCGGCGAACCTCCGATGAATTGGTCGCGGGATTGTAACCGCCTAGTTTTATTTCTCCGGACGTCGGGTGAAGCAGGGTCGTGAGCATTTTGATGGTCGTGGTTTTGCCCGCGCCGTTCGGTCCAAGAAAAGCGAATATCTCACCTTCTTTTATTTCAAAAGAAACGTCATCGACGGCTTTGATGCCGCCGAATGTTTTGTTCAACTTTTTGACCTGGATAATAATGTTGCTCATGGGCAATTAATATATTTTACACTAAGTCAGCCGGGGTGCCAACCTTAATTTTATTTCTGTCCGGATTTTTTATAAGCGAGCGTATTCCATTCTTTAAGCACGAGGCGGCCGAATATTTTATCCGGCTCAAAAACAGCTATTCCGCAATTATCTATCGGGTCGTTTTTTACGAGTTCCAAAACCTCGTCTTCGCCAAGTTTCTCAAATTTCATCCGGAAGCACGTGAGAACTATGGAGTGCGAGACGATGAGTACACTCTCGCCCGAGTGATCACGGTAAACGGTATTAAGGAAACTTCCTACTCGCAGATCCTTAACGTCGTACCAGCTTTCGCCGCCCAAGGGGCGATAAAGCAACTTGCCTTCGCGCGCGCGGCGTTCGTGCTCGTGCGGAAAAAATTTTTTTGTTTCGGCCGGAGAAATTAAACTTAGTGACCCGTGATCTTTTTCCCGGAGCCGCGATTCTTGGCGCTCTTTTGACTTGAGAAACTTTGCCGTGGACCCGTTGCCATAACCCTCAACAATGCAGTCAAAAGTTTCCCGCGCTCTTGTTTGCGGGGAAACGAAACAAATATCGAAAGCCCCGAATTTTTTCTCAAGATATTTTCCTGTCGCAAGCGCCTGTTCTCTGCCGCGAGGAGCTAAACGAATGTCCCAGTCGCGCAATTTCGCGAACTCGGGCGGATAACTGACTATTTCCCCTTTGTTTATCTGATTCAGATATTTATTTGCCTCCGACTCCCCGTGCCGCACAAGCACGATGCGTTTCGGCCGTTTTGGTTTGTCCATAATTTCATTTTAAGCCGAGAACGAGATAAAGAAAAACCGCATGGTTGAACCATGCGGTTTGATTTATTGAATTCGTTTCATTTTTCTCTGTGTCGCCTGAATGCTTTCTTCAAGTACGCGAATGATGGTGCCGAGTTCGTTGCCGCGCTTGTCTTCGCTGTCGCTGCCGATAGTGAGGGGCGGAGTGATGCGGATTGCGGAAATTCCAGCGTCAAGGAATAGGACGCCGCGTTTCCGTGCCTGAAGAACCACCTCGTTCCTGAACTGCTGAGCAGGTTTCCTGGTATTCGGATTCCAAAATTCAATTCCGTACATCAGCCCCATGCCCCTCACGTTATGAACTACGTCGGAATACTCCTGTGCCATTGTCCGCAATGATGGCCCAAGCACTCTCTCGCCCAAGTCATAAGCTCTTTGGGATAAATTTTCCGAGATAAGTTGCGAAAGCACTTCGAGCGCTATCGCCGAACCCATGGATGAGCCAGCAAAAGTGCTCGACTGTTGTCCCTTTTCTGTCCAACCCAATTTGGAATCATAGATGACGGCGCTGAAAGGAAAACCGTAGGCCAAGGATTTAGAAAGAACAACCACATCAGGGTCAATATTGAAATGCTCGAAAGCAAACATTTTCCCCGTGCGGCCCAAGCCGGTCTGGATCTCGTCGATAACAACATAGACGCCGTTGCTCTTAAAAAACCTGACAATGTCCTGCAGGGCTTCTCTTGAGGCAACGTTGATGCCGCCTTCTCCCTGGATTACTTCGAGGACAATGGCATTAACGGAATCAATATCGATCCTTCCCTTGCGACAGGCTCGCTTCACTTCTTCTATATATTCGTTGGGAGTGTAATCAACATATTGAACATCTCCCGAATCGTCGTAGACGAAAAACGGATGTTTTGCCGGAAAATGAATGTGGCTAATTTCGAAAGCGTTGGTCGGATAATTCTCGCGTTGAACCGGTTTTGAACAGGTCAAAGACAACGAGCCGAGCGTACGTCCGTGAAAAGCGCCGTAGCAGGCAACGAAATCTTTGCGCCGCCGGCTTTGGCCGGATGTTTTGGACCGGGCGTTAAAACAAAGTTTTACGGCCGCCTCGATTCCTTCGGTGCCGGAATTTGCAAAAATGACTTCCTTTTCTGCCTTGATCGGCGTCAGCTCAGAAAGTACCCACGCAAGATTAAGCGCGTAGTCATTTTCCATGTCGTGATGCGGATAACCGAAGGCGTCTTTTTGCTTGGAGAGAAGTTGTCTGATAACCTTTTTTATCTTTTCGTTTCCGTAACCAACATTTTTAGTGCTTACGCCGGCAGAAGAATCGATCAGCGAACGCCGCTGTCCGTCTTCTGAAACTATGATGCGCGAACCTTTGCCGTCTTTCCAGACCAGTTTCGGATCAATAATAGTGGTGCAGGCGTAACGGTCTTCTTTGTCTTTACGAGGCACTTCTTCAACCTTGCGAAAGAGATTGGTTAGATCGGCCGTCCCGTTCTTGGCTCTACTCATTCAAGCACCTTTTTCAAGGAATAATTGCTGGTTTGACTATAGCAGACCACAAGAAGGGTTGTCGAGATGTGAAAAATATCTGCCCGGGGGCAGATATTTATTGAGTATATATTACAGTCTTGCGTGCACGCGGCTAATCGTCGTAACCAGGGTCTTGATCGCTTTTGTCATTTCTCCGTCGCTGATGGTGAGAGGCGGCATCAACCGGATACTGCGTTCGCCGGCGCTCATCAGGAATAGTCCTGAATTCATCGCTTCCGCCAATACCGTATTTCTCACTTCCGAGGCCGGCATTCCGCCTGCGTCCCGGAAAGTTATCCGGTTCATTAGGCCGCAACCACTCACGTCCGATACCAGTTCCCTAGTTTGTTTGTGTTCGTCCTTTACCGAGGCAAGCCGTTCTCTGAGAAGCGTCCCTTTTGTTTCCGATCTTTTGACAAGACCTTCCTTTTGTATGATGTCGAGGACCGCCAGGCCGGCGCCACATGCCGCAGGGCCCGCGCCGAATGTGTTGCAATGCTCACCAGGATTTATGTACGATAGATCCTCGCGCATGACGGTAGCGCCGATCGGCACCACTCCGCCGCTCAGGGCTTTGGCTATCGTCATAATGTCTGGCTCGACTTCATAGATGTCCGAGGCCCACATTCTTCCCGTCCGACCCAAGCCGGTTTGAACCTCGTCGACGATGACCCAAACCTCGTTCTTTCGCAGATACCGGATAAGCGCCTGAATCATTTCCTTTCTCGCCATATTGATCCCACCTTCACCTTCCACCAGTTCAAAGTTGGCAAAACCGATCTCGTTTATGAACGGGCCGATCGTGTTCTCGACATAGCTCATATATTTTTCGGGCGTAGACAGAACGTCCGCAAACGCTTTTTTGGACGGGGTTTCCGGATTGTCCGCCGGAAAAGTGAGAAAGAATTTCTTTTCGATTCCCCATGGCATTTTTTCAAAATGCATCTGACGGGAAGTCGTTGCCTCCCTGCTGAATCCAAGCCGGCCGTGAAAATCCCCAATGAACGACACCATGCCGCGACGGTCCGGTCGTTTTTTAAGGCAGGCAAGAATGGCCGCCTCCACGGCTTCTCCTCCGGAATTGGAAAAGAAAACTCGCTTCGGAAATTTCCCAGGGGTCAATCTGCAAAGTTTCTCAGCCAGCATTATCTGATATTTATTTAGCAGCATGTTGCCGCCCCAGCCAGATTCGCATCTGCGGAAGATATCAATCACTGCTCCGAGAATCTCTGGGTGGTTGTGGCCTACGTTCGCCACTCCCGGTCCGCAGGCAAAATCAAGATACGGCTTATCGTTCAGCCATATTTTTGAACCTTTTGCTTTGGTAAATAGAAAATTGGGCTTCCAAAGAGAAATGGCTAGGTATTCCGGCGCTTTTTCGAACAACTTTCTATAATTCGCTTGCATCTCTTCCTCCTCCCGGATAAAGACTTTCTAGGTTCTGCGACCACTCTAGCACCATGATGTCTATTGGTAAAGTATGCACGCAAAAATTCTGGCATATGATTTGACCAAAGTCTTTGAAAGATATAAACCTAATGTAGAACTTCGAAAAGGAATCCCTATGCGTCGCTTTGTGGTGCTGGGTGGTGTTGGTACGATCGGAAGAATAGTCGTGCGCGACCTGTTTGAATCTAATGGCGAAAATCACATCGTTGTCGCCGATTACAGAGAATCTGCTGCATGGAAATTTGCCGAATCATTTAATAGTCCGCGCGTAACTGCGGCATTCATCGACGCACATGAACCAGAAAAACTGAAACACACACTCCGCGGACAAACTGTTGCCATTAACTGCCTGCAGCACGATTTCAACCTGACGGTGATGCAGGCGGCTCTGTCGGCCAAGATTCATTACCTTGACATGGGTGGACTATTTTCCTGGACCCGCAAACAGCTACGTCTTAACAAAAAATTCAAAGATGCCGGGCTAACCGCAATTCTTGGCATGGGCTGTTCGCCGGGAATCACGAACGTGCTTGCCGCTTACGCCGTCGGCAAACTGGGCAAGGTGCGATCGATAAAGATACGCGTCGGCACGGCCGACCTAAGCGGCCAATCCGGAAAAGAATTAATATTTTCTTATTCGGCGCAAACTATCGTTGAGGAACTGACGCTCGAACCCTGGATCTTCAGCAACGGGAAGTTCCGCAAGGTCGCGCCGCGAAGCGGCTGGGAGCTTACCGAGTTTCCCGAACCGCTAGGAAATATCTGGACGCTTTGGACGCGCCACAGTGAAATCGCCACGCTGCCGTTAAACTTCAAAAAGCACGGGCTCCGCTACTGCGATTTCAAAGTTAATTTTGAGCCGGATTTTGTCAAAGAAGTGATGAGGCGCCTCGAGGCCGGCTGGACGATCACGCAATTCCAGGGATTAGTTGAAGCCCCGGCGCAACCGAACGATTATGAAGTGGCACAAGTAAGAGCCGATGACTTTATTGTTGAGTGCCACGCGGTATCAAAGCCGGAATGGCGGGCATGTGCCGGCGACATCAACACCGCTTCTCCACCTTCGATCGTTGCTCAAATGGTTGCGGATGGCACGATCAAAAAACGCGGTGTCCTGCCACCAGAGATCGCCGTACCCATCCAGCCGTTTTTCATCGAATTAAGGAAACGCGGCATGGAAATAGAAGAATTCGAGCTTTGATATTTTTATAATTTTGTCCCCACATCTAACGCACGGTGTGGGGCTTTGCTATTAAGAAGCTTTTTGCATAATTTTCGGCGCAGGCATATTATCTGATTAGTTCATTATGGAGTAATAAATATGAAAACACTGGTATCCATTAACCCGTCAAACTACACCGTTCTCGGCCAAGTTGATATTTCGAGCCCGCAAGAGATCAAGGAAAAACTCCAATTTCTGCGGAACGGACAAAAAGTGTGGAACAATCTTGGAATTGGCCTGCGGGTTCAACTATTGCGACAAGCCATTCGCGAATTTGCAGCCAAGAAGTCGGAATTTGCCATTTTGGAATCCCGGGAGATGGGTATGCCCATTGGAGAAGCAATGGTTGATTATGACGGAGTTATTGAATTCGCAAATTGGTATCTGGACAATGCGGAGAGATATTTAAATCCGGAAACGACGTTTGAGAACGAAAATGAGATACATCAGGTATTCCACGAACCCATCGGTGTCGCAGGAGTCATCATTCCCTGGAACTATCCTTTCTTAAATTTTGTTTGGAGCACTTTCCAAAGCCTGATTGCGGGCAATGCCGTGGCGTTGAAACATTCTGAAGAATGCCCTTTGAGCGGCAAATTCATTGAGGATGTCATGTCGCAATATCTGCCAAATGGAGTTTTCGCGGAAATTTATGGTGATGGCACAGTTGGACAAATACTCGCGGAAAACGATATTGACATGATCCATTTCGTGGGAAGTTGCAGGACCGGAAAAGCATTATACGAAACAGCCGCGAAGAAATTCATCAAAGCTGTAATGGAACTGGGCGGCTCCGCTCCGGGACTGATCTTTGAAGACGCCGATGTTGATTCTGCCGTAAAAAGCGTCTGCGACTTCCGTTTGGCCAACGCCGGACAATATTGCGACGGCCTAAAGAGATTGATCGTGCATGAGAGTATTTTTGACGAAGTAGTGGAGAAAGTTGCCACCATTTTTACGGCCAAGAAAATCGGCGTGGCCGAACAAGAATCAACCGAACTCGGACCGCTCGTAGCCCAGCGCCAGCTAGATTTGCTGGTTAGGCAAGTTGAAAATGCCAAAATTAACGGAGCGCGCGTCGTTACGGGCGGCCAGTCACTCGAGGCGAAATTAAACGGAGCGTTCTTTGAGCCGACGGTGCTCGTCAATATCTCCAAAGACATGAGCGTTTGGAACGAAGAAGTGTTCGGCCCAGTATTGCCGGTGATGAAATTCGGCTCCGAAGACGAAGCGATTGAACTGGCCAACCAGACCGCCTACGGCCTCGGATCGTATGTCTACACGGAAAGCAAGGAAAGAGCCGCAAGAGTGGCTTACTTCATCCAATCCGGAATGGTCAGCATAAACGGAACGAATTACACAACGCCATGGAACCCGTTTGGCGGATATAAAAAATCTGGCATCGGCCGGGAACATGGAAAATACGGATTTTCTGAAGTAACTCAACTAAAAGTAGTCGCGAGAAATAAATAGTTCATCTCGCGGGCCAGTTGCACAAAGCAGCTGGCCTTTTTATATTTATTAATCAGTCTGAGAACGGAGCTTGAAATAAAAAACAAAACCCCGACATAAGTCGGGGCAGAAAACATCAGTTCAGGGATAAGATCGCCCTAACGCGCATAAATGTAATGATGGTTGTTGGCGGCCGGCCGATTTGCTCCAAACCGGCAATCGCGTCGCTCACAGAACTGCCGCTTTGCGCCGGTTCGTCTTTTACAGTTTGAAAAACTTCAACGGCAGGACCGCGAACAAAGCGTACTATCCCAACTTTACATTTTGTAGCCGAAGAATCGGAGCTTATGTCGATCGTGTCGCCTTCCTTAGAATTGATTTCATCGTCCGTGGTTATGCTCATTTCGTCGCCTTGAAGCAAGGATTGAAGCATTGCTTCCGGAATGCAAAGTGCCGTGATTCGCATAAAGCACCTCTAAAAATCTTCTTGTATCATACGGCGCTAACGACAAAATAGCAAACAATTCAAATGCTTTTTATAAGCTTTGTGATTTCTGAAAATTCAAGCTGGTTAAAATGTCCCCTATCTTCAAAAACCATAACCTCGGCGCCAGGCAGTTGCTTTTTGTATGCGTTACTCTCAACGAATGGAACAACCATGTCGTCCTTGCTGTAAAAAAGATGGATTTTTGAAACTTGTTTATTTATCCCGTCAAGCGAATCCGGCAAAACAAAATCACCGATTTCGCCGGAGCTATTGTGGGGCGCGGCAACGAGCATTAAGGCGCCGATATTTTTCGGGAACCTGTTTTCCGATAAATATTTGGCAAGGAATACCCCGCCCAGAGAATGGCCGATAAGCACTACGCCATCTTCAATAAATTGGAGCATTTTTTCAAACCAAATTTTCCATTCGGCGAATTTAGCGTTCGCTTTATTGGGCATGGACGGCAAAAAAACTTCGTATTCCGCGCCAAGCGTTTCGGGCAAAAAACTCTTCCAATCTTTCCTTGGCTTAAAGTAATCCGCGCTAACCGGAAAATCCTTAAGGAAGCTTAGATACTCTTCGTAGGTGCCGAACGAATCTCCGCCGCCGATAACGATGACTTGTTTTTTCATGTTTTATCCTTCAACGATTTTTTCGTTCCATTTCTCCCCACGAATGGGGGCTGTCTTTTGCTTCAATAAATTCTTTATAATGTTTTTGCCCTAGCTCAAAATAGTATTCTATGTTTTTTCTTGCCGACGGATTAGCTGAGTGAGCGCGCAGTTCTGGGTTTCCAGCAAATACTTCCGGATGAGTTTCCGTAAGCCACCTTGCTATTTCCCATCCCTCCATTGTTCCTTCGCCCAAATCGTTGTCAAAACTCAACCCTTCTATTGTTTCGCCTCTCTCCAGTGTTTCGTCGAGTAATTTTTTGAATTCGAAAAAATCTCTGGCACCAACATATCTTTCAGGAATCCAGCCCTTTCTCTCTGTGTCAAACAAATCGTCTAAAAATATTTTCATTTTAAGTAATGTATGGCATATATATTTTAAGACTCACGATGATAACGAAAAACTACCAATGAATATCCCAAATAGACGGCCAAGAATATCGCTTGCCCCCAAATGAGAAATGGATCGGCAACCATTATCAGCTTCCAAAGGATCAAAATGCTCGCGATAGTGCGCAGAATTACTTCAGAGATAGCGATATCGGAGGAGCTGTTGCGGCGGATAATTTTTCGCGCCTGAAAAACAACTCCAATGGTCAAAATGATATAAGCGATGAGCGCGCCGTAATCGATGATAAAATTCATGTTTTAGTTTGTGGACCCGGGGGGAATTGAACCCCCACCTCAGCAATGCGAATGCTGCGTAATGCCGTTTTACTACGGGCCCCTGACATTTTATAAGTTTATAACCTACTTTAAGAGTGCGGAAAGAGCAAATTTTTGACGAACGGAAACCAATCATGTGAAGACAAAAATATTTCTAGCACAATAAGGATGATTATTATCAATTCCAATGAATTGGCTTTTTGGGAAGAAATAAAATTTAGAAGCGCGGTGTTGTTTTCGGAAAGAAACCCGATTTTCTCGTTTAAGATGGCAAATCTGTCCCTTAGGTCGTATTCCGAACGCATTTTGTCGTAGAGTTCTTCAATTTCTTTCCTCTCCCATGTTTCATCCGGCTTATCAAATAACGCCAGGCTGCTTATCACATTCTGTTTAACCGACGCAATATGGCCAACTTGTTTCAAAAGACTTTCTTGGTTGAACTTTGTTTTCCCAGAGGATTTAAGATTTTCAAAAACCTTGCCCAATTCCTCAAGGCGTTCGTCTATTTCGTTTTCATAACGGTCCAAGGCGACCGACTGAGCGGAAATATAAGAAATTATTTTTATCTTTTCAATGTCCAGGGATAGCAAAGAAACTTCTTCAAAACTCATCTTCTCAATCTTCCTGCCAACATGAACCTTGAGTGTGTCCGTGTATTCATAGCTTTCTTTTTTACTTTTAACGAACGGCAACAGCTCTTTTAAAAACTCGTGCGCTAAAGGTTTTTTAACGTTCCAAAGAGTAACCGTGCCGAACTTGGTAAGCACGGCGTATTCTTCGTCCAAAAGATTTAGAACCAGTGGGTGATCTCTTGTGAGATAGTGATATTTCTTAATGTTTTCCTGAACCTTTCTTAACTCCAACTGCTCCCCCAAATAATGGGTTTCCACGGAAAATTCATTTTTAGATTTTAGCTTGTGGGGCATATATCTAATTATAACCCAATGGCACTATCGGCGCCCGCTTGACAAATCTTAAGTAAGTTGTATAATTTCACCTCTGTTTTTAAACTTTTTCCAACTTCAACGAAATTATCTTTGAGGTTCCATCTTCGTTAAGCGTCACACCGTATAAAACATCCGCCGCTTCCATCGTTGCCCTATTGTGGGTTACGACGACGAATTGTGTTTGTTTGGAAAATTCTTTAAGCATTTCGGCAAAACGGCGGGCATTGCGCTCATCAAGAGGAGCGTCAATCTCGTCAAGCACCAAAAATGGCGGCGGGCTGACTGATATCATGGCAAAAACAGCGGCGATGCCAACCAGGCTCCGCTCGCCGCCCGAAAGTACCTCAAGCGAACTTATCTTTTTTCTCGGCAATTTCAGATCTATCAAAATCCCGCCGGCCGTTTCTTCGTTTTCTTCTTCATCATCACCGTTGTCTTTCCCGACGCTTCCGGTCGGGACTCCGACCTCGTCTTCGGCGAGCGTCGGAGCTTCCTCATCTCTACTAATTTTCTGTTTCGGAGTTTCTATCTTCAATTTTGCCTGTCCCCCGCCGAACATCAGATCAAAAAATTTTCCGAACTCTTCGTTTATCTTCACAAGCGCGTGCTCAAATTCTGTTGTTATTTTATCGCTCAGTTCAGCAATTAAATTCTGCAGGTCTTTTATCGCTTTTTCCGTGTCGTTGAGCTCTTTGCTCAAAAATTCATGTCTTGTCTCGGTTTCTTTCGCCTCTTTCATCAGCGCCTCATCCACTTCTCCGATACTCGCGAGATCGCCGCGCAACTTAAATATTCTTTTTTCCGCTTCGGAAAGATCCACGGTTTCACCGCCCGGCTGCCAAGTTTCAAACTCATGCGGCGTTCTTCCCGCTTGTGAAACTTGTCTTATAATCTCTTCTCGTCTCAAGTCTAATCGCTCTTTTTCAAAAAGCAGTTCTCTGTGTTTGGCCTGCCACTTTTCTATCTTATCTTTTGCCGTCTCTACCTCGGCAACGGCTGCCTTAAAGGCGCGGTAAAAATCTTCCTGGCTTTTTTCCAACTCTTTTTCTTTGTCTTTAAGTTGTTTCAAGCCGTCTTCAATCGTGGAAAGCTCTCCGTGCAGTTTTTTGAGCTGGGCTTCAAATTCAGGGCGTGGTTTACCGGCCGATTGTTTCTCTTTGTCAGAAAATAATTCTTCTATTCTTTCTATCGCCGATTCCACGGAAGAGCGTAATTCAACCATGTCTCCCCTAAGGCCCGAAACAAGTTCGTCTTTGATCTTTTTGACGAGAGCGATGATCTCCTGAACCGGCCGGCCTGCGTTTGCCGGTTCTTTTTGGCTCATTTCAATTTGCGCCTCAAGTTTGCCGAGGTCTTTCCCGAGCTGGCTCCTTTTTTCTATCAAATCCTGCGTTTTCGCGCGGATCTGTTTTAATTCTTCCCTTTCTTTCGGCTGACTCGCTTCCACGCGGGCCTGCTTTGCTTCCGCTTCTTTTTTTTCTTTTTCAAACGCTTCGTAATCCTTTTTTTCAAGCGTTATCCTTTTTTCAACATCGTTAAGCTTGTTTTTTATTTCAAACAATTGGCTGCCAAAAAAACTATTTTCCAAACCGCGCAGTTCTTCTTCGAGGGATCCTCTCTTTTCCCAACGCGACGTCTGGCGCTTCAAAGACCTTAAATGCGGTGAAATTTCATCTATCAGCGCCCTGACTTTATCCAAATTGATACGGGTGTTTTTCAATCTCCGCTCGGCATCAAATTTTTTGATCTGATATTCCCTTAAACCCAAAACGCCCTCTATCATTTCCCTTCTTTCTTTAGGAGTGGAACGGATGAAAACGTCGCTGTTGCCTTGCGTGACAACGATCAGCCCGCGGCTGCCCAAGCGAGCTTTTGCCAGAAAATCAACGAGGTCGCGCAAAAGTATTTCGGATTTATTGAGGTAATATTTGCTGATGCCGTCGCGTGCAACCTGGCGCGATATAACAACTTCGGCAAAATCTACGGGAAAGAAATTATTTTTATTTTCAAAATGCAATCCGGCTTGCGCCATCCCCATGCGCGGCCTTTGCGGTGTGCCGGCGAATATCAGATCCTCAACTTTCGCGCCTCTTAAATTTCTTGCCTCGCGCTCGCCCAAAAGCCAGCGGATAGCGTCAACGACATTGCTCTTACCACTTCCGTTCGGACCGACTATCGCCGTAATTCCCGGCGGAAATTCCAGAACGGTTTTTGCCGCAAACGATTTAAAACCGTTCAATTCTAGGCGCTTAAGAAAATGGGGCATTATATTTATGATTTGTTTTGCTTCTCAAGAACAGCCTTTTCTTGCAATTCTTTGTCTTCTTCCATGAAAAGAGTTTCGAGGTGTTGGAGATATGTTAAACCGCGTTCTTTTTTATCATCGTTTAGTTTTTCAAGCGCAGTTCTCAATTTATTGGCATCAAACTTGGAGATTGCAAAATCATCTACGCTGCTATCCCAAGGATCGAAGCCGGTTTCAAGATATACCAAATTTCCCTCTTTGTCATAATCAAAATTGTGCCGTGATTCATCAAAATTAATTCCTAAAGATTTAAGTTCAAGGCAAAATCTCTTATAACGGGGGTCGTCCAATATTAGCGCATCGTAACGATAATACTTGTCGTTTTCGGCATCATTAAATCGGTCGTAATCTCCTCCGTGCCGCATAGCCATTTTTTGCATCTCAAGATGTTCTTTGCTTCTTTGCTTCTTTTCGACAATAAATAACTTCTTTGGTTGCGATGCGGCGAGATGAATATCCGGGATAACCATAGGGAAAAGAATATGCAGAATTTTTGTTAGATAAAAACTGCCTTTCATTCTTCTTGAGCCAATTTTCTCGCTCTCGACATATTCTCCTTTTAGAACGGCCGTAACCCTATCGTCGGATTTATGAAGATCTTTAAAAATCTCTTTGTGCCGTCCTTCCCCGATTTTCACAACTCTGTCTAAATTAAAATCTTCTTGCATGTTTGCGTAAACTCATTTTATTTCTTCAGTGTTTCTTTGGCCACCTCTTTTTCTTCTTCTTCGCAAAGCTCTTCCAATCTATTGAAATATTTCATTGCTGTTTCTTTCTCGTTTTTTTCAAGCAAACCGATCATGTCAAATAAATTCTCTCTATTGAAAAGATAGTGCATTTTTGGATATTCGGATCTGTAGTCAAGTTGCAGGACCCAGGGCTTGAAAGTATTGTCTACATAAATTAAATTATCTCCTTTGTCGTAGCCAAAATTAATCGGCGACGGGTCAACTTTAACGTCCAAAAATCTCATGGAGTCAAGAAATTTTTGATAACGAGGATCAAGTTTCAATTTTGTTTCGTGTTCGTCGTAAGCACTAGAAAAATAAATATTTGGAAAACCTTCGCCCCTAACGCCGGCTTCAGCCAGCTTATTATGTTCTTTGTTTAAATTCTTTCTTTCCGATACAATGACCTTTTTGTCATTCTTTGAGGCAGAATGAATATCGGGAATATTTTTAGGAAGTAAAATATGAAGAATCTTAGAAAGATAGTATCTTCCTTTTAGCGCGCGCTTTGTTTCTAAGGCATCTTCGTGAAATTGAGCGATGACTCTATCTGGAGTTTTCGGATCTACATAAACGTTTTTTTCTGAACCGCTACCGATTTTTTCCAATTTTTGCGGATTAAACCTCATTTCTGCTTATATTTCTTCAGCGCTTCTTTTGCCGCCTCCAATTCTCCTTCTTGTTTGGACTGCCCGCCTCCTTCCGCTATCAATTTGTCATCAAAATAAAATCCTATCTTAAACAAGCGTTTATGCGCGGGGCCGGACTCTTCAATGGTTTTATAAGAGGGGGTAATTTTCAATTTTTCCTGCACTATTTCCTGCAGTTCGCTTTTCGCGTCCCGATAGCTTTTCGTTTTCAGTATTTCAGGCAGGCGCGGCCAGATAAATTGCAGAATAAACTTTTTCGCGCCTTCCATTCCGGCGTCAAGATAAATTGCGCCAATAACCGCCTCAATGGCATTGGCTAAAATAACTTCCCGCGCCTTGCCTTCATCTCTCCGTTCCCCGCGCGACATCAAAATAAAGTCATGGAGTTTGATATCTCTCGCAACGCTCGCCAAATTTTGATAATTGACCAAAGCGGCGCGCAGGACGGTCATCTGCCCTTCCGGATAATTGGGAAATTTTCCGAAAAGCTCTTCCGTCACCGCAAGTTCCAAAACAGCGTCACCGAGATATTCCAGGCGCTCGTTGTGCGGCAAGTGCCAACGAGTATTTTCGTTAAGATACGAGCGATGTGTCAGGCCCTCAAGAAGCAAATCGCTATCTTTAAATTTTATTCCTATTATTTTTGAAAATTGGTCGAGGTCTGTTGGCGCTTCTTTTTTTGTCATATTATTTTTCCTTTGCCGGCTTTTCTTCTTTTTTGCCTCCCCTTTCGCCAACCTCGCGGTAGATCGTTCCCAATACACCGTTTATAAAACGGGCGGAGTTCGGCCCGCCGTAATTTTTGGCAAGCTCTATCGCTTCATTAATAGCAACCTTCGGCGGCACTTCGTTTATGTCGGCATATAAAAGCTCGTAAAGTCCAATGCGCAAAATGTTCCTGTCTATTACGGCAATTTTTTCGAGCGGCCACTCCGGAGCGGCTTTGGAAATTATATTGTCGATATCGGCGAGATGCTCAACAACGCCCTGCATGATCTTCCAGCCGAATTCCGGTTCGTCCACTTCGGGAGAAAATTCGGTGATGTTCCGATCTAAAATTTTTGTCAGATCGTGTTTGCGATGATAAAAATCCCATTCATAAAGGGACTGAAGTATAACCGTTCGAAGTAGATGCCTTGTTGCCATTTATCCAGGTACTAGATGATAGCCACTAGGGTTTAGGGTGTAAAAAAACTAAACCACAGACCCCATTGGCCACCTAATTATTTTCCGCACTGCTTACATGTTCTGTGCGCAACTTTCGGCCCACCGCAATTTTTGCAAACGAAAAGACGGGACTTTTTAATACCCAAATGAGACCTCCGCCTGCCCGTTTTACCCTTTGAATGATGTTTTGTTGGTACGCCTCCCATTTGCTTAATTCTATCACAAAAGACATTAATTCCGCAAGGAAAAAACGATAAATCGGCCTAATAAAACCCCGTGAATCTAAGCGCTTTTAAGCGCGTCCAAAACATATGTTCTTTCGAGATGGCTCATCTTTGGCAGACGATCGGTTATAAAACGCTTATCTGGACTATCGTCGGGAACATCCTTAAGAAGATCGTTTATTTCGCTGTCAATTTCCGGATGCAATTCATTCACAATATATCCCTCACTCTTCAAAAAATCCCGGAGCATATATGGTTTAATCTCGCTCCCTGGAACAATTTTTGTAAGCATGGCGAAAGATTTTTCGTTATTGTCATAAACTTCAAAAGAAACTGGTATTCCTTTTTTTATGCTGGCGCTTAAAAATTTTGAGAACCTAGCATCGCAATTATGACCAATAGAAAATTTGCCGTCGTTAAATTCTAAAACAGCAAGCTCTTTGTTATTCTTTTTAACCTCTAGTATCATTTTTTGTCTGGAGAATTAATTTTTACGGCCAGTTCTGTCTCTTTGTTCGCGTTTTTTAATTCTTTCTTTCTGCTTTTTATATCTTGTTTTATGGCGGAAACAATTTTTCTTCTTTGGGCGGCGGATTTTATGGCATTATATTGCGGATCGTATTTCTTTATTAAATTATTAATGATAAGAAAGTCCACGTTATTTAATTCGTTGGGGTCGCTAAAATATTTAGAAACTATTACGGCCCAGTATTCATTCGCCTTAAAAAACATGGTTGATTCGCGGGTGCCATCCTTTGCTTCCAAAGTCTCCACGTAACTGGACATATATCTGTCCGGTTCTGAAATTCGCTGAAGTATTCGGTCTAACAACTCAAACCGCTCCAGACGGCTCATTTGATCGTCGCAACTATAGCTATTTCCATGACCGATTTCGTGATAAAGCCGAACCATTATTTCTTCAACTGAAAGTCTTTGTCGTTCTTTTCTTTTAGATCTATAAAATTTAATTTCTGCCGGATTTTCATAAGAACATAACGTATGAGCGGAAACCCAAAGTTCTTGTCTTTCCTTATATAGGGCGTCAACGGGAGGAGCTTCTTCTTCGGGTTTTTCTTTTATAGAAGCTATTTGTCCATCAACCCAACCTTTGGGTAAGGTTTCCAAAACGGCTCTAACCTCTTCTTCGGTTATAGCTCCTTCTAATTCCCCCACGGAGAGCTGTCCCACTTCTGGGGTTTTCTCGTTTGATTTTTCTTCAACCTTATCCGGAATCGCTGTAAACGCGTATTCACCAATTATTTTTTGTAAATCTTTCTGAATACGCGCTTCTTTTTTTGCTCGTAAATCTTCCGTAATTTCTGGTCTTTTTTTGTCTTTTTTTATGACTACCTCTATCTTTTCTTTATCCGGTGCCGGAGTAAAACCTCCCTGCTCCGCGGCATTTTGTGCTTGAACGGGCATTCCCAGTGCAAGCGCGGCAAGCCCAACCCTAATAAACTTAAGGAGTTTTATTTTTGCCGCAACAGTTTCGCTTTCTTGACTAGATTCTGTTTCGCTGAAACCATTGCCTGAAAATTTTTGCTCGTTCATCGTAAAGAAGTTGTCTAATTATACAACGCTTTTGAAATTGGGTCAAATGATCTTCTGTGAACCGCGCTTGAGCCATGTCTTTTTATGGCTTTTATGTGCCCTGCCGTGCCATATCCTTTGTTTTCATCAAAACCATAATGTGGAAATTTTTTGTGCAGCTTGACCATTATCTTATCTCTCGTTACCTTAGCCATTATTGAGGCCATGGCCACGGTTTTTATTTTTACATCTCCGCGAACAACTGTTTTTGAAAAACTTGGCCTATCGCCATTTCCCAAATAAAGCCCGCCATCAAGAAACACTGCGCACTTCTCCGGAATTATTTTATTCTTATCGCAAAGCCGCCGGAACGCTCTTAGGGCCGCCAAATTTGCCGCTTTAGAAATATTTATCCTGTCTATCGTCTTTGGATAAACTCTTGCCAGTTCAAATTTGAATTGCGGGTGAGATTTTAAATATTTAAACCATTTTTCGCGCTGATCTTCGGTTAATCTTTTTGAATCACGTAATTTACTGTTCTCTTTGGAGTAGATTTTTACTCCTTTCGCGATACAGGCCGTGGCAATTACGACCGGACCGGCAAGCGGTCCCCGCCCAACTTCATCTATGCCAACAGTCCATTTTTTTGAAGATTTCTTCATTCAAGTATAATTATCTTAGAGCATTTAAAACACGAGGCAAGCCAGATGAAATTCTCGGAATCGGACAAGGAATGGCTGAAAAAAATCGGGGCCGCACTCCCACGCGGACCAGATCTGAGCGTCACTAATTTTCGCGCGAAGCTTGGATTTATTTTAGACCCGGAAAAAAGAGTATCCACCAAAAAAATTGCTTGGTTGATCTTTATACTCTTTATACAAGGCATAAAATTGACTCTCGCTATCGCTCTAATTTTGGTCTTTAGTTATTATTTCTACACTGCAAGTTTGACCGATAAAAACCAATCGGATTGGTGGCTGCTGCTAAAAATAATCGGCTTCGGCATAGTTGACCTTATATTGTTTGCTGCTTTTGTCTTGCCGGCATGGATAGGGGCAATAGACAAATATTGGGAGCTAAAAGAAGCCATCAAAACCCGCAATAAATTTGATTTTAATAAAGACGCCGCCGAGAAGGATAGCCGCAAATCGGAAAATTAATAACTCCGCGCCAAAGACGCGGAGTTTTTTATTAAAAAGAAAACCAGCTAACTATTTAGCTGGTAAAAATCCCTTCTGTTTTCCCCATTTGATCCAATCTTTGGTGAGCTCAACTATTTTGCCGGCGTGTTTTGCTGGCCAGGGATGTTCTCCTGTAATGTCGCGGAGGGCAACTATTGCAATCCAAGAACGCTTCCGTTGCATATTTTCCAAAAGCAAAGGAACGGCGTCCCATCCCATTTCAACTATTTTGATAAAAGCGGGGTGATCTGCTTTATGGAAAGAAAGATGGGCAGTATCTTCTTCGTATTGCTCGACCAGCTTCTCTAGCTCCTCTCTGTTGTCCACAACGCACCTCAAATAAATTTCTAGAACCAGTTTAACATGCGACAAAAAAATCGGCAAAAAATATTCTCTAGTTTCTTAATCTTTGATAAATGCCTGCCTCTACTTCTTCCCGGCGCTTTCCATATTTCAGACGAGAATATTCCTTGAATTTCGCCGCCAGCTCCGCGTTGCCTCCGCCCCACGATGTTGTTGGGATGCTTATGTTAAACGGTTTGGATGTTTCGCCATTTATTAACAGACGCACGTAAGCATTCAGATTATCAATGCTGATGAGGTCACTTTCGTTAAAAACCGGCTGGAATTGCTTGACGAGAAATTCGGCGTCCTGCGTGCCGACCCTGAAAGCGATCTGACTGCCAACGTTTCCGAATACAGAGTCTTTTATGTTGTCGGTCAGCTGGGCTATGAATTGATGGGCCATCGTCAGATTCAATTTATATTTTCTCGCTTCCGACAATATCGTCGCTATGGAATCGGTGGTAAAATTCTGAAATTCGTCTATATAAAGATAAAAATCTTTCCTTTGACTTACGTCCGGTATGTCAACGCGCGAAAGAGCAGACATTAAAAGTTTTCCGGTAAAGAGCATGCCCAAAAGATTAGCGTTGATATCGCCGAGTCTTCCTTTTGACAAATTTATCAAAAGTATTTTTCCGCTGTCCATGGCTTCCCGGAAATTGAAAGCGGATTTCGGCTGGCCGATTATCGGACGCATATAATCGTTGGCGATGAAATTATTGAATTTGGAAGTGATGTACGGAGTCATGTTTGCAAGCGAGGCTTCGCCTCCGGCTTTGATCGCTTCTTTTTCCCAAAAGTCGAGGACAACCGGGTTTGAAATACGCGCCAGTTTCTTTTTGCGCCACTCCGGATCGGTAAAAACTCTCGGAACTTCTATGAGTGTTGCCGGTTCGTTCGGCATATCTTCCATTAAAAGCAAAAGGGCGTTTCTCATGTATTGCTCGAACATCGGCCCCATCGTCTCTGCCAAAAAAAGCTTATTAAAGATACTCTGCATTTCGTTGACTATGAAAGTTTTTTCTTCCGGCCGCGATTGGTTGTAGTCGAGCATGTTGAGGCCCAAAGGACGCTCAAGATCTCCGGGATCAAAATAAATAAGATCCTCAAGGCGCTCTTTCGGAATAAATCCAAGAGCATTATTTACCAAGTCTCCATGTGGATCGATTATCGCCACTCCCTTCCCGTTACGCATGTCTTCAATGAACATATTTCCCAAAAGCGTCGACTTTCCTGTTCCTGTTTGACCAACAACATAAACATGGCGACGCCTGTCGTCATCGGCAATATAAACCGGTCTGCGGCTACCTTGAAAAACGCTTTCTCCTATGAAAAGTCCCGAGGAAAGCAGATTCGACGGCGGCGGCGCTTCTCTTGATTTAAGCCATTTTATGCGCGGGGTTGATGTTGAAGAAATCGGAAAGTGATAAAAACTCGCGATCTCTTCGGTTGAAAGAACCATCATTTGCGACGGAGAAAATTCACGGTAAATAAATTGGCGGACCAAATTATTTGGATTTTTTTGTTTTACTATCTTAAATTCGTTCCGCTTCGGCGTCATAAGCTGGGAAAATCCGGCAGAAAGGCCGTCAAGAACGTCGTCCGACTGAAATTTTGACCCTGCCGACGTAACAATTCTCACGTTCGTCTCAAAAATCGGCTTGGAAATCTTGGCTTCAAGAGCCTTAACCGCATCTTCGTCAACAATTTTATCTACTTTTATTTTTTCTTCTTCTTGTGGTTTTAGGGCATGCCCTATATCCGAAGCTTTGATCGGAAACTTATGTTTAAAAACATTTTCTAGCGGCTCACCTTTTTTCAGCCAGGAAATATAACCCTGAATTCTTTTTTTGCTGTCCACCGATGCCGGCCGCATGATAACCTGCAAAGCCGCGCCCTCTCCCAGTTCTTGAACTTTCGCGAATCCTCCGACTATGGAAGAGAACGAATCCGAGCCGATTTCTTGATACGTTCTAACGGGCAACGCGTAATCTTCTTTTTGCAACAGATAGGCGGCGGAAGCATATCCTTGCGAGTTAAAAATATTAAAATCATCGGCCTGCAGCTCAACACTCGCGCCGCTCCAAATTCCCTGAATTTGTTTTGATACCACTTCTCCCGACGCGCGCGCTACCGAAATATAAAAATGTATCTCTTCGCCAACGTGCGGCACGGCTACCTCAAGAGCAAATGGTTTTTTTAGAGAGGCGAGAGAGCTAAGAAACTGTTCGAATTTACCTAGCTCCAGCTTAATATCTTTTTCCGGTTCTCCGGCTTTCGTCTGTTCTTTGGCAATCTTGACCAAAAAAAGCGCGGTGTCCAAAAGATCGAATAATTTGCGGCGGATAATTTTCCGGCCAATAAAATAAACCGCCAAGCCGAGGATTGTTCCTGTAAAAACCCCTATTAAAAGATAGACTAATAACATTTGGTTGCCTTTCTATAGTATTCCTCGTTTTTTAAGTTCAGGATATAGTTTGCTGACCAAAACATCGTGAAACGCGTCTTGGATAAAATCCGGCGATTTTTTCGCCTCACTAACCGCTTTTGAAATTCCACCGTGATACGCAATATCCAAAAGATATTCAACTTCAAGGCGAATTTCCGGAGAAACATCGCTTAAATAAGAAGGCAAAAGGCCAGTCTTTTTGGGAGCTCCCTTTTGGGGCAAAGGCGCGGCAACCTGAGGCAGGGCAAGCGATGACGGAAGGGCTTGAATGGCTTTTTTAAGAAGATCTTTTTCGCTCAAACTTTTCGCTTCCGGAGCTTCTCTGTGGCGAGAAACTTCCGCGGCAAGGGCTTTGATATCCGCTTCCAAAATTTCATGTTCAAACGATGGTTCTTCGGGCATTAATAGAATTATACTATATGAACAAAAATCCCCGTTCCGATTGGACAGGGAGATCGAATCGCCCCATTAAAACAGCCCTTAGATTTTCTCTATTTTTACTTCTGTAAAATTCTGCCTGTGTCCTTTTTTCTTGCGGAATCTTGTTTTTGAATGATATTTAAAAACTATCTTTTTCTCGCCCCTCGCTTGGCGCAAAACAATTCCCTCAACTTTGGCGCCGGGAACGTTCGGGGTGCCGATATCGAGCTTGCCGTCAGTGTCACGGAGTAAAACTTTATCAAAAACAATTTTGCCTCCTTCTTCAGAAATCAGTTTTTCCACTTTAATTTTATCTCCGACAGAAACCTTATATTGTTTGCCACCACTCTCGATAATGGCGAATTTATTTGTTTTCATTGTCTTGTTTTAATATTTCATTTAAAAAAATCTTTCCCTCGTGAAGGCCGCCGGCAAAAGACCTTGCTACACGAAATTGATCCGCTCTCAATTGTTCCATTCCTTCTTTTAAACGTTTTATCTCTTTCTCTAGTATTAGAGTCTTTTTACCGGCCAACCGAGCACTTTCTAATAATGCCGTTTTCTCTGTTAGTTCTTTTTTGTTTTCCTGAAGTACTCCTTCCCACGCCTTGACGCGACCAGAAACCAAGTCGCGGTCTGCTTGCGAAACTTCCTGTTTTTCTTCGGAAAAATTTCTCGTACCCTCTGACATAATCAAATTCTATTTACACTTCTTAATTAACACTAATTATAGCGGCATATCCGATAAAGAGCAAGATGCTCAAAAATAGCGCCCCGACAGCCAAAAGCTTGCCCAAAAATACGTCTCTC
>OBEQ011047331.1_pt1 | contig 22925 bp, 21 predicted proteins | sample 1670901 | NCBI WGS metagenome assembly OBEQ01 (sample SAMEA104232315, study PRJEB22302) | groundwater metagenome | biome: forest; feature: aquifer; material: groundwater | place: USA | collected 2011-08-07 | depth 5.4 m
TTCAGATCCGCTCATGCTTGAAAACTTAAAAAGGGAATCTTCATCCCCAAATCACAATTCCGCATAATGTCTATTTTATTTCCTCTATCCTTCTGAGAACTCCCTCAATGGCATGTTTCCATTCATAAAGCGTTTCACTTCTGAAATCTTGACCGGAATAAGCGTTCGCATCTGCTGCTTCGAAAACTTTCTGCACACTCTCAACAAGAGAAGAATCCCACGACAACCGTTCCTTCATTTCAGAAGGGGTGATGGTTTCGGGTTTGATTCCCAAATACTGGCTCAAGCGTACTTGTAAAGCCTTTCGTGCCGCATGGAAAAAAGCCGTGGCATCACCTTGTTTTAAGGCGATGTTCATGGCGTCCAAATGGATTCGGACGGTGCGGTTGGCAGACACTGCACGAGCAAATTCCGGATCTCGAACAAGACGCTCACGTCGCCTCGCCAAGATCCAAACCACGGCCCAGGCCAGCATGGAAACGGATTGGATCCCCCAAAACCAAGGCGCCCAAATAAGAGGTGTCATTCTAGAAGTGATCGTCCCAATTTCTAATTTGTTCGGTAAAAGATCAGCAATGATCTTGGAGGTATTTGGAAGCGAAAAACTTGAAGAAACAGGAACCGTACCTTGAACCGTTGTAGGAAAAGGATTTGGACCGGCCAGGCTACCCTGGGAAACCTGGATAGGAACAGGTGTGGATATAAGAGTCTCATATTTATGGGTTTCAGGATTAAAAAAGCTGAAGTGAATTGGGGGAATTTGTTTGATCTCTGTAGTTTGCGGAATAATGACCTGCTCAAAAACTTTTTGACTCTCAGAACGATCTTCTGCACTTGGCTCAAGTTTAGCGCTGGGTTGGTAAGTTTTAAATCCTGTGCTGTTAGGAAATTCAGGTGCTTGGACCCGGTCAAAATTGCCGGTGCCAGTCACCTTCATTTTCAAAGTAATAGGATCACCCGCGACAACTTCTTTTGGTAATGCTTCTGTCATAAAATGAAATTGCCCAATCGCACCTGAGAAATCGTTGGGACGTCCATCCAAAGGAAGAGGAAGTACTTTTACCGTGGTATCTGAGGTTCGAAGCATGACCCTCTTTTCTTGGAGACCCCAAAAAAAATCACCGAAAAAAGGGTCATCAAACAAATCTCCTCCTAACAACGGCGCACGACGCCGGTGCTGATCCCGAACAAGAATCGTGCACTCAAGCTGGGCATCAAGCAGATGTTCGCCAGCTTTGACGGCGGCTACAGCCGTATGCCATGCCAAGACGGTGTAAGGAACTCCGCGAATAACTTCGCTTGTTTGTTCCGGCTTATCACTCAGTTTTCCTACGATAAAAGCAGTCCCTAAAAGGGCTGGTGGAGAGATTGCTGAAACTTGTAAACCTTCGCGAAGATAAATCTTGAGATCCATCGGTACCAATTCACCTACGTAAAAGTTGCGTTTGGCACAATTCAACTGGATCATTGCCATCTCCGGAAAAACTGTCGGCGCCGATGAAGAAGGAGCGCTCTTTTGTTGAGGAGAAGAAGATGGCAAGGAATATGAAGACGAAGACTGCTTTACAGTTAAAGATACAGGATTGGTGTTGATGATTGTTTTTCCGATGGTCACAGAAATTGCAGGAATGGTAAAGATTCCCTCTTTGCGAGGTGTAACTTGGTAAATAAAAGTTACGCCACCCGACATCGTTCCGTTGACGAATTGGAATCTCGCAGATTGTCCAACATAGTTGAACTCGAGATCAGGAACGTTGGGTAACCCTGGAGGGGAAACTGTCGCAGAACCATCCATAACAATATTTAGCTGGGCACTCTCGCCAAGGGTAATCTCCGGAGGCTGTAATGTTACGGTAGCGTGAACTTCGGCAAAGACGATACATGGCCAAAAAAGAGAAAGGATCGCGAAAAAGATTCGCCCTTTGAACGTTGAACGTTGAACTTCCATCGTTTTACCAATCACGTTTCGGTGCCTCCTCAGATCTCTCTTGATTTTTGATCGTCGCAGGAAAGAGAGGCATCTTCTTCTCATCCCCTTTCAAGGAATCCAGAAGATTTTTAGCTTCTTCTTTACTCATTTGCCCAGGCAACAGCGGAGGTTCCTTTTCATCTTGCAACTGCCTGGGTTCAGTCTGTTTTTTATCGAAGTCAGTGTGCAAGGGTTGTAGCTTTTCTTGGTCGCTCTTTTTACGATCGCTTCCCCGATTCTGAGGACCTTGGGATGGCTGGCTTTTTTGGTCTTTTTTGGCTTCGAGTGGAGGTTTTTTCTCAAATTGATCTTTCTGATTCTGTTGATCTTTGCCCGACGGATTTTGAGGATTTTTCTGATCGCTATTTTCTTGCTTCGATTCTTGTTTTTGCTGTTTTTCGAGCTCTTCGAGTTTCTTTTTTACAAACTCGTCATTGAACTTTGCGTCTGCATCATCCGCCTTAAGTTTAATTGCGTTTTCGTAAGATTGAAGCGCCTGCTTCCAAAATTGGATCGTTTGTTTGGGGTTTGTCTTTTCGGTTTGTTGACCAAGACGATATTCGGCATTACCTAAGCTGTAAAAGACTTGCTGCTGGAGAGGAATGTTACCGGTATGCAAAGCTTTTTGATAAGCCGCAGTAGCCTCCGTAAACTGCTCCGTCTTGTAAGCCGCACTTCCAAGATTAAATTGGAGTTCGGGTTTCTTGGGATTTTTTTCCGCAGCTAATTTATATTGAGAAAAGGCCTCTTGAAATTTCCCTTGTCGATAGGCCCGTTCCGCATGTTGAGGTGATGCCTCCACAAATCCTGGCTCACTGATTGCTATAAGCAAAATTGCCGAAAGGATTGGTTTTTGGATTTCAAAGGATTTCCATTTTGAACTCTGAACTCTGAACTTTGAACTTCCCCTCCGGTTTTCCAGGAGCATCTCCAAAACTAAACAGAAAATAGCCAGCGCCAGGGACCATTGGAAGCGCTCAAGATAAACCTTATTCATATACGAGGAAAGTTCCCGTTTTGGAATAGGCTCGAGACCACGCTTGTAAACAGCTTCTAGTCCTTCGCTTTGCTGACCAAGGGGTTCATAAAAACCGCCTGTGGCTTCTGCAATTTGTTGGAGTGTTGACTCATCAAGACGAGATTTAACCACAAGTCCTTTCTCATCCTTCAAAAATTCTACTCCACCAGACTCTTGACGAACAGGGATTAACTCCCCTCGAGTCGTGCCCACGCCCACCGTAAAAATTCGAATTCCTTGTTTGGCGGCTTCCTTTGCAACCATAATACCCTTAGCTTCTAAGTCTTCACCATCCGTAAGAAGAACTAGAACTTTATGATTCGTATTACCCAAGTTAAAGGCGGTTTCGGCCTCTTGAATGGCACTGGCAATATTGGTGCCTCCCTTGGGAATCACGTTGGTATCGAGCACTTCAAGAGACTGACGGAACGCATCATCATCGAGCGTTAATGGACATTGGAGAAAGGCAGTTCCTGCAAATGCGATCAATCCCACACGATCTCCTTGAAGGTTAGCCAAAAGATCCAACACCGCTAACTTGGCACGGGTAAGACGGTTTGGACTTACATCTTGCGCGAGCATGCTGCGTGAAGTATCCACCGCAAAAAGAATATCGATTCCTTTCTGCTTGGCCTCCTCCCAACGAAAACCAAATTGCGGGCGGGCTAGTGAAAAAAGACCCAGACCGATGCTTAGGATCAAAAGCCAGCGTTTCACGAAACGCAGTCTGGAAGATACTGTAGCCATAAGATTTGGGAGAAGATGTTCGGAAGCAAACTTTGTAAGAGCAATCCACCGAGCTTGATCAAAACACCGGAAGACCCAAATAAGCGTCGGGATCGACACAAGAGTGATTACAAGCCAAAGAGGTTGATCAAACTTCATAGGGAACTAAAAATTGAAAGGCCTAAATTCCCCTTTTCTTCCAACGTTCAATTTGTTTCGCTTTCATGGCAACCGTCGATAACGTGTGTTTGAGAGCAAAAGTTCGGTCCCCAAAACGACGAGGGCTGGGGTAACGAACCAAGCAAATAATTCTTGATAACGTTCATATTTCTTCATCGTGACCGTGCTTTTTTCGAGCTTATCGATCTGCGAATAAATTTGTTTTAACGAATCGGTATCGGTAGCGCGGTAAAACTGAGCATCTGTCATCTCGGCAATTTGCTTGAGGGTATCTTCATCCACATCCACTCTGGCCATCACCAAGCGGCGATTGCCAAATGGATCTTGCACAGGAATGGGAGCCTCTCCTCGGATACCAACAGCAATGGTATAAACCTTGATACCCATCGCTCGAGCAGTATCAGCAGCCGTCAGAGGTGCAATCTTGCCGGCATTATTCACGCCATCGGTAAGTAAAATAATAATCTTGGACTTGGCAGGTTGATCTCGCAGACGATTGACTGCGGTGGCGATAGCCGAACCAATGGCGGTACCGTCCTCCACCAAACCGATGCGGATTCTATCCAGGTTTTGTAAGAGCCATGAATGATCGAGCGTGAGAGGACTAACAAGATACGGACGACCTGCAAAAACAATCATGGCAATTCGATCATTCGGTCGAGCCTCGATGAATTTAGAAACCACGGACTTCACAACATCAATACGGTTTACCGGTTGATCTCCCATTTTAAAGTCTAGCGCTTCCATCGAACCAGAGATGTCTAATGCCAAAACAATATCAATACCACTGGCTTGAATTTCGGTGGTACCGCGTCCTGATTGAGGACGCGCGAGAGCCAGGATAAACAGAGCGAGCGTGAGGAGGCGTAGCGTCGTCAACCACCGTCCCGCATGGGCTCGACTATCACGCGCCACAACACGCACCAACTCGACACTGGAATATCGGATCGCAGCAGTTTGACCCTTACGTCCTCGCCATAGGGCTAGCAAAGGAAGAAGGACCAGAAACCAGAGGCATTGAGGATAAAGAAATCGCATAAAAGAACATCACTTTTCCTTGGCCAGGAAAGGGGTTGTGGCCTCCTTCGTTAGATCCGGTGCCAGAGGGGGTGGCATTTTTATGGACTCTGTGTGTTGTGTGTTGCGTATTACTTCCCCTGTTCCTTCGATAAATTTGCAGGCACTCGCGTACATCAACTGCATTTCGGAAACGGAAAGAGTCCACCGGGCAAATTTGACGAGATCGCAATGTTTCAGAAAATCTTCCAGCAAAGAGGCATGACTCATCAATACAGAGGATGGATCCGAAACTAGATCGCACAGAAATTCTTCTGTCGTACGAAGAGGGGCATGAGTATGGAAACGTTCCTCAATATATTGACGTACAATGTCCGAAATCGTGATTGAGAATTCCCGTGCCTGCCCAGGAACCATCAAGCTCCGTGCTTGATGGAGTCGTTCAAGTGCAATTTCATGAGGTAATTTGAGGGAGATAGGCCGGCGATTTTTCCAGGCACGATAAGCCCAAGAGAAAAGAACAAAACTCCCCAGAGCACTAACCAGGTAAACGATCCAAAACCAAGGATAAGGAATGTGAATTAGCCCATGAATATCCCGGATATCTTCTGCTTGGGTAGTCGCCACAAGCGCCGGATAAGTTCCAAGAATGGGAACCCGCACTTGAATTTTGAATTTTGAATTTTGAATTTTCTTTTTCATACTCTCTTCTTTTCCCGAGCAGCGAAAAATCTCATTAGCTCAGACATGTAAGGTTGCTCGGTATCCAGTTCCAACACATCGACACCCGTGGAACGGAGTTCTTTCCGAACCCTATCCAACTTCTTTTGAGCCAAATCCGCAAAACGAGCTCGCACTTCAGAATTGGAAGTGTCTAAGACCAATTGTTCTCCTGTTTCCGAATCTTCCACCGTGATAAGGCCAATCTCAGGCAACACGCGTTCACGTGGATCGACAATGGTCACAGCAATAAGGTCGTGGCGCTTGCTGGTCAGGCGTAATGCCTGATGATAAGCCGTTGCCTGGAAATCAGAGATCAAAAAGACGACGGCGCGACGCGTTACTATTTTATTGGTAAAATCAAGTGCTTGGGCGATGTTAGTCCCACGATGTTTTGGCTCAAAAAAGAGGATTTCGCGAATCACGCGTAAAACATGGCGACGTCCCTTTTTTGGTGGAATATATTGTTCGATTTCATCTGTAAAGAGAAGGAGACCCACTTTGTCGTTATTACGAATGGCAGAGAAAGCAAGCACACTCGCTAGTTCCGCAGATAATTCTCTTTTACTCTGAGCTGCAGAACCGAAGTCACCCGAAGCACTCACATCTACGAGTAAGAGAATGGTAAGTTCCCGTTCCTCGGTGAATTTCTTAACAAAGGCACGCCCTGTGCGTGCTGTGACATTCCAGTCGATGGTTCGCACCTCGTCTCCTGGAAAATATTCGCGCACCTCTTCGAAATTGATTCCCCGTCCCTTAAAGACAGAGTGATACTGTCCGATAAAGACATCGGTCACAAGTCGCCTGGTACGAATCTCGATTTGCCGTACCTTTTTCAGGATCTCTTTGGCTTGATCAGCTTTGATTTGATCAGGCTTCATGGTTGTTGCGCTTGTTTTGAACTGCACAAAGTTTCAAGGTACTGGAATCGTATCGGAAATTTTTCGAATAATATCTTCGCTCTTAATATTTTCAGCTTCTGCCTCGTAACTGACGATCACGCGGTGGCGGAGGACATCCATGCTGATGGTCTTCACATCCTGTGGGGTTACGTAACCGCGCCCCTGGAGGAATGCCCAAGCTTTCGCAGCAAGCGTGAGGCTGATGGTTGCACGAGGTGACGCGCCATACCGGATATATCCTTCAAGATCAAGTTTGTATGCCTTGGGATCGCGTGTGCTCCATACGAGATCCACAATGTAGTCCTTCACCTTGTCATCCATGTAAATGGTATTCACAACTTGGCGTGCTTCCAAAATGTGTGAAGCATCTACAATCGGAGTCACAGAAACAGGTGGTGCGGTCGTGGCCATCAAATCCAAGATGGCACGTTCTTCGGTGCGACTGGGATAGCCGATTTGAAGCTTGAGCATAAAACGATCAACTTGCGCTTCTGGCAATGGATAAGTACCCTCATGTTCAATAGGGTTTTGGGTTGCCATCACCAAGAAAGGCTCAGGAAGAGGAAAAGTTTGTTCGCCAATCGTAACTTGCTTTTCTTGCATTGCTTCGAGCAAAGCACTTTGGACTTTGGCTGGTGCACGGTTGATTTCGTCCACGAGTATCAAATTGGCAAAAATCGGCCCGTGCTTGGTGGTAAAGTTCCCTTCGCGTGGATTGTAAATAAGTGTTCCAACAATGTCTGCAGGTAACATATCGGGCAAGAATTGAAGTCGCTGGAACTTTGTTTGAATAGCCGCTGCAAGAGTTTTCAACGATAAGGTTTTGGCCAGACCAGGGACACCTTCTAGAAGAATGTGACCACTAGCAATCAACCCTACAAAAAGGCGATCGATCAGGTATTTCTGACCCACAATGACGCGACCTATTTCTTGTTCTAACGGCCTTACCCATGAAGAAGCGCGCTGTACTGACTCGTTGATGGCTTGAATACTCGTGTTCATATTTTTGGAGTTGTAGATTACCTCACAAGAGGAAGTTTCAATGGTTTGTTTCTTATCCTAACTACCCACAGCTTAGCGGAAGCACCTTAAAGGACTATTAAATCGGGATTAAAAAAATTTAATGACGAGGATGCCATTGGCAACCCTTGTTATTCCTCCACTTGTCCCACGAACCTTTTATTGAACAGGTACGTTAGTTGATCGGAAAGATCCGACTAAGTTTCTCTAAAACGTTTGGAGATACTTCAACATCCACTGCAGTTGTATTTTCGCGAATCTGTTCGACACTACGAGCTCCTACAATCGCTGAACTTACCTCTTTTTTGCGTAAAACCCATCGCAAAGCAAGTTGCCCTGGGGTACAACCCCATTCTTTCGCGATCTCACACAGCTTTGAAACCCGCATAAAATTTTGACGCGTAAAATAACGCTTCCTCAAATCTTCACTTTCACCAAGGCGCGTACCTCCACGGGCATCTTTTTCAGAGTGGTACTTCCCCGTAAGAAATCCCTGTGCAAGAGGAGAATAGACCATCAATCCTACTCCCTGCCTCTTACAGATTTGCATCAGACCCTGTTCCGTCTCCCGCTTCAGCAAATTGTAACGAGGTTGGTTCGAAGTAAACCATGCCCACTGATGTTGCTTACATAAAACATAGGCTTTCTGCATGAGCTTGGGATGGTAGTTTGAACATCCCACATAAAGCGTTTTTCCATGACGAATGAGATCATTCAGCGCCCCCAGAGTTTCCTCAAGTGGTGTTGTTTCATCGTATTTATGCAGTTGATAAAGATCGACATAATCAAGCTTCAAACGTTTTAAGCTTGCATCCACTGCCTCGAAAATATGTTTTCGGCTGTGTCCCATCGCCGTAAGACCCTTAGCGTGTACTGGCCAATAACACTTCGTAGCGATCACAATTTCTTGGCGAGGGATTCCACGAATCGTTTTCCCAAGGATTTCTTCTGCAGCTCCCTCAGCATACATATCCGCAGTATCAAAAAAATTAATGCCGAGATCAAAGGCAGCATGGACGACCTTTATTGCTTCGCTTACATCCAGCTGATGACCATGCGTCATCCAGTTCCCAAGACAAATCTCGGAAACTTTTAGGCCAGTCCTCCCAAGATTACGGTAGTTCATTCTCTTGAGGATGATTTCTCACCAGCAGCAATCACCTTAGCATAGAGCTCCCCTGTAATTTTGATAGCTTCCGAACTCGATTGATTCTTGCGGAAAGCCTTGCCGTCCACCGTTAAAAACACCACATCACCCCTAACATGAATGAAACTTACGAAAACATTTTGCAGAAGCCAGTGGGACCCATCTTCGGTGATGATTTCAGCATCGGCATTTGGCCCTTGAGCAAGACTCACCGACTGACTTGTAACCTCAGAAGCTTTTGTAGCGGTTTCGATCGGGAGCACCCCAATCCTGAAAGATTCTCCACGGGATGAAGAACCTTTAAGCTCAGAAGATTCTTGCCCCCCCGCGGGATCTCCCGGAATTTTTAAGGGGCCAAGAATAAGGGACAATTCGGTAAGGACCAAAGTTCTGTTACCAAGGAATAGGGTCCCACCCTCCGGACCTAATTCTCCATTCGCGTTTTTTCGTGCGTTGGATTCTTTCCAGATTTGCTCGGACTCTTTCTGAATCCGCTTGAGTGCCGCTTCCTTCTCAGCCTTTTCCTGTTTTTTCTTTTGGTCTTCTGCACGGTGACAACCCATGAGCAAAACCATACTGAGAGCAGAGCCAAGAATGATCGGAAGGAAAAGAGGCATTCGGCGGGAAAGCACAAAAGCAGGGTACCTGCAAATTCCTGTTTTCCAAGAATATTTTTGGAGCAGCTTCGTCGTGTACCCAGTCCTCTCCCTTTAAAAAGAGATTGACGAATCCGGGTTTATGTGTATTAGTAAAGTATATCACTAATGTTCCTCTATCTCAATCCAAACAGTGGAATCCCCATTTATCGCCAAATGCTTCAACAATTGCGTCAACGTATTGTGAGTGATCAGCTTGTTCCCAACGAAAAGCTACCTTCGGCACGAGAACTTTCTCGGGAGTTGAAAGTTAATTTCCTTACGGTCGCTAAGGTCTATCAATGTTTGGAACGCGAGGGATTTGTCGAATTTCGAAGGGGCCTTGGTACCTTTGTCAGCAACAATCCAAGAAGCCATTCGCTTGCAGAAAAGCGTAAACTCCTTGCCCCCGCCTTGCAGCAGCTCGTGACCGAAGCCAACCATCTTCAACTCGAAGAAGCAGAAATCCAAAATCTCGTCCATGAACAATTTAAGAAAATAGCGTCATGAACTCATTCATTATCGAAACTCAGAATGTATCCCGCTCCTTCGGGAAAAAAGTTGCCGTCCAGAAACTCAATCTTCAAGTAAGACGAGGAAGTATCTATGGTTTTCTAGGCCGCAACGGCGCCGGTAAAACCACGACCATTAAAATGCTGGCCGGCCTTCTTTGGCCCGACCGCGGTGAAATTCATGTGGATGGGGTGAATCCTCAAAATTTCACGACTGAGAACCGCCAGAAGATCGGCTATCTCTCTGAAAAACAGGCCCTTCCCTCTTCCATGCAGGTTGGCAAGCTCATCCAGTTCTGTTCCAATTTTTATCCCCATTGGGATTTTGAATTAACAGATCGGATCTTAAAGCGATTCAAGATCGATCCTAACCAAAGGATCAAAACTTTATCGCAAGGAGAAGCACGTCAGGTAGGATTACTCCTCGCCCTTGCCCAAAAGCCAGATCTTCTCCTCTTGGATGAGCCCGCAGGAGGGTTGGATGTCGTAGCGCGCCGCGAGTTTCTTGATGAAGTTCTGAATCTTATTCGCGAAGAGGGAAAGACGGTTTTCTTTTCATCCCATATTCTCACCGATGTCGAACGCGTTGCCGATGAGATCGGCATTATCAAGAATGGAACTCTTATCCTCAGCGAGTCATTGGATCGGCTCAAAGAAACCATCAAACAGGTGCGATTTTATAGTTTCAATCGTGGCACCGAGGAATTTGCAGTTGCAAATGCCTTTTTTGTGAAAAAGACGAAAGATGAGGCGCTGGTTACTCTAAGAGTGGAGGATGAAAATATCCTACGTCAACTTGCTGCAAATCACCGATGCCAGTACGAAATCCGTGCACTTGGATTGGAAGATCTCTTTGTCGAGATTGTCCGGGAATTTTAACCGAGGAGAAAACGATCATGAAGGAAAACCAATTTTTACCATTGTTTAGAAACGAATTCCGCAATCTACCTTTTTGGTCGGTGTTATATGTAGGCCTTGGCTTATCCCTCATTGTCTTGATCGAATGGAAGTATAAACCAAACTACGATTTTTCTTTCGAAGGGATTGGAATGTTCGCGTTTGCGTTGAACGCTTTTATAGCTATGAGCTGGATTCTCACACCATGGTTATGGGGAACTCCGTGGTGGGGTGGAGCCCAGGGAACTCTGGACACTCGTGAATTCATGTTGACTCGTGCCATTGATCGAAAGGTCTATTCCCGCGCCAAAGGCACAGTTAGTCTTCTCGTGGTGCTTCTCCCCTTCCTTTTAAATCTCGGGGCAGCGCTTTATCAACCAAAGCTTGTCATCGAAGGGCCCATCTCCAGTACCCAAGAAGCCACCCAAGAAAGTAAACAAAAACGCTATCTGGAAAGTTTCCATGGCAGTTATACTACCACTGACGACCATTGGGGTTTTCCAATTACGAACATTGTTATCCCCAAGGGCCGTGTGATAAAAGCCTTTTGGAATATATGGAGAATGCTCTTCATGGTAACCCTTTTTCAAGGGCTTCTCGTATGGATCTCTCAATATCAACGAGCCAAATCATTTTTCTGGATTACGTTCTATCTCTTGCTGGGTTTGCAAATTATCCCTGGGTTTTTGGGAACAGAAATAAAGATGATTTCGTGGGGAGAAGTTTTTCTCTTTTTTAATGCCCACAAAATCATCCTGTTTTTCAGTTTGGCAGTATTCATTTTGATCATTCAGATCTTATGCGAACGCCACTTTGAGAAGATGGAAGTCTTGTAGTGTTTCATCGTCTGTCTGATTGGGCAGGATATTTAAGATTGAAGCCTGCGGATCTGGATGTCGATTTACGCAAGATACTGCGCGGGATGTCAAAAACCTCTTCATACTAAATGATGTGGCGTAACTCCTAATTTTGCCTAAAGGGGGGGAATTGACAAACAGCATAATGTGCGTCATCATGTAAATCATGAGAACCGCAACTGTCCGGCAAATACAACACCATTTCAAGAACGTACTCCGTTGGGTTGAACATGGTGAAATGGTAGGAATCACACGGCGCAGACATATGGTCACCAAAATCGTTCCTATTCAAAAATCCACAAAGGCTGTTGATTGGTCTAATTTATTCGAAAGGCTCCATGCAATTTATGGTAAAAAACCAGTTCGTGGAAAAACGATTAGCGATGGGCGTGAGGAACGGTTGTGAGTGTTTACTTTGATTCTTCAGCTTTCAACTTAGTTTTCAGGTTAAAGCTTTCGAAGCCCTTTCCGAATGGAATGAGAACCCTTTTCGATGGCTTCATTCAAATGTTTGGTGGCTGTGCTCACCAAAGAAAGTGCTTTTTTCTTAAGTCCCTGATGAACGGATGCGCCCTGCTTGGTTCCAAGCTGCACGCCCTTTTTTAAGAGGAAAGCTGCTTCATCAATGAGTTTGAGTGCGGAACGAGAGAGTGCATCGGAATCTGATTTTTTCTTACTTCGTGTCGTGGTTCGTTTGGTCGCCATAATGATTTCCTTACGAAAAGGTTAGGGAATAAGTTCGGCACTAAGGTTAGCTCGAATTATAAAAATTGCAATGCCCTTCATTGAGAGCGCATTTTTGTCCAATAAGATCATATGCCCAGATCAAATCCTTTTTGGCTTCGCTTTTTCAGCTTCATGCACGATTGCCCGAAGCATTTTTGAAAAAATGAGCCGATGGATCGGGTAAGATAACCATCCGTAAAGGGTCCCCCACAATCCTTTGGGTGCAAAAAACGCGGTCTGGATGAGCTCGGTTTTTCCAAAAGCAAGAGGCTTTATATCAAATTGAAGCCAAGCGAGACCGGGCAATTTCATCTCCGCTCGCAAACGAAGTTGACGATCGATTTCTACATTTTCTACGCGCCAGAAATCGATACCATCGCCTACTCGCAAAGCGCGGCCTTCAGGGCGACCCCGTCTCATACCAACACCGCCCAAAAGCTGATCAATCCATCCACGCAAGCGCCAAGCCCAGTTAAGAGCAAGCCAGCCACGTTTTCCACCAAGTGAATTCACCACGAAAAAGATCGTGGAAGGTTGGGCCGCCACTTTTGCAACCCGTCGTTCAACCATAAAACCTTCCTGTATCGTAAGACGGACGGCTGCGGGAGTTCCTTGAGGAACAGCAGAAAGCGCATCGCTCCACATCGTTTCCACAGTTCCTTGGTCTAAACGTCCCAGAGCCAAACGCACAGCTTGGATATAGGGGATGGGAATAATCTGAGGAAATAAGTCGTGAGCAAGCGAACTTTTCACTACCACTTCATTACACAGTCCGAGCATGAGAGGACGTGCAATGGAAGCAGGGATGGGGGTGATAAGATTGACCCAATAAGAAGAAAGTCTTGGACTAAGAACTGGTATCGAAATAAGCGAACGCCGCAAACAACGAACCTGAGCATATTGCTGCATCATCTCGCAATAAGTTAATACATCCGCACCTCCGATCTCAAGAATATGATCTTCTGAATGCGGTTCATCGAGACAAGCCACCAAATAAGCTAAGACATCGCGAATTGCAATCGGTTGACATCGAGTGCGCGTCCAAGAAGGACAAATCATCATGGGCAACCTTTCTGTAAGATATCGAATCATTTCAAAAGAAAGACTCCCAGAACCAATGATAACTGCCGCACGAAATTCCGTCACAGGGATTCCGCTTGATCTTAAGATATCACCAACTTCATGACGGCTACTAAGGTGAGGTGAAAGCTGGGGATCATCTGTCCCAAGTCCACCGAGATAAATGATGCGTTTCACTCCTGCAAGCCGGGCTGCTCGCCCAAAGTTCTCGGCGGCCACACGGTCTTTGATACAGAATTCTGCTTCTGCGCTTCTCATGGAATGGATGAGATAATACGCAACCGCAACATTTTGCATGGCTTCCTCAAGACCCGTACCGAGAACCGCATCTCCCATCATTAACTTTGCTCTTGCTAAGCTTGCTTTACAGCGTTGGGGATCACGCACCAAGCATCGCACTTCGTGCCCAGCAAGCATCAACCGTGGTACCAGTCTACCACCGATATAACCCGTCGCGCCCGTAACAAGGATTTTCATAAGGGCATGTTTTAAGGCTGATGGTGCCAATATCTACCATCACGAAGGGTGCTAAGATAAGGGTTAAAAGAAGAGAAAACTGTAGGCTGTAGACGGCCTCGTTGAGGCCGTCCGCCGGGGTCAACGACCCCGTCTACAGAGGCAAACAGTCTTATCTTAGCGCCAATATACTCACCATCATCTTACCATTCCCAATCCATCTTTACCTGCTTTGTCGTTGAAATGAAACTTTCTTTGGCCTAGCTGTCGTCTCAATCGATATGTGCCCATCGACAAATTCCGTGATCACCACAGCAAATATTCCTACAGCAAATGTCCTTGCTGTCATCATGGGAGGCGGGCAAGGCACACGCCTTTATCCGCTCACCAAATTACGAGCTAAGCCGGCTGTACCCTTGGGTGCTAAGTATCGTCTTGTGGATATTCCTATTAGTAACTGTATCAACTCCGATATCCGTAAGATCTACGTCTTAACACAATTCAATAGTGCTTCACTTCATCGACATATCCTTCAAACCTATCGCTTTGATCATTTTTCCAATGGATTCATTGAAATCTGTGCAGCACAGCAAACCTTAGAACATACGGGTTGGTATCAAGGCACAGCTGATGCCGTACGACAAAATCTGCGTTACGTTTTTGACCATCATCCAGATTATATTCTTATTCTCTCGGGGGATCAGCTTTACCGGATGGACTTTCGAAAACTCATCCATCAACACATCGAGACCTCTGCGGATATCACGGTAGCAGTCCTTCCTGTTCAGCGCAAAGATGCCGGCGAGCTAGGAATCCTCCAAATGAGTAAAGAAAAACGTGTCATCCGCTTTGCGGAAAAGCCAAAAGAGAAAGCCTTGCTCGATGAACTCAAAGTCGAAGATTCTTTGCTTTCATGTTTTGGTATCACGCCCTCCGAAAATTACCTAGCTTCTATGGGAATCTATGTTTTTAGCAGGAAAGCCCTCGTAGAAGTGCTGAACAACGACAAGTTCGATTTCGGGAAAGACATCATTCCAGCAGCGATTCAGACTCATCGGGTCTTTGGTTTTGTGCATCAGGGATATTGGGAAGATATCGGGACCATCCGTGCTTTCTTTGAGGCTAATCTTGATATTACCCGTCCTCATCCTCACGTCGACTTCTTCGATCCCGCTGCACCCGTCTACACGCGAACACGCTATCTTCCCGCTTCCCAGATTTCAAGTGGTGAACTCAAAGAAACGCTGATTGCGGATGGTTGCATTATTGGTTCGAATGTTCGTATGGAGCGGGCCGTGGTTGGCATCCGTTCGATCATCCAATCCGACTGTGATCTTAAAGATTGTGTGATCATGGGTAACGACTTCTATGAAAATCAACAGATGCGTCAGGAAAATGAAGTGCGCGATCAACCGTGCTTGGGAATTGGTCGAGGCTGTAAAATTCGACGCGCCATCATCGATAAAAATGTCCAGATCGGCGAAAAGTGCGTGATCACTCCGGATAGAAAACCCGAAAAACTGGATCACGACCTTTACTGCATCCGTGATGGAATTGTGGTTGTCCCCAAAAACACAATCATTCCCGCAGGAACCGTCATTTAATTAACGGATTGCGGAACTCAAACTAGACCTATCCCTGCCCATCTGCAGCTCTTTCTCCGACATAGGAAATAGAATCCTGGATTGTTCATCGGCATGATAAGAGCTGCGAACGAGCGGCCCGGATTCAACCACTCCGAAACCGAGCTTTAACCCATGGCGTTTCCATTCCACAAATTCTTCAGGTAGCAGATAGCGTACCACAGGAAGATGTTCAGACGTTGGCTGAAGATATTGTCCAAGGGTAAGAATATCCACCCTAGCTTGGCGTAGGTCACGCAACACCGCATCAAGTTCTTCCTCGGTTTCACCGAGGCCCAACATCAAACTCGATTTGGTAAAAAATCCGCGCGCTTTTGCTCGTGCAAGCAATTGCAAGGTACGATCATATCGAGCCTGAGGTCGAACGGTTCGGTAAAGGCGTGGAACGGTTTCCATGTTGTGGTTAAGAAGATCAGGTTTCGCATCAAGCACCGTATGAAGAGAACTTTCTAAGCCTTTGAAATCAGGAACCAGTGTTTCAATCTTACATCTAGGGAGAACCTTTCTCACCTCCCGAATCGTAGCTGCCCAAATGGAGGCGCCTCCATCTGCGAGTTCATCCCGCGCTACGGAAGTGATCACCACATAATTTAATCCCATAAGCCGTGTAGCTTCAGCGACTCGATGAGGTTCATCAAAATCCAATTCCGAGGGGCGGCCGGTCTTGACGGCACAGAAACCGCAACTGCGCGTGCAGACATCTCCTAAAATCATGAACGTCGCGGTACCACGCGACCAACATTCTCCGCGATTAGGACATTTGGCACTTTCACACACGGTATGGAGGCTGTATTTATCCACACGCCGTCGTACCGAAGCATAAGCCGCACCTCCCGGGATACGCATCTTAAGCCAGGAAGGGATTCGCGATTGCGGATTGCGGATTGCGGATTGCGGAATCATTCAAAAAAGAATCAGTATTTCATATGATCGATAAAACATTCCGCCATCCGAAATAAAATTCCGAAATCCACAATTATAGGTGGATGGCTTCTCCTATCGAAGCTGCGGCTGCCTCGGCAATCGCCTCAGACAAGGTCGGATGCGCATGCAAGGTCGCCATGATATGATCGCGAGTAGCATTCATGGTCATGCCCAGGTTCATTTCGCTGATCAGTTCCGCAGCTTCAGCGCCGATGATGTGCGCTCCCAAGATTCTGCCCTCCGGTTTGCCAAAAAGAATTTTCACAAATCCTGTGTTGTCACCATCGATGAGAGCCTTCCCAAGCGAAAAAAATGGGAATTTACCTACTTGATAATTCTTTCCAAGTTCGCGAGCTTTTTTTTCCGAAAGTCCCACACTGGCTACTTGTGGCCGACAATAAACACAACTCGGGAATATGGTGGGTTTGTGAGGAATCCGATCGGTGAACATTCCTTCCACCGCCTGAATCGCCTCATAAGAAGCAACGTGGGCAAGCCATGGTGGACCAATGACATCTCCTGCTCCAAACACACCAGGAATTGAGGTTTGATAACGCGCATCTGTCTTGATAAAACCGCGTTCTAATTCCAACTCCGTCCCTGGCCCTAAAACTTTCTCAAGATTCGCTTCTACACCAACGGCGAGTAATATTTTTTCCGTATCGAGAGACTCCGTAGTTTTGCCAGAAAAGTGGAGTTTTACGCTCTTCTCACTTACCTCCGCCCGCTCAAGCTTCGTTTCAGTAAGAATCCGTATGCCCGAGCGATTGAACTGCCTGGCAAGTTCCACTGCAATTTCCTCATCTTCGGAAGGCAAAATTTGCGGCAACATTTCCACCAAAGTCACCTCGCTCCCAAATGCACGAAAAAAATAAGCAAATTCCACACCAATTGCGCCTCCTCCAATAATGACCATCGACCGAGGGAGTTGCGATAACACCATCGCCTCACGGCTTGTGAGAACACGAGTCCCATCGGGCCAAAGTCCAGGAAGAAGCTGTGGTTTGGCACCCGTCGCCAAAAGAATATGGGTCGCTGCTAAAGTGCGAGGCTCACCATGAAGAGGAGTATAGCTCACTTGACCTGCCATGGTGATGGCGCCGTTACCCGTCAAGTGTTCAATGTGATGCTTTCGAAACAAACTCTCAATGCCCTTTGCCAAGCGATCCGAGAAAGAACGACTCCGCTGAATAACCCTAGCGAAATTGGCCTCCACTTCTCCTACTTTGATTCCAAAGGTTTCTGCATGTTGGATTTCGCTATAGAGCTCTGCGCTGTGGAGAAGAGACTTTGTTGGAATGCAGCCCCAATGGAGACACGTGCCCCCGGGCCGCTCCTTTTCGATAAGGGCAACTCTCTTGCCAAGTTGTGCAGCACGAATCGCGCCCACGTAACCCGCAGGACCACCTCCAATGATAATGAGATCGTAAGGATGCATTAAAAAAAGTTTAGAATTCAGTAGTCAGAAACTACGACCTTATCGCATCTATTTCCTTAATTTCCACACTTGTTCTGATGTTTAAATATTTTTCTTCATACGCGCGGACGAGCAACACGTCTTACCCGCTTTCGCCAGAAAGTTCACTTCTGGCTCCTGAATTCTGCTTTTCAAGATCTCTTTTCCTTGCATGCGACCGAGGTTGCAATTAGACTATTATGCTTATGTCAAAAGTGGATTATGCCTTTGGAATTGGCGGAGAAGCAGGTCAAGGAATCGCAACACCCGGAAATATTCTTGCACGAATTTTTGCGCGCCGTGGCCTAAATCTTCAGGCTTACAACGCTTACCAGTCCATTATCCGTGGTGGACATACGTTTTTAACCATTCGAACGAGCGATGGGCCTGTCCGAAGTTTTGGGGACAAGCTAGATGCTCTCATCACTCTCAACCAGGACACGATGGATCGTCACCTTAAGTTGATGGGAGCAGGTTCATTTGTTCTTTACGATTCTGATAAGGTTAAACCGGGCAGCCTGGCTTCCGGCGTCATTCTTTGTCCTCTTCCCGTCAAAACCCTTTCTGGGAAAAGCACCAATAAACTCAATATCAATACCATTGCCCTCGGTGCACTTCTCCAAATGCTTGGTGTTGAATTCAAGATTCTCGAAGATATTCTTGCAATCCAATTTAAGAAAAAAGGCGATGTGATCATTGCTGAAAATGTAGGGGTCGCTAAAGCGGGCTATGAATATGCTGCCGCTCAATTTAAACCGTTTCCTAAGCCTCTTCCCGATCTTGGAAAAGGTCACGCTGTTACTACAGGAAATGATGCTCTTGCTATGGGAGCCGCCGCTGCAGGAGTTCGATTTTATTGTGCTTATCCCATGAGTCCATCCACCGGAGTCCTCATGTGGATGGCACAGCATGCACGTCAACTGGGAATCATGGTTCGACAGGTTGAAGATGAAATTGGTGTCATTAATATGGCCATTGGGGCTGCCCACGCAGGTTGCCGTGCGATATGTGCTACTTCGGGTGGCGGTTTTGCTTTAATGACTGAAGCTTTGGGGATGTCGGCTATGCTCGAAGTTCCAGTTGTTTGCATCAATGTTCAGCGCGCTGGCCCTGCAACAGGTGTACCAACTAAAACTGAGCAAGGCGATCTCTGGCAAGCGCTTGGGGCAGGACAAGGCGATTATCCGCGAATCATTGTGGCACCCACAACTATCACCGATGCATTTCACACAGTTCCTGAACTCTTTAACCTCGTAGACAAATTCCAATGTCCCGGCATCATCCTAAGCGACCTGTTGCTTTCTGAAGGCACTGCCAGCATTCCTGTCGAAGAATTGAAGTGGAATGTAAAAATCGACCGTGGCGATCTTATTCTTCACAACGGAAATGGGCATAAGCATGTCGCCAATTCTTCCAGTGGCGCTATCGATGGGACTTACCTGCGTTATAAGAATACGGAAAGCGGTATCTCGCCACGCGTAGTTCCTGGTGTGCCGGGTCATATCCATGTGGTTGCGACTGATGAGCACGATGAAGATGGTGTCTTGATCAGCGATGAATACACCAATCCTCACAAACGCCAGATGATGCACGAGAAACGCATGCGAAAAATGAATGGGATTCTTCCACTCCTTGCATCTCCAAAATTGGTAGGCCCCGAAAATGCGCAAGTCACACTGGTCGGTTGGGGATCAACCGAAGGTGTCATCCGCGAAGCCGTCGAAAAACTCGCTGCTGAGGAAGGCATTGTTGCAAGCCAGCTCCAAATTAAATGGCTTGTTCCGTTTCACAGAAAAGAAATTCTTTCGATCCTTTCCAAAGTCAAACGCGTGATTGTCGTCGAAAATAATTATAGCGGTCAATTTGAACGCTATCTCCGTTCTGAAACTGGGTTTCAAGCACACGGTCACATCCGCAAATACGATGGCGAACCTTTCATGCCTCATCACATCGTCCATGGCGTAAAAGAACAACTTGCAGGAAAAACCAATCATTACGTACCTATCCACGAAGTCATGGTCTAAGAAATTTTATGAGTACACCTGTCCTCGAAGTTCCCATTAAACCCATAATAAAACCTGAGGGCACTTCTGCAAAGGATGCCTACAAAGGCAAAATCCATCCTGATTGGTGTCCGGGCTGCGGAGATTTCAGCGTTCTCTCAGCACTCCAAGCGGCACTAGCTGAACTGGGTCTGGAACCGTACAAGGTAGCCATCGTCAGTGGCATCGGCTGTTCCTCAAATCTTCCCGGGTTTATCAATACCTATGGTATGCATACTCTCCATGGTCGTGCCCTTGCAGTTGCTACAGGCTTGAAATTGGCGAACCATGAACTCACCGTTATCGCGACCGGTGGAGATGGAGATGGATACGGGATTGGTGGAAACCACTTTCTTCACACCATGCGTCGCAATATGGACCTCACCTATATTGTGATGGATAACCAAATCTATGGTCTCACCACCGGCCAGTGTTCACCTACCAGTGTGAAAGGGATGAAAACCAAAAGCACACCGTTTGGTAATGTTGAGAATCCGATTAACCCAATCCCTTTAGCAATCGTGAGTGGCGCTACTTATGTGGCCCGTGGGTTTAGCGGCAAACAAAAGCATCTCGTGGAATTAATTAAAGGTGGCATTCTCCACAAAGGGTTTGCACTGATTGATGTCTTTAGCCCTTGCGTTACTTACAACAAAGACAACACGTATCCATGGTTCAACCAGCGCATTAAAATTCTTGAGGAACAAGGGCATAATCCAACGAATTTCCATGCCGCCATCGAAAAAGGATTCATGTGGGGCGATGAAATCCCCATTGGCCTTTTCTGGAAGCGCACGGACCTGCCGGCTCTCCACGAATTGGAACCTGTTCTCGAGAAAGGTGGCCCTTTGGCTTATCGATCATTGGGAATATCTGCTGAAATCGGTAAAGCTTTGATTAAAGAGATGCTTTAATCCTAAAAGAAGCGTGAAACGGGCTGTTTTTCAGAGTTGTTCCCTTTGAGAAACTATTTCTTTTGGCTGCAAAGCACGATATTTTCGTCAAGCCGTGAATCTTTTTACGGGAGTATTTTTTGCAGCATGCCGTCTAACCAATAGAACCCATCATCTTCAAAGGATCTCCACTATGAAAAATAAAACTCTTTTAATCGTCAGAACGCTCAGTTTATTCATTCTAACCGGAATCTGTTGCACTTCCAAAATCTATGGAAATACTCCCCCTTCGACTTTCGAAGAGGTTATTCGTAGGGCAGATTTAATCGTTATAGGAAAAATTACTCGTGTTGAATCTACGTCGATAAAACTTAGAGAACAGCTCGATCTACGGGAATACCATGTAGGTGAAATAGAAGTGACAAAAATCTTGAAAGGAGAAATCTCAAAATCAGGCACCATTAAACTTGGATGGCCCGATCTGGGAACAAAAGAAAAAGATCTACTCAAATCCTCTCCACCACGCCTACTACAGAGCAGCTGCTCTCCTGATGTTATCTACAAAGAGGGCGACTCAGGTATATGGATCTTACGCAAAGATCCAAAAGTGAACCTTTATTATGCCGAGGATCATCAGGGGCAATCGTTGCAGCCTCTTTCCAAAAAAGAAAGCATTCTGAAAATCATTCGAGATCAAAATACTCAATCATTGAGTAAAAATACTCAATCACTGAGTAAAGTTGACACTCTGTGGAAATTGTGATATAAGCATTTCATGACTTTTGAGAGAAGAATGGTATCGCAAATTTGCGACCAAATCCGTCATCCCCCGCCTTTACTTCATATTCTGATCGGAGCTCGCCAGGTTGGGAAAACCACTTTAGCGCTCCAGATTGTCAAAAAGCTTGGCCTGCCTCATCGATTTGCCTCTGCAGACGCCCCTCTGCCTCCCGGACCAGAATGGATCGAATCCCACTGGGCACAGACACGATCCATGTTTAGCAAGGAACGCAAACCGGTGATTTTGGTGCTGGATGAAATCCAGAAGGTCCGGGGCTGGAGCGAAACCGTCAAACGACTTTGGGATGAAGATCGTCGTCATCAAGCACCCATTCATGTACTCCTTTTAGGCTCTTCGGTTCTCCTTCTTCAAAAAGGAATGTCCGAAAGTCTGGCTGGGCGATTTTTCCTTCATCGATTTCCACACTGGTCCTGGACGGAATGCCACAAAGCCTTTGGCTGGAATCTGGAGCGTTGGCTTTATTTCGGAGGATATCCGGGCGCTGCGCTTCTCATTTCCAAACTATCGGAATGGAAACGGTATATTGCCGACTCCCTCATCGAGACCGTGCTTTCCCGTGATGTTCTTCAACTTCAAACGGTGGCTAAACCTTCCTTGTTACGACATCTGTTTGCTTTGTCTGCAACATTTCCTGCCAGAATTTTTTCCTACAACAAAATGTTGGGACAGCTCCAGGATGCCGGCAACACCACCACGCTGGCGCACTATATCAAACTCTTGGAAACCGCTTTTCTGGTTTCCGGTCTAGAACTTTTTTCAGCAGGACATCAACGCAAGCGGGGATCCAGCCCCAAACTTATTCTTTGGAATAATGCTCTGATTCACGCACTTTCCTCAAGAACCTTCAAAGAAACCCGTGCGGATGACGCTGGCTGGGGCTATGTGGTGGAAAATGCAGTTGGAGCTCATTTTCTCAATCATCTTCCTGCCACCGATTGGACGATAACCTATTGGCGTGATGGTCCGGCGGAAGTTGATTTTGTGCTGACCCACGGATCCAAAATCTGGGCGCTTGAAGTCAAAAGCGGACGTGCCGGACGGATTTCTGGAATGCACGCTTTCCGCAAAAAGTATCCTCGTGCTCGCACCCTACTGATCGGCGCCGAAGGAATTCCTCTGGAGGATTTCTTTTCCACGGACCCGGAGTCTTTCCTGAGTTGATCATTCCGGTCGCCAGAATACGAGCCAATGATAAAATCAATGTTATACCATTACCAGAACCATCCCATAGAAATATGTAAAAGAGGGATTGAGGGGAGCGTTGGCGTCCCGCCTGTCGAGAAATTCTTAAATACATTTTAAA
>OBEQ011174239.1_pt1 | contig 22915 bp, 38 predicted proteins | sample 1670901 | NCBI WGS metagenome assembly OBEQ01 (sample SAMEA104232315, study PRJEB22302) | groundwater metagenome | biome: forest; feature: aquifer; material: groundwater | place: USA | collected 2011-08-07 | depth 5.4 m
ATAGCCTTTCGCCCCTCCTACCCGCCGCGTCAGGTGCTCGGCAAACGTCAAAGGGGTAGGCCGGCCGACGTAATCATGGAGCAAGGCACGCAGTTCGCGCTGGAATTCCGGGTCGCGCCGACAACGGCGATAGACCTCTTCCAGCTCGATCAGCGCCGGCATCAAGGTCTCCGCCACGTAACGCCCCCCATAGGGGCCAAAGTGACCAGAGGCATCAGGCAGTCTTGGCATTGGTAATAAACGCTCGTAGTTTCTCTGGATCTTTGCGGCCTGGGGCGGACTCGACTCCGCTAGCAACATCGACGGCCCACGGCCGCACCGCTCGCACCGCCGTGGCCACGTTCTGGGGGGTAAGGCCGCCGGCCAAGATCAGCCGGCTCACATACTGAGGCGGCAGAGCTGCCGCACGCTCCCAAGCAAACGCCTCACCTGTTCCCCCGTATCGTCCAGGCCTGTGCGTGTCAAGGAGGAGGTAGTCAGCCGGGAATTGCTCCCACTCCGGGAACGATTCGTCTGAACGCACGCGCACCGCTTTGATGGTCGCGCAGGACCATCCCCGCAGGTCAACCTCTTCCTCATCGCCGTGGAACTGAACGGCCTGAAGAGCCAGTTGTCGGGCAAGTGACGCAATCCACTCTCGTTCCGCATTGACGAAGACGCCGACACAGCACACTCCTTCCGGAATCGCCGCACGGATTTCCAGAGCAGTAGGCAGGGAAACACAGCGGGGGCTCGGTGGGTAAAAATTGAGCCCGACAAGGTCAGCTCCGTATTGGACCGCAAGGATTGCATCGGCGACGCTGGTGACGCCGCAGACCTTCACCCGTACGCTCACCCTTCGCCTCGCAGCAGGGCACGCAACGGTACGCCGGGATCAGGTGCGGCCATGAAGGTTTCTCCGATCAGAAACGCCCGTGCGCCTTGCGTTTCGAGTCGGGATAACTGCTCACTGCGAGAGAGTCCACTTTCCGACACCACTGTCACATCTGGCGGAACCAGGCGCAACAGGCGCTCGCTGGTCTCGATCGTCGTCTGAAAGGTGCGCAAATCGCGGTTGTTGATACCCAGCAGTTGCACACCGCAAGCGAGTGCGCGCCGCAGCTCAGCCTCGTCGTGCACTTCAATCAGACAATCAAGCTCCAGCGTGCGCGCCAGTGCACTCAACTCGGTGAGCTGCCCGTCAGAGAGAATAGCAACGATCAGCAAGATCGCACTGGCGCCGAACGCCCGAGCTTCGTATACCTGATACGGATCGAAGAGAAAGTCTTTCCGCAATAGCGGCAGGGCAACCTGTGCGCGGATCAGAGGCAGAAAATCGAGACTCCCCTGGAAAAATTGACGTTCGGTCAGCACCGAGAGCGCGGCGGCACCAGACGTCGCATAGGTCCGAGCCAGGCTCAGCGGTTCGAAGTCCGCGCGGATAATCCCTTTGGAGGGAGAAGCCTTTTTCACCTCAGCGATGATGGTCCGGCCCGGCCACTCACGCAAGGTGCGAAGGAACGGCAAGGGAGTGGCATGGAACAGCGCCATATCTTGGAGCTGGGAGAGAGACACGGTCTGTTTTTGCACCGCCAGTTCGGCGCGCTTCGCAGCAACAATATCGTCGAGGATCACACCGGCACCATCTGCGTAAAGGTGATGAATCGTTCAAGGGTACGCGCCGCCGCGCCGCTGTCGAGCGTCGATCGGGCGAGTGCAACTCCCGCAGCCAGGGAAGGCACGGCATCTCCAGCGTAGAGCGCGGCTCCAGCGTTAAGCAACACAATATCGCGTCGCGGACCAGGTACGCCAGCGAACACGGCGCGAATGATATCGGCCGACTCCTGTGCGCTCTTTACCTGGAGGTCAGCCAGACAACAAGGGGTAAAGCCGAACTCTTGCGGGCGGACGGTGAACGTATGCACCTGGCCAGCATACCACTCGGCCACCAGAGTCGGGCCCGTGAGGGAGATCTCATCGAGTCCGTCCTCACCGTGCACGGTCAAGGCATGCGTACTGCCCAACCGGCCCAAAGCTTCGGCCAGAGGGACGACCCAACGCTGGTCAAATACACCGATCAACTGGTGGCGCGCGCCGGCAGGGTTCGTCAGTGGTCCTAAGAGGTTGAAGATTGTACGGATACCGATCTCGCGACGCGGACCGACGGCGTGTCGCATAGCACGGTGAAACGCCGGGGCAAGCAGAAAGCCGAACCCAACCTCGTCCAGGGAGTGCTCGACTTGTGCCGGCGACAATTCGATTCGAGCGCCAAGGGTCTCTAACACGTCAGCACCACCTACTGCACCAGACATCGCGCGGTTGCCGTGCTTGGCAACACAGAGCCCCGCTGCGGCAGCAACAAAGGCGGCGGCAGTAGAAATGTTAAAAGTGTGGCGCCCATCCCCACCCGTGCCACAGGTGTCGAGTACTGGGCGACTTATCTGCACGCGGACGGCCAGTGCGCGCATCACTCGGGCCGCGCCGGAAATCTCAGCGACGGTCTCCCTTTTGATATGGAGCGCGGTCAGGAGCGCACCGATCTGTGCCGGGGTTGCCTGACCATCCATGATCTCGGCCATGACCGCAGCCATTTCCTCCTCAACAAGGTCGCAGCCGGCCGCGACGCGGGCGATAGCCTCCTTCACGGTCATGATTGTCTCATTCCAAGACCGGATAAGCCTGAGGAAATTTCCCCTCGCGCCGGAAACGGGAGACGGTAGCCTCGGCCTCCTCCTCGTTTGCGAATTTACCCACCCGTACCCGATACCACACCTCCCCCTGTCTCTCGACCTTACTCACCACTGGTGAGAGCCCCTGTTCGCGTAACTGTTTGGCGACACTCTGCGCCGCCGGTTCCTGCGTGGTCGCTTGCACCTGCACGGCCCAACGTTTAGACGGTGCGGTAGGAGTTTTCTCTTTCGAATCAAACTCAGACCCCACAGACGTCACAGGAGGTGCAGGAGTTGCGGTGTTCGCCGGAGCAGAGAGCTTGGGTTTAGGAGCAATAGCAGCAGAAGTTGTAGAGGTCGGCGGTAAAGAGGGAGAAGGTTTCGCAGGCGCAGATACCGAGGCTACTGGGTTTGGCGGCGAAGCGGGCTGCGGCTTGGACACGACAACGGCAGAAGGCCTAGAGGATAGCGGGGAAGAGGGAGAAGATTTCGCAGGAACAGCCGCAGGAGCGATGGGATTTGCTGGCAAAGCGGGCGGTGGTTTGGTCACCATAGCGGCAGAGGGCCCAGGGACTGACGGGAAAGAGGGAGGCGACTTCTTTTGGGCAACAGGGGCAACCGTGTTTGACGATGAAGAGGGGTTTTGCGACCCAGCGGACACCGGAGGATGTGGCACTGCAGGCGATGCCTCAGGCTTTTCCGCCGGCAAGGGCGAGTTCACAGCGGGAGTAGCGATCACAGGTCGGGCGGGAACTGTTTCTCCAGACGCCGAGACCGGAAGCCTCGCAGTCCTCGTTTGCTGAGCGGCTTTATGCGCTTCAACCTCTTTTCCCACGTACACCCCGAAGAGAAACACGAGAAAAGAGGTGAGCAGAAGGCTGACCAGGATGACGCAGCCTTCCGGCAGACTGAAACGGAAACTGTAGCGCCGTTCTGCCATCGCGAGCGACCGCCGTGATACTCCAATCAGAGACCCGGAAGGAGAGAAGATAACCGCCCCTCCCCTTCATTCACAGAACGTCCTCGATTCTGTTCGTCTACGATTAGGATGCAGATCCTTTTGCTTCTTCCGCTTTCTTCGTCGTTCCTTCCCCTCGTACAGTAAACTCAACCAACGATATCGGCGCGGCATCTCCACGACGTGGCCCGATCTTGAGCACCCGAGTGTAACCTCCAGCGCGCCCTTGAAATCGGGGGGTCACCTCGTCGAATAACCGCTGGACTAGTCTACGGCTCCCGAGATACGCAAAAGCGAGACGACGGGCATGCAGGGTGCCTTTCTTGCCTAAGGTGACCATGCGGTCCGCCCAACGTCTCAGCTCCTTAGCTTTCGCATCGGTCGTGCGGATTTGTTCTCGCAGGATGAGCGCCTTGACCAAATTGCGCATCAACATCTTACGGTGCGCAGCAGTACGGTTGAGTTTCCGTCCGGCTTTGAGGTGTCGCATGACTTCAGGTATCCTTCTTCACAGCGGTGGCTCAGCTCAGCTCTCTTTCTTCGGCGATACGGCGGCGCTCGAGTTCTTCACGCGAGGGGAAATTCTCTATCTGCATGCCCAGCTCGAGCCCCATATTGTGCAGGGTCTCCTTAATCTCGTTGAGGGATTTGCGGCCAAAGTTCTTCGTTCGCAAAAGATCTGCCTCAGTTTTCTGCACGAGTTCACCAACGTAGCGGAGATCCGCGCTCTGGAGGCAGTTGGCCGAGCGTACCGAGAGGTTCAGTTCCTCAATCGGCCGCAGGAGATTTTCGTTGACGGTAGCGGAAGGAGACTCGCTCACTTCAGGTGACCATTCTCCTGTTTCAGCAGCGCCTATCACAAAGATTGACAATTGATCCTGCAGCACACGAGCTGCCGAAGCCAGCGCCTCTTCCGGCCTCATACTCCCATCGGTCCAAATCTCTAAAGATAAACGCTCATAATCAGTACGCTGCCCGACCCGCGCGTTCGTGATGGTAAAGTTGACTTTCCGTACCGGTGAAAATGCTGCGTCCAGAGGGACCGTCCCCAATGGGTCTTCTTCAGATTTATGTCGCTCTGCGGTCACATAGCCACGACCGCGGCGGATAATCGCTTCCAACTCGAGATGCGCATCTTTCCCCAGTGATGCTAAGTGGGTTCCGGGATTGAGAATTTCTGCCCGCGGACCAACTATTAACGCGGCGGCGGTCACCTCTCCCGCGCTGCGTACGTCCAGCCGCGCGGTTTCGGTTTCGCTGTCACGCAGACGGAAACGCACCTCTTTGAGGTTGAGAAGAATGTCTGTGACATCCTCGGTCACCCCAGGAACCGTGGAAAATTCGTGCAGCACATTCTGAATCCGTACTTTCGTGATGGCAGCACCGGACAGAGAAGACAATAGTACGCGCCTGATTGCATTGCCTAAGGTTGTACCGAACCCTCGCTCGAACGGTTCGCCGAAGAACCGACCGTAGGTTGGGGTCAACGTTTCTTCCTCAACCTCGATACCCTTAGGCTTACTCAGGTCCCTCCAACTCTCCTGCATGCAGATTCCTCTTTTTGTGTTGAGAGCAGATCCTTCCTAGACCAGACCACTCAACTACACTTTCGAATACAGCTCAACGATGAGTTGTTCGTTGATCGGTAAGGTGAGTTCCGCGCGTGTGGGCAGTGCGCGCACGCGTCCGGCAAACGTGTCTTTGTTGACCTCAAGCCATTCGGGTACGCCACGCCGCTGAGCCAGTTCGAGCGACTCCTGAATACGAACGATCTTGCGACTCGACTCGCGGACGAGAATTTCATCTCCGGGTTTCACAAAGTATGAAGGAATAGTGACCCGTCGCTGATTGATCAGGAAATGACCATGGCGCACCAATTGACGGGCTTCGGAGCGTGAGGGCGCGAATCCCATGCGGTAGGTCATGTTGTCGAGACGGCTCTCCAACAAGAGGAGCAAATTCTCACCGGTGATCCCCCTTCGCCTCTCGGCTAGCGCAAAAACACGACGGAACTGTCTTTCCAGTACCCCATAGATTCGTTTGAGCTTCTGTTTTTCCCGCAACTGCAAGCTGTATTCTGTGGACTTGCTTCGTCCCTGTCCATGCTGTCCAGGGGGGTAACTGCGCCGTTCGATCGCACACTTGTCGGTGTAGCACCGCTCACCCTTAAGAAACAACTTGATGCCTTCCCGCCGGCACAAGCGGCAGACTGGTCCAATATATCGTGCCACAAAACCTCCTGGCCTTTCAGACCATCCCTTTATTGCAGACGATCATGACACTTCCTCTTGTTTTACGAGACGAAGGTTATACCCGCCGACGCTTCGGAGGGCGGCAGCCGTTGTGCGGAATCGGGGTCACATCGCGGATGATACTGATAGCAAACCCAGCCGCCTGCAAAGAACGCAGAGCAGAGTCTCGCCCTGCTCCTGGCCCTTTCACTTGCACTTGCACGCTACGCATACCAGCGTCTGCTGCCTTACGCGCCGCGCTCTCCGCCGCCACCTGCGCAGCAAACGGAGTCCCTTTGCGAGACCCTTTGAAGCCTACCGTCCCGGCGCTCGCCCACGCCACGACGTTTCCCTGCGGATCAGTAATTGTCACAATGGTGTTGTTGAAAGTGGAGTGGATGTTCACAATCCCTTCAGGAACCGCTCTTCTGACCTTCTTCTTCTTCCGCTGCGTCGGGCGCTCACCGGCTTTCGGCATGAATCGTCTCCTTATACTCCATTACTTCGGTCCTGGGGCTTGCTTCCTGCCAGCTACGGTACGGCGAGGGCCTTTGCGCGTGCGTGCGTTCGTTCGCGTCCGCTGTCCTCGTACCGGCAGGTTCCGTCGGTGTCGCAGCCCTCGGTACGACCCAGTGTCGATGTAACGCTTGATATGGTTCGCATTATCACGACGCAGGTCTCCTTCGACCCGGTATCCTTGATCAAGCACTTTACGGATGCTGACCACTTCGTCATCCGTTAAAGCATCAGTTTTCTTCTCCGGAGAGACGCCAGCCCCAGCGAGGATCTTTAAGGCCGTCGCTCGCCCGATCCCGTAAATATACGTGAGACCGATCTCGACTCGCTTGTTGCGCGGCAACTCAACCCCTGCGATGCGCGCCATAGGATTTCCTCCACTTTACGCCAGCAGCTTTATCCCTGCCGCTGCTTGTGCCGGGGGTTCTCACAGATCACTCGAACCACCCCGGCGCGCCGAATGATCTTACATTTACGACAGATACACTTCACTGAAGCACGTACTTTCAAGTGATTATCCCTCGTGGTCAATAATACTCTCTCGACTAGAGTGACGGCAAGCCTAACCCCTCGGGCCCTCTCTCGGTAATAGCAACAGAACGCTCAAAATGTGCAGACAGGCTTCCATCTCGAGTGACAGCAGTCCAGCCATCATTCTTCAGTACGACTTCGGCCCTGCCGGCGTTGACCATCGGTTCGATGGCCAAGACCATTCCTTCACGCAGCCGCACCCCACGGTCACGCGCGCCATAATTAGGCACGGGAGGATCTTCATGCATGCGCCTACCGATTCCATGCCCGACAAACTCACGCACGACAGAAAATCCTTCTCGCTCAACTCTCTCCTGAACGGCCGCAGAGATGTCTCCCAAACGATTGCCAACGCGGGCTTGCGCAATGCCTTCTGCCAATGCCGCAGCAGTGGTCTCGATCAAATGCCGCACCTGCTCGCTAACTTCACCAACAGCGAAGGTAATGGCCGCATCCCCGTAGAAATCCCGGTAGACGACCCCAAAATCCAAGCTCACGACATCCCCTTCTCGTACGATCCGTTGGGATGAGGGAATACCATGGACCACTTCGTCATTGAGTGAAACACAAATCGTCGCCGGAAATGGGACTGTCCCATTGCGGATCTGGTATCCCTTGAAGGCAGAACGGACACCTTTCTGCCGGATTAACTCAGTAGCAATCCGGTCGATTTCTCCGGTTGAGATGCCAGGACGAACACGCTCTCGCAACTCGGCCAAGATCTCGATTACCACGCGATTCGCCACACGCATGAGAGCGACTTCTTGCGGAGACTTGAGAAAAATCATGACCGGTGCGCCGCTTGCGCGGTTTTCAATGTCACGGTGATCCGCTGACACACTTCTTCTGGCGTGCCACGTCCGTCTACCTCGTACAGCAATGCGCGGTCACGATAGTAAGACAACAGGGGTGCAGTAGCACGTGCATAGACTACCAGTCTGGCACTGACGGTTTCCGCGTTGTCGTCGCTACGCTGGTACAAGACTCCCTGGCATTTGTCACACACTCCGGCTCGCTTGGGCGGATCGAAGCGCTCATGATACATCGTCCCGCACTCGTGGCACACTCTCCGCCCGCTGAGCCGCTCAACCAGATCAGCACGGGGAACCATGATACTCACCACTCCATCCAACCTCTTTCCAGCGCCGGTGAGTTCACCGGCAAACGCGTCAGCTTGGGCGATCGTGCGAGGAAACCCATCAAGGAGAAAGCCGGAGGCGCAATCGGAGTGTTGCAACCGCTCCGCTACCATAGCCGTTACGAGTTCATCAGGGACCAGTTCTCCTTTGTCCATGGAGGTACGGGCCTGTTGCCCGAGGGCCGTTTCCTCTCTCACTGCCTGCCGCAGAAGGTCTCCCGTAGAGATATGCGGAAGGCTGAACGCCGGCTTGAGCATCTGCGCTTGAGTCCCTTTCCCAGCGCCAGGCGGCCCTACCAATACGACGCGCATGTCTTTCTTCCCCGCTCTTAGCCCCGGCGACCGCGCAGACGGCCGCCCTTCATAAATCCCTCATAGTTGCGCATCAGAATCTGGGTTTCGATCTGCGCAACCGTGTCGAGCGCGACGCCGACTACAATGAGTAGCGCCGTTCCGCCAAAATAGAACGGGACGTTGAACGAGCCAATCAACAAAGTAGGAAGGACGCAGATGAGGGCAACATAGATCGCCCCGCTTAAGGTGATCCGGCTGAGTACGCGATCGATGTATTCGGCCGTGCGTTGTCCAGGGCGGATACCGGGAATAAATCCCCCATATTTCTTCATATTGTCCGCCACATCGGCCGGGTCGAACACCACTGCTGTGTAGAAATAGCAAAAGAATATGATTAACGTGACGTAAGCCAGGGTATACACCACACTCCCAGGAGCCAACGAACCGGCCACCGCCTGTGCCCAAGGGTGATCGGCAAAGCTGGCGATCGTTGCGGGAAAAATCAACACGGATGAAGCGAAGATCGGCGGAATCACGCCGGCGGTGTTAATTTTAAGCGGCAAGTGAGAACTTTGGCCGCCGTAGACTTTACGACCAACGACTCGCTTCGCATACTGCACAGGAATGCGGCGGTGCCCGCGTTCCATAAAGATCACAGCAGCGACAACCCCTACCATTGCCGCCAGGATAAAGAGCAAGACAAGAATACTGAGTTCCCCTTCACGCACGAACTCGCTAGTCGTTGTGACCGCCGAGGGCATACTCGCCACGATCCCGGAGAAAATGATCAAAGAGATGCCATTGCCCACTCCTCGCTCAGTGATTTGCTCTCCTAACCACATGATGAAAGCCGTACCAGAGGAGAGGGTGATCATCGTCAGCAAACGGAATCCCCAGCCGGGGTGGAACACTACTGAACTGCCGCCTGGGGATTGGATTTGTTCCAGACCTACACTGATGAAAAACCCCTGTAACAGCGAGAGACCAACTGTGCTGTAGCGGGTGTATTGGGTAATCTTGCGCCGCCCGAGTTCTCCCTCTTTTGAGAGCCGCCCCAACGCCGGCACCACCACAGTCAAGAGTTGTAAAATGATCGATGCGCTAATATAGGGCATGATCCCCAGGGCAAAGATAGAAAATCGCTCTAGGGCGCCACCCGAGAAAAGGTTCACCAAACCAAAAACAGTGTTGCGCGCCTGCTGGAAAAAGGCGGCCAAAGCCTTCCCATCAATCCCTGGCGTGGGGATTGCCACCCCGGCGCGATAGACCGCCAGCAGGGCAAAAGTAAAAAGCAGACGGCGGCGAAGATCAGCGATTTTCGCCGCGTTTTGTAATCCTTCGAGCACGTTATCCGACCTCGACCGATCCGCCCGCAGCCACGATTTTTTCACGGGCCTGCTGACTAAACGCGTGCGCTTTCACCACCAGCGCCTTAGTCAACGCGCCCTGTGCCAGAATTTTGAGTTTCTTATTCTTGCCTCGTACTAAGCCAGATTCTCGTAGGGTTGCTAAGTCAACCACCGAGCCGGCAGCAAAACGTTCCAGACTGCCCAAATTAACGATCCCGAATTCCTCACGCGATGGGTTATGGAAACCACGCTTGGGTAAGCGCCGTGCCAGAGGCATCTGGCCGCCCTCGTATCCTGGGGGCGTGTTACCTCCAGAACGGGAGCCGCGCCCTTTGTGGCCTTTGCCTGAAGTTTTGCCGTGGCCGGAACCGGTGCCGCGCCCGAGGCGCTTGCGCTTTTTTACCGCCCCAGCTGCGGGGTGTAGATGACTAAGATCCATTTTCACGCACCTCGACAAGATGAAGCACCTTGCGAATCATTCCTTGCATGGAAGGAGAATCGTGTCGCAAGACCGTCTTCCCCACACGGGTCAGCCCGAGCCCGCTCAGGGTCTCACGCTGACGGCGCGGGCAGCCGATTCCACTACGCTTGAGGGTAATCCGTAGCACCTGGCGTTCTAACGTATCTGCCATGAATTTACCCCTGTTGTAATTCAGCCACACTCTTTCCTCTCCGCTCAGCCACTTGTTGCGGCAAGGAGAGGCTATCCAACGCTGCCAGGGTCGCCCGGACTGCGTTGTGGGAGTTGGTTGATCCCAAGCATTTGGTCAACGCGTCACGGACTCCAGCCAATTCCATAACGGCACGCACTCCTCCACCGGCAATCAGGCCGGTTCCTTGCGAAGCCGGTTTAAGCAGCACTTTGCCAGCTCCATATTTCCCAATCACTTGATAGGGGAGGGTGCCTTGGAAAAGCGCGACCTGGATGAGAGACTTTTTCGCTTGCTCAATACCTTTGCGAATCGCCTCAGGCACTTCGTGCGCCTTGCCGAGCCCATACCCGACATGCCCGTTTCCATCTCCGACGACAACCACCGCGCTAAAGCTAAACCGCCGCCCGCCTTTGACGACTTTGCTGACACGGTTGATATGAACCACTTTTTCCTTGAGTTCCAGACCCTCCGGGCTGATCCGCTCTTCGAAAGCCACCACGTCACATACTCCTTAAAATTGTAGGCCAGCTTCGCGTGCAGCCTCAGCCACAGCGCGGATGCGGCCATGATACAAGAACCCGTTGCGGTCGAACACCACTTCGCTGATGCCTTTTTCCTGACACTTCCGGGCAATTAACGTGCCGACCTCTTTTGCCGCTTCCACCGTCGCAGTTCTCTTCAACGCTGCGCGTAACTCTGCTGAGAGGGTTGACGCTGCCGCAAGAGTCTGGCCGCTCTCGTCTGAAACAACCTGTACATACATGTGTTTGCCACTACGATAGACGCACAGGCGCGGACGTGAGTCTGTTCCCTTCAGTCGTTTACGCACTCGTTCCTGCCGTAAGGCTCGCCCCCGCTCACGAGGATTCGTACGTGCCATAGCGTTTACCGTACCCCGGCTGTTTTGCCGGCCTTTCTGCGAATCTTCTCCTCGGCGTATTTCACTCCCTTCCCCTTATATGGTTCAGGAGGACGCAAACGGCGGATTGCAGCCGCAACCTCGCCAAGAAGTTGTTTGTCAATGCCTTCGAGAGTGACCATCGTCTGCCGCTCGACTTTGGCTTGCACACCGGGAGGCAATTGGAAGAGGATTGGATGTGAGAAGCCAAGGCTTAACTGAATCGCATTTCCGCGAGCCTCCGCCCGATATCCCACCCCGTTAATCTCAAGCGAGCGGGTAAAGCCTCTGCTCACCCCTTCGACCATGTTGGCGATAAGCTTACGCGTGAGGCCGTGGAGGGACTTGGCCCGGCGGGACTCCTCCCGTGCCATCACCACGACCGTTCCATTGGTCATCTGTATGGCCAACGCCGGATCGAGGGGAAGAGCAAGCTTTCCCTTCGGCCCTTGCACAGTCACTGTTCTTGCGCTTTCGACGACCTGTACCTTGTCTGGTACCGGCACAGGCAACCGCCCAATACCTGCCATGCTCGACTCTCTCTTTCCTGGGACCTCACCACAGACTACAGAGGATCTCTCCCCCTATACGCAACTTGCGCGCTTCGCGGTCCACCAAAATACCTCGGGACGTCGAGAGTACATTGACTCCGAGTCCGTTCTGCACGAGGGGGATCTCGTTCACCCCGACATAGGTGCGCAAGCTGGGTTTACTGACTCGCTGGAGACCGCGTAAAACCGGTCTTCCAGCAGAGTCATACTTGAGCCACACGCGTAGCCGCGGCCGATTATTTTCCTCGACAACACTGTGCTCTTTGATGAACCCCTCTTCCGCCATCACTTGCAAAACTGCCCCTTTGAGACGAGACCAAGGGACATCGACTCGTTCTTTCCGGGCATGAAGCCCGTTACGCAGAGCAGTCAGGAGGTCGGCAATCGGATCAGTTGTCATATTCCCTCCTACCAACTCGCTTTGGTCAGACCAGGAATCTGCCCTTTCAGGGCAAACTTGCGCAGGCACAAACGGCACATACGAAAGCGGCGGTAAAAAGCCCGCGCCCGGCCACAGAGAGGACAACGGTTGTACTGACGGACCGCAAACTTTTGTTTCCGTTCGGATTTGACTCGGAGACAGGTGCGCGCCATACATTAACTCCGGAAAGGCATGCCCAAGGCGCGCAGCAGCGCCCGTCCTTCGGCATCCGTCTTCGCAGTGGTTACCATCGAGACGGTGAACCCTTTGACTTGTTCGACCTTATCGAGGTTGATTTCAGGGAAAATCGTGTGCTCGCGTATCCCGAGCGAATAATTCCCACGGCCATCAAAAGAGCGATCAGACACCCCACGAAAATCGCGTACCCGCGGCAGAGCAACACTGACCAAGCGGTCCAGGAATTCGTACATGCGTTCCCCGTGCAAGGTCACCGCGCAACCGATCGCCACCCCTTCACGTAGTTTAAAATTGGCAATCGATTTGTGAGCTTTTGTCACAATCGGTTTTTGTCCGGTGATCAGCGATAGATCGCTCACCCCACCCTCAAGGACTTTGGCGTTTTGTGTCGCCTCGCCCAGCCCCATATTGACGACGATCTTTGCCAGGCGCGGAACTTGCATCACGTTGTCGTACCCCAACTCTTTCCGCAGCGCCGGAACAACTTTTTGCCAATACAACTCTTTGAGACGCGCCATATTTATTTATCCAACAACTCGCCACAGCGGCGGCACAGTCGAGCTTTCCCCCCGTCCTCCAGTTTTCGCACCCCCACCCGTACCGGCGCGTTACAGTGCTCGCACATCGGCATTAAGTTAGAAAGATGGAGCGGGGCCTCTTTCTCAACAATACCGCCGGGACTTTGCGGCCCCCGGGGTTTAAGGTGCCGCTTGATGAGGTTCAGCCGTTCGACAACTGCGCGGTTTTCCTCCGGCAGTACACGCAACACCTTGCCGATCTTGCCTCGCTCTTTGCCGGCGATGACCATGACAGTATCGTTCTTCTTCACGCGCGCTAACATATTCGCTTCCTACAGCACTTCAGGTGCGAGGGAGATAATTTTCATGAAACGCTTCGCGCGTAACTCACGCGCCACCGGGCCAAAGATGCGTGTCCCAACCGGCTCACGCTGGCTGTCCAGCAAAACCGCCGAGTTGGTATCGAAGCGGATGTACGATCCGTCTGGACGACCGATCTCCTTAGCGGTGCGCACAATCACTGCACGCATAACCTCGCCCTTCTTCACCTTCGCATTAGGAATCGCCTCTCTGATCGATACCACGATTTCGTCCCCGACCGATGCGTACCTCCGGCGTGTGCCGCCTAGCACGCGTATGCAGCGTACTCGACGCGCTCCAGAGTTATCGGCCACGTCCAGGATTGTCTCGACCTGGATCATCCTCTGCTCCTTTCGCTCACTGGGACACTGCTGCTTTAAGGATATTTTGTACGCGCCAGCGCTTTTCCCGGCTCAGCGGCCGTGTCTCCACGATCGACACCTGGTCTCCTGCGCGACAGCGGTTGTCCGGATCGTGGGCTTTGTATTTTTTCCGCTGACGCACGTATTTCTTGTAGACCGGGTGCTGGACCAGTCGCTCGACGAGTACGACGACAGTCTTGTCCATTTTATCGCTAACGACGACTCCTTCTCGTACTTTTCTGTGTCCTGGCACCTTCATTGTTCTCCTGTTCCACGCCGGGCGTGCTCGTGCTGAATCGTTTTGAGTCGAGCGATGTCCCGTCGCAGGTGCTGTAGGCGCATAGGGTTATCGAGTTGTCCCGTGCTCTTCCGTAATCGCAGGCGAAAGAGTTCCTCGGCAAGCTCTCTCTCTTTCTGACGCATTTCTTCGCCAGTCAGATCGCGGATCTCTTTAGCTCGCATACATTGTCCCGTGGCGCTCGCAAAATTGGGTACTGACCGAGAGTTTGTGAGAAGCCAAACGCAAGGCTTCTTTAGCGCTTTCGCGCGGAATCCCTTCCATCTCAAACAGCATGCGCCCGGGCTTGATCACGGCTACCCAGAACTCTGGTGGACCCTTGCCTTTTCCCATGCGGGTCTCGGTCGGCTTCTTCGTCACTGGCTTGTCGGGAAAGATCCGTACCCATATCCGCCCACCGCGTTTGACGTGGCGAGTGAGGGCGACACGTGCAGCTTCGATCTCGCGCGCAGTCACCCAGCCACGATCGAGCGACTTCAAGCCGTAGTCACCGAATGCCAGCTCGACACCTCGCGTGGCATTGCCGTACACTCGACCCCGTTGTTGTTTACGATATTTGACTTTCTTGGGGGCCAGCATGGCGTTTTCCTCAGGTATTCAAAGCAGTTTTTTGTTGTTCTTCTTCGCGGGTGAGCACCTCTCCCCGGAAGATCCATACTTTCACGCCGATCACCCCGTAGGTGGTTTTTGCCTCCGCCAACCCATAGCTGATATCCGCGCGCAGCGTATGGAGGGGAACTCGTCCTTCCCGATACCACTCGGTGCGCGCGATCTCTGCCCCCGCGAGCCGTCCGGAACACCGCACCTTCACTCCCTGCGCGCCCATCCGGATGGCGCGCGCCACGCTCTCTTTCATGGCGCGACGAAACGCGACTCGCCGTTCGAGTTGGAGGGCGACATTCTCGGCCACCAACTGCCCATCGAGGTCGGGGCGGCGCACTTCATGAATATTCAGATATACTTCTTTGCTGGTCATTTTGGCAAGCTCGGCCTTGAGCTTCTCGATCTCCGCCCCTTTCTTGCCGATCACAATCCCGGGCCGGGCAGTGTAGATATTGATCTTCTCCTTGTTGGCCGCCCGCTCAATCTCGACCTTGGCGATTCCGGCGTGGTGCAATCGTTTCTTGATGAACTCACGCGTGCGGATATCGTCATGCAACAGTGCGGCGTATTCTTTCTCCGCAAACCACCGCGACTCCCAGCCTTCAATAACACCTAAGCGAAATCCCTTGGGATGTACCTTCTGGCCCATCCTATGCTCCCCTACTGCTTTTCGTCCACGACCACCGTGAAGTGACTCGTGCGTTTGCGAACCGGGGTTGCGCGGCCGTGTGCCCGTGGGATGAACCGTTTCAGGGTCGTGCCCCCGTCCACGTAGGTGAGTTTGACGTATAGCGCATCCGGATTCACGTTTTGTGTGTCTGCCGCATTGGCAATGGCTGCCCGCAAGGTCTTATCCAGGATGCGGGCGGCTTTCTTTGGCGTAAAACGGAGAATGGTGAGAGCCTCTTCCACCTGTTTGCCGCGGATGAGGTTTGCAACCAAGCGCGCCTTCTGCGGAGAAATACGAACGTGACGGGTGACTGCCCTCGCTTCCATAATCATGCTCCTAGGCTTTTGCCGCCTTCTTGACTTCGCCTTTACGGTCCCCCGAGTGGCTATAGAACGTCCGCGTGGGGGAGAACTCTCCGAGCTTGTGGCCGACCATGTTTTCCGTCACATAGACCGGAACGAACTTCCGTCCATTATGAACCGCAAAGGTATAGCCGATCATTTCGGGAATGATCGTGGAACGCCGAGACCATGTCTTGACGACCCTCTTTTCTCCAGTCTCAATCAGAGCGTGAACTTTCTTGAGCAGATGGTCGTCAACAAAAGGACCTTTTCTTACTGAACGGGGCATGGTTACTTCTTCCGTCTTTGCAGAATGTATTTGTCGGTGCGCACGTTTCTCCTGGTCTTGTACCCTTTAGCCAGCACTCCCCATGGGCTTTGGGGGTGGTTCCCCTTCCCTTTCCCCTCTCCGACGCCCATGGGATGATCGACAGGATTCATCGCCGTGCCTCGCACATGAGGGCGGCGACCAAGCCAACGGGAGCGGCCAGCTTTCCCTAAGGACACATTCCCATGGTCCACGTTGCCGACCTGACCGATTGTCGCCCGACAACGCTGGTGGATAAGCCGGACCTCTCCAGAAGGAAGCTTGATCGAGGCGTAGGCTCCTTCTTTAGCCATCAGTTGGGCAGCCGCCCCAGCACCCCGCACGAGCTGGCCGCCTTTGCCAATCTTGAGTTCAATATTATGAATCATCGTCCCGAGGGGAATATGACGCAAGGGAAGAGAGTTTCCCGGTTTGATGTCCGCCCCTTCACCAGACATCACCATATCTCCCACGCTCAGCCCAACCGGAGCGAGGATATAGCGTTTCTCTCCGTCAATATAATGCAGCAGAGCGATACGGGCGGAACGATTCGGGTCATATTCAATTGTGGCAATCTTTGCCGCCACTCCGTCCTTCTCCCGGCGAAAATCGATGATGCGGTACCGTCGTTTGTGTCCTCCGCCACGGTGAAAACTCGTCACCCGGCCGCGGTTGTTCCGACCGCCACTCTTGTGCAGCGGGGCTATCAATGAGCGGGCAGGAGGTTTTTTACTAATCCCAGTAAAGTCCGCCACACTCTGGAAACGCCTTCCGGCTGAGGTAGGCTGGTGCTGTCGCAGTGCCATAATCAGACCCCTTCAAAGAAATCAATCCGGTCGCCAGCCGCAAGGGTGATGTAGGCCTTCTTCCAGGCTGGCCGATGCCCCTGGAATTTTCCCACACGTCGTTCTTTGCCCAGATACTGGATCGTCCGCACCTTGGTCACCTTGACCTTGAACAAAGTTTCAACCGCGTTCTTGATGGCCAGTTTATTGGCATGTGGACGGACGCGAAAAACCACCTGGTTTCCCACCGCGCCCACCAAGGTCACCTTTTCCGTAATCAGAGGAGCAATGATCACTGAATACACGTCGCTACTCATGCCCCTAACCTCTCACTCACGCGGCGCAGCGCTTCTTGCGTAAACAGCGTCTGACGATAGCGGAGTAAGTCATAGACGTTGAGACCCTCGCTCCGGAGCACCTTCACCCTGGGCAGATTGCGCGCAGCTCTCTCCACACCAACATTGCCTTCATGGATCACGATCAGGACGTTGTCCCCCAATTCTAGCCGAGAGAGCAATTCTACCATGCGTTTGGTCTTTGGTTCTGGGAGGACGATGTCGCTCACCACTAGGAGAGATCCCTGCCGTTGCTTAAGGGCTAACGCGGCGCAGAGGGCTGTCCGGCGGGCACTCCGCGGCAAGCGATAAGCATATGAGCGGGGGCGTGGACCGAAGACGGTTCCCCCTCCCACCCAGACAGGGGAGCGCGTGCTTCCCGACCGGGCCCTACCCGTGCCTTTCTGTCTCCAGGGTTTCTTGCCCCCTCCCCTGACCTCACCGCGTGTTTTTGTCGCGGCTGTGCCTGCGCGCCGGTTGGCGAGCTGCATCTTGACGACTTCAAACAGGAGATGGTCGCGCGGGGGTTGTGCCGCGATGGAGGCAGGCAACTCGATCTCGCCCACCGGTTCATGTTCTAGCGAGAACACCGGAATACGTAGTGGCTGTGCTTCCATTCTCTTATCCTACTGCCTTGCGTACGAGGACGATTCCTCCAGGGGCACCAGGGACCGATCCCCTGACCAGCAAAAGGTTGGAGTCCGGACGGACTTCCACAACGCGCAGGTGCAGAGCGGTCATTTGGTCGTTGCCATATTGTCCGGCCATCCGCTTGCCCTTAAAGACACGGCCAGGAAAAGAGCGATTTCCAATTGACCCGCCGTGACGAAAGGACTCGTGGGTCCCGTGGCTTCCGGGAAAGCCGCTCATACCGTGCCGCTTAATGACTCCAGCAAACCCGCGCCCTTTGGTACGTCCGATGATGTTGACCAGTTCTCCTGGTTGAAAGACCTGAGCGATTGTCAGTTCGCTACCGACTTCGTAGTCATCGACGTCAGCGATGCGGAATTCGCGCAGCACCACAACCGGGTCAACGCCAGCAGCTTTGCAATGGCCAATCAAGGGCTTATTCGCGCGCTGGGGTTTGCGTGCGCCAAAGCCAAGTTGGAGCGCTGTGTACCCGTCCCGCTGGATGGTCTTCTTTTGCACTACTGTGCAAGGGCCAGTCTGGATGACAGTGACCGGCACGAGAGAACCATCCACGCCAAAAACTTGGCTCATCCCGAGCTTTTTACCGATGAGACCAATCATATCCTTCCCTTCACTCCAGTTTGATCTCAACATCGACGCCAGCCGCCAGGTCGAGTTTCCCAAGAGCATCGATGGTTTGTTGAGTCGGATCGAGTATGTCGAGCAAGCGCTTGTGGGTGCGGATCTCGAACTGTTCGCGCGATTTCTTGTCTACATGAGGAGAGCGAAGTACTGTAAAGCGCTCCATCCGCGTTGGCAAGGGGATAGGGCCAGCCACCCGTCCGCCAGTGCGCTTGACGGTCTCAACGATCTCCTTGACCGACTGGTCTAACACCCGGTGATCGTATGCCTTCAGCCGGATACGAATTTTTTCGTTCATCACGTTCATCGTTCAATTATCACAGGAGGATTTTGGTCACGACCCCGGCCCCGACCGTGCGGCCCCCCTCCCGAATGGCAAACCGCAGGCCCTCATCCATGGCAATGGGGGTCAGTAACTCCACCACCATCTGCGTGTTGTCCCCCGGCATCACCATCTCCGTCCCCTCTTGCAGCGCCACCGTCCCCGTCACATCGGTCGTGCGAAAATAGAATTGCGGGCGGTAGCCATTGAAAAACGGCGTGTGCCGCCCCCCCTCCTCCTTGCTCAGCACGTAGACTTCCGCCGCGTACTTCGTATGCGGCGTGATGCTCCCGGGCTGCGCCAACACCTGCCCCCGCTCGATCTCTTCCCGCTTCACGCCCCGTAACAGACATCCCACGTTGTCCCCCGCCACCCCTTCATCGAGCACCTTGCGAAACATCTCCACGCCCGTCACCACCGTCTTGACCGTCGGCCGGATCCCCACAATCTCGACCTCTTCCCCCACCTTCACCCGCCCCCGCTCGATTCTCCCCGTGGCCACCGTGCCCCGGCCCGAGATCGTAAACACGTCCTCCACCGACATCAAAAACGCTTTGTCCACTTCCCGCGCCGGCTCCGGGATGAAACTGTCCACCGCCGCCATCAACGCCAAGATCGCCACCTCCCCTAACTCCCCCGTGTCCCCGTCCAGCCCTTTGAGCGCACTGCCCCGAATGATCGGCGTCTCGTCCCCCGGAAACTCATACTTCGTCAATAACTCCCGCACCTCTAACTCCACCAAGTCTAACAACTCGGGGTCGTCCACCAGGTCCACCTTGTTCATGAACACCACCATCGCCGGCACCCCCACCTGCCGCGCTAACAAAATATGCTCGCGCGTCTGCGGCATCGGCCCCTCACTGGCCGCCACCACCAGGATCGCCCCGTCCATCTGCGCCGCCCCCGTGATCATGTTCTTGATGTAGTCCGCATGCCCCGGACAATCCACGTGCGCATAGTGCCGCTTGGCCGTCTCGTACTCCACGTGCGCCGTGTTGATCGTGATCCCCCGCTCCCGCTCCTCCGGCGCCTTGTCGATCTGGTCAAACGGCACGAAACTCGCCAACTTCCGCGCCGCCAATACCTTCGTGATCGCCGCCGTTAGCGTCGTCTTGCCGTGATCAATATGCCCGATCGTCCCCACATTCACATGCGGCTTCTTTCGCTCAAACCGCGCCTTCGCCATCGCTCGTGCTCCTTCTCAGTAAAGTCGATAAAAGAGTATCCCTGGAGAGAGACAACTGGGTCCTTCCATGCATTTGAGAACGGCCCGCTCGCCGCGGCCGACAATCTCTGGGAAGCCGCAATTCTAAAGGCTATTTCAGAACAGTCAACGCCATAGGCTCGATACCATCACCAGCGATAATGAGCGAACGCTTTATTTGCCTCCGCCATGCGGTGGGTGTCATCGCGTTTTTTGACCGCGCCACCTCTGCTCTGCGCCGCTTCAAATAGTTCGCCGGCGAGCTTTTCCCGCATCCCCTTTTCCGGTCGCTGGCGTGCCGCTTGGACAATCCAACGCATGGCTAAAGAGTTGCGCCTCGCCGCACGCACCTCGACTGGAACCTGGTAGGTCGCCCCACCCACGCGCCGGGAACGGACCTCAACGATCGGTTTTACATGTTCGAGCGCCTGCTTAAAGACTTCCAACGAGTCCTGACCACTCCGTTGATTGATCAGGGTCATGGCACCATAGAGGATTTTCTCTGCTGCACCCTTTTTCCCATCACTCATCATCATATTGACGAATTTCGTCACCGTTAGATCGCGATATTTTGGGTCAGGGAGGACCTCCCTTTTCGTGGCTGGTCCCTTACGCGGCATGAGCTTCTCCTCTCCAGTCCCTATTTGGTTCTCTTCGTGCCATACTTGGACCGTCCTTGCTTCCGTTCCTGCACCCCAATGGAGTCAAGCGTACCACGCACGATGTGATAACGGACCCCGGGTAAATCCTTCACTCTTCCCCCTCGAATCAACACCACCGAGTGTTCCTGCAGGTTGTGCCCGATTCCCGGGATATAGGCAGTGACTTCGATCCCGTTGGTCAAACGCACACGCGCGACCTTGCGCAACGCTGAGTTAGGTTTCTTCGGTGTTGTCGTATAGACACGTGTACACACCCCGCGTCGCTGCGGACAGGCTTGCAAAGCGGGAGCGGTCAGCTTCCGTCGCTGCCGTTCTCTGCCGTGACGAACAAGTTGCTGAATGGTGGGCATCTCCCTCTCCTCTATACCTTAGGCGCTGGTCGCCTGAGACAGTACGGGGTGCTCTTCGGGCTTGGCCTCTAGGGTCCCCACTTCGACTTGGTTGTAACTGGGGGTACCAGTACCCGCCGGAATCAGACGTCCCATGATGACGTTTTCTTTGAGTCCCAACAGCAGGTCAACCTTGCCGTGGATCGCTGCGTCAGTCAGCACTTTCGTAGTCTCCTGGAACGAAGCCGCAGAGATAAAGCTATCGGTCGAGAGACTCGCCTTCGTAATCCCCATCAGCAGGGACTTCGCTTCCGGAGGCTTCCCTCCATGAGTCAGTACTTTCTCAGTTTCCTCTTGGAAGCGCCATTTTTCCACTTGCTCTCCCACCAGAAACTCCGAATCGCCGACCTCCGTCACTGTTACCCGGCGCATCATCTGTCGCACGATCACCTCGATATGTTTGTCGTGGATGCGCACACCTTGCAGGCGGTAAATCTCTTGGACCGCGTCCACCAGGGACTTGGCGAGTTCTTTCTCTCCGAGAACACCCAGGATGTCATGGGGATTCGACGAGCCATCCATCAGCGGCTCACCGGCACGGACATGGTCACCTTCACGCACGCTGATATGCTTGCCTCGGGGAATCAAGTATTCCCGTGGCTCCCCCACCTCGGGGGTGATCACTACTTTACGCTTACCTTTTGTATCCTTGCCAAAGGATACCATCCCCTCGATTTCGCTGATCACGGCGAATTCCTTGGGTTTGCGTGCCTCGAACAATTCGGCTACCCGAGGCAATCCGCCTGTGATGTCTTTGGTTTTGGTCGTCTCCCGCGGAATTTTCGCCACGATATCCCCAGCTTCTATCCGTTGGCCTTCGACAACGTTGAGATGGGCCCCGACGGGCAGGAGGTAACGAGCATCCAAGCCGCTGGGCAGCTTGGCGGTTTTTCCGCGGGCGTCCTTAATCGAAATGCGGGGACGGACGTTCGGATCACGATAATCGATAATCACTCTGGTAGAGAGACCGGTGCGCTCATCGACCTTCGACTGCATGGTCCTTTCGTCGATTTCACCGAACTTCACCTCTCCTCCGACCTCGGTCAAAATCGGCACGGTATACGGATCCCATTCTGCTAAAAGGTCTCCCGCCTTCACTTTTGCCCGGTCTTTCTTTTTCAACTTCGCGCCGTACACAAGCCGGTGGCGTTCACGCTCCCGCTCGCGGCTCGGTTCAGGGAGGTCCACCACGGCAACCTCACCGTTGCGATTCATCACCACCAAGTCACCATCACGATTGATCACGGTCTTAACGTTGATGAACCGCAATTCCCCATCATCGCGCGCCGTCAGCGTGGTCTGCTCAGCGCGCCGGCTCGCCGTCCCACCGATATGGAAAGTGCGCATGGTCAATTGCGTACCAGGTTCACCAATCGACTGGGCGGCAATAATCCCTACGGCTTCCCCCATATTCACAATTTTTCCCCGCGCTAAATCGCGCCCGTAACAACGAATGCAAATGCCGCGCCGGGCCTGGCAGGTAAGGGCGGAACGGATTCTGACGCGCTCTAAGCGGGCATCCTCAATACGCGCTACCCGCTCTTCATCAATCTCCTCACTCGCGTGGACCAACACTTCATTGGTAAAAGGATCACGGATATTTTCCAGCGCTACGCGCCCCAAGACACGTTCACCGAGCCCCTCGATGATCTCTCCTCCCTCCACTAGCGGGGTCATCTCGATCCCATCTATAGTGCCGCAATCCTCTTCACTGACAATCGAGTCCTGCGCCACATCCACCAATCGCCGGGTCAGGTAGCCGGAATTTGCGGTTTTCAGCGCCGTGTCCGCCAAGCCCTTGCGGGCGCCGTGGGTCGAAATGAAGTATTGCAGGACCGACAGACCTTCACGGAAATTGGCGGTGATCGGGGTTTCGATGATCTCACCGGACGGCTTCGCCATCAGCCCGCGCATGCCTGCGAGCTGACGGATCTGTTGGCCACTGCCGCGCGCGCCCGAGTCCGCCATCATGTAGATGGGACTGAATCCACCCCGGCTTTCGCGCAGACCGTTAAACATCTCGTTCGCCACTTCGTCCGTGACCGCCGCCCAGGTGTCCACGACCTTATTGTGACGTTCACCATCAGTGATGAGTCCCTTG
>OBEQ013034390.1_pt1 | contig 22913 bp, 21 predicted proteins | sample 1670901 | NCBI WGS metagenome assembly OBEQ01 (sample SAMEA104232315, study PRJEB22302) | groundwater metagenome | biome: forest; feature: aquifer; material: groundwater | place: USA | collected 2011-08-07 | depth 5.4 m
ATTGTTTCACTAGTGGTCTCTTCCTAGTCTCTATTCTCTAGTCTCTATTATTAGAGACTAGAGACTAGGGAATAGGGGGAGTGGAATAACAATTGTTTCACTAGTGGTCTCTTCCTAGTCTCTATTCTCTAGTCTCTATTAATAGTGTCGAAGGGATGAGGGGGTGGAGTTGCGTGGATGGGGGCACGAGGGACGACCGCTCCCTGCGGTCGCTGGGACGAAGGACGAGGGACGCAACTACAGTGAGGCAGTTTCGTCCTTCGTCCTAGTGAGCGGTAGCGAACGGTCGTCCCTCGTGTTTCAGAACAATTTCTCCACTGACATCCGATGCGCCGCACAGCCAACGACTTCGGTGCGACGGACGCGCGAGAACGGCGGGAGGCGGCGATGCAGCGCGGCGATGCGGGCGGCGGCGCGTTCGAGATTGGGGAGCAGTAATGCACCGCGATCCAGCGCGTGCGCAACGGCATCCAGGGCGCGCCGCGTGACGGCGAGATCGCGACAGATCAGTGCCAAATCGCAACCGGCCGCCAGCGACCGCACGGCGGCGTCTTCGGGCGTGGTCATTTGCGTGACCGCGCCCATTTCCAAATCGTCGGTAACCACGACACCCTCGTACCCCAACTCCTCGCGCAGCAATCCGGTAATCGCGCGTGGCGAGAGCGTGACCATCTGACTCGCATCGATCGCGCCGTACAAAATGTGCGCGGTCATGAGCATGGGCACGCCCGCCTCGATGGCGCGCACAAACGGCACGAGTTCCATGAAGCGCAGGCGCGACAACGTGTGCGGCAAAACGGGACAGGTGCGATGCGAATCTTCGGGGGTATCACCGTGACCGGGAAAATGTTTGCCGCACGCAATCACGCCGCCTTCGGACAATCCGCGAATCATCGCACAACCCAATCGCGCAATCTGCTCTGTATCGCCGCTAAACGCACGATTCCCGATGATCGGATTTTTCGGATTCGTATTGATGTCGAGAATCGGTGCAAAATTCACATTGATGCCGACCGCCGCGAGTTCCGCGCCCATGAGTCGCCCCACATCGAAGGCGAGTTTTTCCCCATCGGCGTGCGTCGCGGCATAGTTGCCGATCGTTTCCATCGGCGGAATCTGCGTGAACGGCGGCGGCATACGAAAGACGCGCCCACCTTCGTGATCGACCGCAATCAGCAGATCACGCCCCGCGGCCTCGCGCAGTTCGCTGGTCAGCGCGGAGAGTTGCGGTAGCGAAATAATGTTGCGACGAAACAGAATCACGCCCGCGAGCGCTTCATTGCGCAACAATTCACGCAACGCACTCGGCACTGTCTCGCCTTCAAATCCCGCCATAAAGACACGACCGGTCGCGAAGGACATGTGGACTCCTTGGGGACTAAGGGGACGGAGAAAGATCAGAGGGACGAGGGACGACCGCTCCCTTTGGTCGCTAGGACGAAGGACGCAACACCATTCGGTCACTGCAGTTTCGTCCCTCGTCCTAGTCTGCCGAAGGCAGGCGGCCGTCCCTCGCCCCTCGCTTTCCCATCTCCTATTCCTTATTCTGTGGAACACGTTGCAAATCGTAACCATATTGATTCGCCCACGTGATCATTTGCTCCGACCACGCCATGTAGCGATCGAGCACGGATTCCAATCCGCTGAGCGCGGCTTCGTCGGCGGACGACTTGCCGGCAAATATGTCATCCACACGATGCAGCAGCGCGGTCATGTCATCGACGATGGCGGTCAGCTCGCGTCGTCGATCCGCCAACTCCGATGATTGCAACATCTGCGGTTGCTGATCGTGCAGGGTCGCGAGTTGCGCGATGGCGTGCGCCACATGTTCCTTCGATTCTTTCGGTGGCTGATCCTCGCCGAGTGTTTCAATATCTTTCAAGACGTCCATCATCGTGTCATGAATCGATAAAAAATTCTGTACATCGGATTCGACGACGGAGGGATGAAACACACGCGCGAGGGTGAATTGTTGCGTGACGGTCCAGCCCAACACGAGCGCACACGCGACGATGAACACACCGCGCAGGCGCCGCGCGTGCAACGGCCACACAAGTCCCGCGAGCGCACCGGTGATGAGTCCGCCAATGTGACCATAATTGTCGATGCCGGAAATACTCAGACCGATGATGAGATTGTACCCGACGAACGGCACCATCGCCTGCAATAATTTTCGTTGCGCACCGTCGGGCAATGCGGTGCGATGCGAGAGCAGTGCGGTAATCAACGCACCGGCCAGTCCAAAAATCGCACCCGAGGCGCCCGCGGCAATGTTGTGCGGATTGCCCCACGCGCTGAGCGCGCCGCCACCCGCCGCGGTGAGAAAAAATAATCCGAGCGTTTCGGCGGATCCGAAAACGACCTCGCCCAGCGGAATGAGTTGCGACGCGGCGTAGCCGTTAAAGAGCAGATGCAGCACACCAATATGAATAAATGCCGCGCTGATCACCCGCCAATATTGTCCGCTGTGGACGAGCACGCCCTGAATCGCGCCCCAGCGCAATAAATTCGGCGTGAGCGTGGTACCGCCCGAAAGCGACATCGACAAAAACACCGCAACAATCAGCGTGAGCAAAAATGCGGTGGTGGGGAATTTTTTGAGAAGAGTCATAGCGTATGTGGACAAATTATTTTCGAGTAGCGCCTCCAGATTGCGGCGCTTGGCTGCCTTCCGGGGCAGTGTCCGCCGGGGGCACGCGTCGAATTTTTCTTACGCGAAAAATTCGCGCTCACACTCACTCGCGGTGTCGTTCATCTGGCATCGATACCGCGAGTTCATTCACTACCGCGCAGTTTGCCTTCAGCCACTGGCTGAAGTTTGCCTGCTTGCTCCCTCTGGACACTGCCCCTCGCGGCAACTTATTTTGCAATCTGGAAAAACACTCGTTCAAAGAGTGCGACAGCAAAGTGGTGGGTCGGCTGGGGTGACTCGATGAATGATTTATCGATGGTGATGATGCCAAATCATTCATCGCGTCAGCGAGCAGACGCGCCGTAACGCGCGCGAGCGACCCAAGCCGGCCCACCACTTTGCTGTCGCACGATCCGCTCAATCAAGAACACGATGTGCAAACACAACCGAAAAGGTGTCCCATTGCCTTACACTCCAATCGGATGCCACGCGGTTTTCATTTCGCAGAGGCTTTCGATCCAGTAAGGACTTTGCGCGGCGGATTCATTCCACCAGGCGGCGCCGTGCGGGTCGGGGCGCACGATGACGCGTTTCACGTTGGCCGCGCCTTCGCGTTGCAGCAGTGTGATTTCCGCGGCGTCGCGACCGGAATAATCGATGCCCTGCACGCCCATATGTTTCGCGAGCACCGGCAACAATTCACTGCGCGGGCCCGACAAAATATTTACGACGCCACTGGGCAAATCGGACGTCGCCAGGACTTCACCGAAACTGAGCGCGGAGAGGGGAAAGCGTTCCGAGGCAATCAACACCGCGGCGTTGCCGCTCACGATGGCGGGCGCAATTTTCGAGACGACCGCCAGCAAGGGCGCGTCGTTTGGGGCGACGAGGCCGACCACGCCCATCGGTTCGGGCAGCGTGAAATTAAAAAATGGCGCAGCGACCGGATTCACGCAACCAAAGAGCTGCGCAAATTTATCGGCCCACCCCGCGTACCACACCAGTCGATCAATAGATTTTTCGACCTCGCGCCGCGCCTTGGCCGGGGCTTCGCCGGTTTGCAAACACAATTCCTCCACAAACGCGCTCAGACGAGCTTCGAGCATTTCGGCGCTACGATACAGAATTTGGCCGCGCAGCACCGGATTGGCACTCGCCCATCCGGGCGCAGCCGTTGTGGCTGCCGTGACCGCGTCGCGCAAATCTTTCCGTGAAGCAAACGCCACATTGGCAATGAGCGTTTTTCCGTCGGGTCCATTCAGTGGAAAATATCGCCCCGATTCCGAGCGCGGAAATTTGCCACCGATGTAGAGTTTATATGTTTTGCGCACGTCTAATCGTGAAGTCGTCTTGGGCATAGTGTCTCCTTGGTTCCGAGGGACGAGGGACGATCGTTCGCTGCGCTCACTGGGACGAAGGACGAAACACCAATCACCGCAGTTGCGTCCTTCGTCCCTCGTCCCTCGTGTTCCCAGCGGTTACGTCAGCGCAACATACCCCGCCAACCCATGGCGGCCGCCTTCGCGACCGAAACCGCTTTCTTTGTAACCACCGAACGGCGAACTCGGATCGAAGACATTCGCGGTGTTGTTCCAGACCACGCCCGCCTTGAGTTGGCTGGTGGTCTTAAATACCTTCGCGCCTTTGTCGCTCCAGACCGACGCCGCCAATCCGTACGGCGTGTTGTTCGCCTTCGCGATCGCCTCTTCCGGGGTGCGAAAGGTCATGATCGCGAGCACGGGACCGAAAATTTCTTCCTGCGCGATGCGATGCGATTGCGCCACGCTCGTGAAAAATGTGGGACGAAACCAGAAACCGCGCGTGGGCAACGTACATTCCGGTTGCCACGGTCGCGCACCTTCGTCGATACCGGCCTGATACAACGTGGCGATGCGATCGAGTTGTTCGCGCGAATTGATCGCACCGAGGTCGGTATTTTTGTCGAGTGGATCGCCGACGCGCAAGGTCTGCAAGCGATTCTGCAATTTTTGAATGATGACCGGCGCGACGCCTTCTTGCACGAGCAGTCGCGAACCGGCACAGCAGACGTGACCTTGATTGTAATAGATGCTGTTGATGATGCCCTCGATGGCGGCGTCGAGCGGCGCATCGTCGAAAACAATAATCGGCGATTTGCCGCCGAGTTCCAGCGTGACGCGTTTGCCAGTCCCGGCGATTTCGCGTTGAATCATTTTGCCGACGTCAGTGGAACCAGTGAAAGCGACCTTCGCGACCCCGTCGTGTTTCACCAACGCCGCACCGGCATCGCCAAAACCGGGAATGATGTTGACCACACCCGGCGGCAGATCAGCTTCCGCGATAATGTCGGCCAGATGCAGCGCCGAGAGCGGCGTGGTCTCGGCGGGTTTGAGTACCACGGTGTTGCCGGTCGCGAGTGCGGGCGCAATTTTCCAGGCGGCCATGAGCAACGGAAAATTCCACGGAATGATTTGACCCACGACGCCCAACGGTTGCGGCACGCGGCCGGGAAAGGCGTATTCGAGTTTGTCGGCCCAGCCCGCGTAATAAAAGAAATGCGCGGCGGCGAGTGGAATGTCGTCGTCGCGCGAGAGGCGAATGGGTTTGCCGCCGTCGAGCGTTTCAATCACGGCGAGTTCGCGCGCGCGTTCCTGAATGGCGCGGGCGATGCGATAAATATATTTTGCGCGTTCGCGACCCGGCATCTTCGCCCAATATTTTTGATACGCCGCGGCAGCGGCCTTCACGGCGGCATCGACATCGGCGGCGCTGGCCTGCGCGACATCGGCCAATTTTTCTTCGGTGGCGGGATTGGTGGTGACAAAATATTTTTTCGATTTGGGTTCGACGAATTTTCCGCCGATGAATAATGGATAGCGATCCTTTAAACGCACATGGTCGGTGGATTCCGGGGCGGGCGCGTAATTCCACACGCCGCCGAATCGCAACTCCCCTTTCGGCGCCACGACTTCCAACCGCACCGCCGATTGCAGCTCTTTTTTTGCGGACATATTGCGCAGCCCCCGGTAATTAATCGTTGCTGAAATAATCGAGCGATTGATAACGGCCCGTGGTCTCTTTCACAAGTTGCATGAGCAGATCGTTCGCGAGTGTGGAGGCGCCCATGCGAAACCAATCGGGTGTCATCCAGGCATCGCCCAGCGTTTCGTTGAGTAGCACCACATATTTCAACGCGTCTTTCGCGGTGCGAATCCCGCCCGCGGGTTTCATGCCGACCTGACGACCGGTCGCAAAATAATAATCGCGAATGGCTTCGAGCATGACGAGCGTGATCGGCAACGTCGCGGCCTGCGCGAGTTTGCCGGTGGATGTTTTAATAAAGTCGGCGCCGGCTTCCATGGCGAGCCAACTGGCGGCGCGAATGTTGTCGTAGGTGACAAGTTCCGCCGTTTCGAGGATGACTTTCAGATGCGCCGCCCCGCACGCCGCCTTGGTCGCGGCGATTTCGTCGGCGACTTGTTGCGCGCGACCCGCAAGAAACGCCCCGCGATCGATGACCATGTCGATTTCATCGGCGCCGGCGTCGACGCACGCGCGCGTCTCTTCGAGTTTGAGTGCGAGTGGCGTGTGACCGCTGGGAAATCCGGTGGCGACCGACGCGACTTTCACGGTGCTACCGCGCAAGCAACGCTTCGCGAGCGCGACAAAATTGGGATAGACGCACACGGCCGCCACCGGCGGCATGGTGGGGTCGGCGGCGTATGGTCGCATCGCCTTTTGGCAGAGTTGCACAATGCGACCCGGTGAATCTTTTCCCTCGAGCGTGGTCAGGTCGAGCATCGTGAGTGCGAGTGTGAGTCCGGACCGCTTCGCCTCTTTTTTAATGCTCCGCTTGGCAAGCTGCGCGGCGCGGGCCTCGGCGCCCACCTGATCAACGGTCGTGTTGTGCATATTTGGCGTCCCTCGTCCCAGCGACCGTTAGGGAGCGATCGTCCCTCGTCCCTCGGAATTAACGAAGGACAGCGACTACTATTCCGTCCTTACCATCGTCAATCAGGAAATCGACCATTTTCGTGTGGGAGAAGAGTCGGGCCGCGACTTGCAAATGGGCCCAGGTGGGCGCGCAACCGGCGAGCTGCACGTGTTGATTGGTGTAGGGCGAAAAATCGAACGCATCGACGCGATCACCAAATGTTGTGGGATCGGGCTTGCCGGGAAATTTTTCGTTCAGGTCGAGTGTGATCATTTTTTTTAGGAGATAGGGAATAGGAGTTAGGAGTTAGACACTGAACGACGTTCCGCACGAACAGGTGGCGGTGGCGTTGGGGTTGATGAGTCGAAACGTGGATTGCGTCAGCGAGCTTTCGTACGTGAGTGTGGCACCCGCCACATAAATCACACTGCGCCGATCGACCAACACCTGAAAACCATCGGCGGAAAACGCGAGATCGTTTTCGCCAGGCAGCTCGGCGGGTTCGATTTTGTATTCGAGTCCGGAACAGCCGCCCGACAGAATACGCACGCGGAGATTGGGTTTCCCGATCTTCGCCAATAACTCGCGGGCCTTGGCCGTCGCTTTTTCGTCGATGGTGATCATGCGCTAAACGATTTTCCGCATCCGCACGAACCGGTGGCGTTGGGGTTGACGACGACAAAACCAGCGCCTTGAAAATCTTCCTGGAAGTCGAGTGTGGCGCCGTCGATCAGGGAAAAACTTTCCGGGTCGGTGAGGACAATAATCGCATCGACCTCGGTGGCGATGTCGTCGCTGCGACGATCGTCGAAATCGTAACGATATTGAAACCCGGAGCAGCCGCCCGATTCGACGGTGACGCGAAAAAATTTCTGCGCAAACGTCGGATCGCTCGCACGAAACTCACGGATTTTCTGCAACGCGACTGGTGAGACGAGCATCATAGAGACGCACGATATGCGGCACGAGGTGCTAGTTGTCAAGCGATGCGCGCCGATTCTGCCAGTGCGGATACACAATACGGCAAGTCCGTTGATAACGCTAACATCGATATCGATGACGACGAGACAGATGACTACGATGAAATCGATAGACCCGGTCACCTCATTTCAATTTGTAGAGCATCTTCACAACCCGCAACATCTGTGATTGCCAGTGCGCATGCGTGGCGGATGCGATGTAACGAAACGCAAATGCGATATCCATCGATGCAGCGACTTCATTGGCCGACCCGCGTGCAAAGCCGAAAAATCGTTTGCGATCCGCCGGACTCGTTTTGCCATTCCCTTCCGCAATATTGAGTAACGCGCCCTGACGAGTGCGATTTTTAATTTGGCGGAAGGGAATGGCCGCGCGTCGCCCAAAGAGCGGCGACATTTTTTCAGCATTGCGCTCGGATCACTTGCGGAAGTCGATGCGGCCTTCGATGTTGTGCAAGCGTTTCGATTGAATCCGCCGTCGATCATTCAGCCAATTCAATCCGAACTCCGCTTCGCCGAGGCGCAACTCCGCAAGCTGCGTGAAGTCTATTGGCGGGAATCCTGATCTGATGTTTCCAAATCCAGTTCCAGATCGAGATCATGATCCGAATCGATGTTGGCGGTTGGACATCGTTACTGCAACGTCCCACGCGCCAACCGCACCTGCCATTGCGGACGATATTCCAATGCGATGCTGCCCAATACATTGTTGCGCGCGGCACCGGCTGCGAAGTCGGTGTTCCAGACGTGTTCGTAACCCGTGGTGCCAGCCACGGTCAATCCGTGCGGCAACGGCCAACTACCGTGCAGTTGCGCCTGCGCGCTGATTTCATCGGGGCGATCGATGACGTCGCCAATGGCTATCCGATCCCCACCGCTCATGATGCTGATGTACTGATCCGCGCTGCGGTGCAACACGCCAACGCGCGCCGACCACGTGCGATCATTCACCGCATGATGTTCCAGTTGCAAATACGCCTGATTGCTGTGACCCCCAGCGGCAAAACCCAGCGCGTCGCCGCGCCCAGACCAACCGTCGGTGTAGGTGCTGTGTCGATACAAACCAATACCGGCGCGCTGATACTCGCCCCGTATGCGCCAGCGGCCATCGTCACTCAAACGCGGCAATGAAAATCCGCCGAGCCACACGGCCATTTGATCCATTTGAATACGCATGTTGTTGTCGGGATCTTCGTAGGCATACGCGCCGTACAATTGCAGTCCGCGCCACGGTGGAACGTGCACGACCAGATCGACACCGATTTTATGATCGGAACTCGCACCCGCGTGGCCGGGCGCGAGAATGCCGGCAACACCCGTAAACTCGCCCACCGCTTGCAACGGACTGGGCCCCGGTTGACCACGCCCACCCATCATCATGCCGTGATTAATGCCCCACGTCATCCAGGAAAGCGGCTGAATATCGAGACGCCAACCGGACACAATCGTGTGCGCTGGTGTGTAGCCGCGACCGAGATCCGCAAAAAACATCTGCGCTTTCAGATTGCCAATGTGACGAAAAATCCACGGCAACCGAAACGCGGCGGGAGTTTGCGCGCGGACCATGTCGTACGGTGGCGCGTTGTATGAAAATAATGGACCGCCAAACAGACCGGGTCCCCACACCACCGCGCCCCGCCCCACCGCCAATTCCAGATTCCGCCAACCGGTTTTGAAGAGTCCTTCTTGCAGACGCGCGCTGCCGTGCCAGGTACCGTCGGGCGCGATGCGGCCCGCAAAGCGCGACGTGACATCGAAGAGCGCGGCGCGTGCGAAACGCAGCGAATGGGCGGTAGACAGCGTGGCTTGCGCACCCTCGCCCATCGTTTGTCCCGCGCGATTCGCAACGAGCGGATTCACACGCCCTGCCCAAAATCCTAAACCGTTGTCGACGACACCATCGCGCCGCGGGCTGCGCAGGCCCGACAGTTCAAATGTGGCGAGGCGCAGTGGCGTCAGTGTTGGCGCGTGCCACACTTGCCCATCATCAATCGCGCGCAACTCGTCCGCGAATTCACGCTGTAAAAATTCCAGCGCATGCGCGGGCAATGCATCGGTGGCGAGGCGGTCGGCAGGGGCGGCGTGAATGAGGCGTGCGATTTCGAGTCGGGTGAGAATGCGCGAACCAACAATGGGCGGAGGAATCAGGCGGGAGGCAATGAGCAATTCAAGGTGGGCGTAGGCGGGATCGGTGAGGGGCACATCGCTGGTGACGAGATTGTTTTTTGCAAAAACGGAATGGGTGTGAGCGACAACACCCAGACACAGAGCAATGAACACCGCGAAGACTCGCATCAAAAAACACCCCAGATTTTTAGAGTTGCAACGAAGACATCTGCACGGGTTTGAATAATGTGGTGTCGATGGAGATATTTGCCGCCGGTTTTTCACACGTAAAGCGCCCTTCGGTAATCGAGGGAATTTTTAGGGATTGGGTCGCACCGACGGGGATCCAATTAACGGTTAATTGGACCGTCTTTTTGATCTTTCCACACTGCAACTTCACCGTGATCGGAACCAAGGCCAGTGGAATGTCGCCCGTATTTTTCACCGTGATACTCAGCGCCGACCCTTTCGTCGCCTTCAAAATATACACGGCATCTTCGATAACAATATTCGGATGCGGATCCTCCGTGAAAGGCACTTCACACGGATCGATGGACTTTAAATTGTCACTGTATGCCTTGCCGAGAATGAGTTCAGGGTAATCGAACCCTCCCTCTGGTTCCATAAGGTAGGCTTGGAGCGGGTCGATCATCGGTTGGATATTTTTGTCGCTTTTTTTATTGCAGGCGATCGAAAGGGTGCCAAACGTTCCATAAGACGGCATGTTGACCGACGTTGCATAATGGTGCGACTGCCACCAGGCGTGGGCCCATTCGTGGCTGTGGGCGTAGAATCCATACCCCTGAGAAAACACCTCTGTGGACGGTGCTGCAACGGGCAGCTCGTTCCCAACATAGGCGATATTTTCAGAGGATATGGCATCCGCACTACTGAATGCCAATACCCCGAGGTTTGTGACCTTCAGACCATCAATCTGGCCAATGGCGATGCGAACGATGTCTCGATGATATCCGGGCAACGGCGCAAAAAATTTTGGCGCGGCAACCGTCTTAATCCATTTGACGATCGTTGCATCATTCAGGGATGCCACATTAAAAAACTTCCCGCCCAGGTTTTCGATTTTTTTATAGTCAGCGATACCAAACGCGGCCTGATACGACATGAATTCTTGCGTGTAGAACAGGGAAACATTCATGCCGAAGGTCTGCTTGAATTTTTCTTTGACTACCTCGGGATCCACCGGCAACGCCGTGGTATTGGCGTCGAGCGGCACCAGGTCCAGATAGCGAATGACCAGCGGCTTGCTGAATTTGGAGCCGGGCTTTGTACGTTTCAAAAGCTCTGCGGCTATGCGTTCGTAATTGGTGGACACCCCGCCCGGCCAATTGTCATCGGGATGAGGAGTGGCATCTTGGTAGTCCTGCACAAATTTGCTGACAATATTTTCTTCGTATTTTTTTGATCGCATCCAGGTGACAAAATCGCGCAAGCCCTTGTGTTCTGGGTTTGATAGATCTGTCACCGTTGCGGCAGACAGACTCTCAACCTGACACACCAAAAAAATACTCAGGCACCAGATGATTTTATTGCGCATGGAACCATTCTACAGTTTTTTGCAATCCATCGGCCAGCACAATCGGACGCGTTTTTTGCAAACGTCCGGGCGTCAGCGCACTGCGGAGTTGTTCGCCCACTTGCGCCGGACCAAAACGCGGTGGTGGACATCCCGGCACACAGGCGCTCAAAAATCGCACCAGCTCGTTCACACTCGTTTCGATTCCCGTGGCGACATTGAATACCCCGGAAATGTCGGGGCGCAGTGCAGCGATGTTGCATTGCACGACATCGTCGACAAAAACATAATCGCGCGTTTGCGCGCCATCGCCGTTGATGGTCGGCGTTTCACCGCGCAATAATTTGTTCGCAAAAATAGCAATCACGCCCGCTTCGCCTTTCGCATTTTGGCGCGGACCATAGACGTTCGCGTAACGCAATGCCACGGTGTTCAGACCATAGGTGGCGGCGAAGTAGCGCAAATACAGTTCAATCGTGAATTTGCCGATGCCGTAGGGGTTGCACGGTTTCGCGGGATGCGATTCGTCGGCCGGAAAGGTGTCTTGATGACCGTAAATCGCGCCCCCACTCGAGGCAAAAATAATTTTTTTGGTGCCAGCACGTCGCGCACACTCAAACAGATGCACCGAACCGACAATATTGCAGTGCGCGTCACCCGCAGGATCGTCTACCGATTTGCGCACATCGATTTGCGCGGCGTGATGATTGATGACCTCGGGCCGCTGCGCACGCAAGACGTCGACCACGCGCGGATCGTGGAGCGACATTTCGTGCAGACAGACACCGTGCGGAATATTGTGGCGATACCCGGTGCGCAAGTCGTCGAGCACACTGACGTCGTGCCCCGCAGCCACGTAGGCCTGCACGATGTGCGAACCGATAAATCCCGCCCCACCGGTCACGAGAATTCGCATTCCACTCGCTTTTTTTGAAGATACTCGGCGACAAAAGCCCCGCCCACACCAACGAACAGGGAAAAGAACCCCGCCAGCAAGACAATTTTACTGCGCGCGGGGCGCGATTTTTTTTGCGGAACTCGCGCGGGATCGATCACTTGAAAAGAAAGTTCCGCCTTTTTTTCGTCGATTTTTGCCAACTCATACTGCTGGTTCAGCATTGTATTCGTCGACGTCAATAAACCGCGGTGCAACAGCAAATATTGTAAATATACCTGTTGCGGGACATCTTTGACGATATGAAGCGTTTTGAATTGTTCCTCCAGATTCGCGATCGGCATTTCATCGCCACTCTCCTCGTTGGGCACTACCTGAGCAATGGGCACATCGATTTTAGAAGCCACACTAGAGATTTTTCCACTCTTGTAAAATTGGTCGAGTTCGATCCCCGCATTCAAGAGCTCGCGTTTTTTCTCCTCGAGCTGGTTTTGCACAAATATTCTGTTCCGTTTTGCCGAGGTGAACGCATTGCCCGCAATAAATTTTTGGAGTTCTTGCAAATAGCCATTGGCCACATCGGCCGCCAGTTGCGGCGATTTAAATTCTGCCGTCACTATGATGGCGTTGGTTTTTTTATCTTCGTTAAATTTCACGCAACTTTTGCGTAACGTGTCGACCGCATTTTCTAGGTCGAGCAGCGGGTTCGCCGATGGTTCCGGCTGTAGTACCGCCATCAAGTTGAAGGTCTGAATCACCTTTTCTGCCATCGTGCGCGACTGAAACAGCGTCATCAATTGCGCGTTCGAAGAACTGGTCGCACCGACGCCAGCGAGCGCGGCCAACCCGCCGAGCGCCCCGAGTCCACTCCCTTTGTTGGAAATGGACATGATGACGGCCTCGGCCTTGTAATATTTCGGCAGGAATCCAGAGGCAATAATTGTCGCAATTGAAACGATGCTGGAAAATAATAGAATGTATTTTTTTTTCCTGCGGATGATGCCCCAATAGACCGACAAGTCGACGCCCTCGTCGTCAGCAGCGTGTGACGTCATGTTCTATCCTCGTGGTCACGCAACATGATTTTGCCTGGAAAACAGCGGGACGACTGCGTACAATTTCTCGAGAACCGCCAGCGAATCCCCATCGGCTGCGAGGCGTTCCAACGTCGCGACCCGCTCACGTAACAATGTGGCGTCAGGCACCGCATTGGGACACACGACAAATATTTTTTCAACACGTGAGGGATGGACCGTTTCATCCTCCCCCACGAGCTCTTCATACAATTTCTCCCCATTCCGCTCCCCCGTAAATACAATGGGAATTTCTTCCTCGGGAACAAACCCGGAGAGACGAATAAGATTCCGCGCCATATCGATGATCTTAATTTGTTCCCCCATTTCGAGGACAAAAATTTCTCCCCCGCTGGCTTGCGCGGCCGCGTGGAGCACCAGATTGACGGCTTCGGGAATCAACATAAAATAGCGCCGCATTTCTGGATGTGTCACGGTGACGGGGCCACCGTTTTTAATCTGCTCCAAAAATAACGGGACGACACTGCCGTTGCTCCCCAAGACGTTGCCAAACCGAACTCCGGCAAAAATAGTGTTACTGGCACGACTGCTCAGTTGAATCAGCGCCTCGGCCACGCGCTTGCTCGCCCCCATGACGCTCGTCGGGTTGACGGCTTTATCGGTGGAAATCAGAATGAATCGCTCGACGCCGTGGCGGGTCGCCACTTCCGCCATAATGCGCGTACCGGTCACGTTGTTCTTAATGGCCTCGCAGGGATTTTGCTCCATGAGCGGCACATGTTTGTGCGCCGCCGCATGGAAAATAATTTCCGGACGATACTTCAAGAGGACCTGGTCAACACACGACTCGTCGACCACGTCGCCAATGACGGGATAGACGGGTGACGCAGCGTTGCTGGCATAATTCGGCGTTAATTCTTTCACGATTTCGTACAGACCATTTTCGTAGCGTTCAAACAAGACGAGCGTGGCCGGAGAAAATTTTACAATCTGCCGGCACAACTCGGAGCCGATGGAACCGCCCGCACCCGTCACCAGAATACGTTTGCCCTGCACTAATTTTTGAATGGGCTCCGTGTCCAATCCGATCGGCGCTCGTTCGAGCAAATCCTCGATCGCCAGGTTGCGAATTTGGCCCACCTCGACGCGCCCACCCAACACGTCGCTCAGACTGGGCAGGATTTTAATCGGTGTTTTGTAACACTCCAGCGTTTTCACAATGGCTCGGAGCCGCGTCGGTTCTAACCGCGGAATGGCGACCAACACCGCGTCCGGCTGTTCGGCTTCAATGATGCGCGGCAAATCCTCGCGGGTCCCGAGTATCTTGACTCCGTGAATACGCTGCCCCTGTTTCGCGGCATCGTCGTCGATGAAACCGATGGGTTCGTATTCGTAGAATGGATTATTGCGCATATCGCGCACCAACATTTCCCCCGCATCGCCGGCGCCATAGATCAGGATTTTCTTTTCGCGCTCCACGCGCACGACCTCGCGGTAAATGCGGCGACCCAGTCGCAAACACCCGGAGAAAAAAATGAGCAGGATGGCGTCGATGAAAAAAATCGACAGCGGTACCGTGTGCGGTGCCACGCTGGTCAGCAACAGAAAAAATGCGGTTGAACTACACACCACCGACAGGATGATATTGCGCAGGTCCCAGATACTGGTGTAGCGCCACAAACCTTGGTAGAGACGAAACGGAATGAAAAGCACCAGGCGGGCAGCGATGAGTAGTGGCAGTGTGCGCAAAAAAACAGCGTGGCTGTCCGGCGGAATGTTGCCGTCGAAGCGCAACAGGAACGCCAACCAATACGACAACGCCACCAACACTGCGTGCACGGCGACGATGAGGACGCGACGATATTTTACAATGTGCTGAATGGATTTCGATGACATCATGTATGTAGTGGGTGAATAGCCCCCTCCCGATGCACAAAGCAAGTCGGAAAAAAAATTTTGAACTAATTTACCATGCGAATCACGTGAAAACCTTCGCCGTACGCAAAGCCGGCCTGTGTCCCACGAAACGCGGCCAAGGCCTTGATCGCTTCCAGAGAACGAGGGCCTGGAAACTCCGAAATCTGCGATTGGTAGCATTGCATGGCGGCTAATTTCACCTCGATAAAATCTGAAATATTAACCACCCAGTTCGGCGTGAAATTCGGTTCGATGTGCGGCGCGTTCCAATGTGTCTCTGATAACGTTTCATAGGCTGCTAAAATTTCTATATGCCGACCGTCTTTGACGGGTCGTGTCGCCACCATGACGCTATCAAAAATAATGCGGTGATCCACATGGCGATCGGGATACGGGCATAACACGATGTGCGGTTTCACTCGTTGTACGACGTCGTAAATCTCTTTATTCAATGCATGTGGCGCAATGCTGCCGAGTAATGTTGCGGGGTGATTTAAAAATATAGAATTTTTGACCTGCAATTTTTGGTAGGCGTTCTTGGCCTCTGACACGGTCAACTGATACGCCGCTTCTGGATACAACGGCGGACGATGCCCCGCCACCGTGAGCACCGTCACATCGATCTCTTGCTGGTGATACTTGGCCATGGTGCCTCCAACACCGAGGGTTTCATCGTCGGGATGCGGAGCAATGATTAAGGCTCTTTTTTTCATCATTTTTTCACTCGAGTATTCTGGCCGTTGGTAACGGGACAATGAATTTTCCACCCGCCCCCTGATACGCCTGATGCCGTTTCATAATGTCATCGGCAAAATTCCACGCCAGGATGAGCAAATAGTCGGGCTTCCGTTCATACAATGTCTCCACGGAGAGGACCGGAATGTGGTATCGGGGCGTATAGAGCGACTGCTTCAATCGATTATCTTCGACAATAAAATCCAGCGCGTCTCCCAAACCAAAATAAGACAAAAGGGTCGTCGCCTTCGTCGGGGCTCCGTATCCGGCAATAGTTTTCCCTTGTTGTTTGATTTTTTCTAAAATTGTTTGCAACGATTGCCGGGCGTGATCGATGCGCGCCGTAAACTGCACAAAGGTCCCGGCCTCGTGTAGACCGGCTTTTTTTTCCTTCTCGACAAAACGCGCCACTGATTCTTGTACGGCATGAGGCCCATTTTTTTTCTGCACAAACACCCGGATTGAGCCGCCCTGCGGACTAATCCACTCCACGTCAAAAATTTCCATTCCCATCCGTTGAAAAAATGGAACGAGTGGGGCGACGCTGTGATAGTCGACATGCTCATGATAAATAGTATCGAACCACCCGTTGGTGTAGACATCGAGGAGGTACCCGACCTCCATGACAAAGACCCCATCGTCTGCCAACCATTCCTGAACGCCCTGCATCACACTGTGTAAATCGTCGATATGCGCGCAGGCATTATGGGAGGTGATGAAACTCGCCTTGCCATACCGACCGACATTTTTATTCGCAACGTCGCGGTTGAAAAAGTCGCAGAGTGTTTCGATACCGTTGGCATTCGCTTGCGCGACAATTTCCGTCGCGGGATCGATGCCCAAAACGGTACAACCAGCGTCTTGGAAAAAACGCAACGTCGATCCATCGTTTGAACCAATGTCGATGACTAAATTGGCATCTGACAAATTGAATTTTTTAACCATCTGCTGAGCATACTGACGTAAATGCGCAACAAACACCGGAGACGTCGCGGACACATACGAATATTGTTTTTGATACAGAATCGTCGGGTCAACCACCACGGACAATTGGAGATGCGAACAGTCCTCGCAAAAATTCACCGCCAACGGATAACTCGGTTGCTCGACCCCCAAATTTTCTTTCGATACAAAATGATTGCCCGGCGGGCTGTCCGCCAAGCGGATCACGGGCCGCAATCGTTTGCCCTCGCACAATCGGCAGGCGGTTCGCACGTAATAATCGTTCATCGGGCAATCTCCTTGGCCAAATCCACCCGGACCACGTCACTTTCATAGGTGGCCTGATCGCGGGGATTTCGGCTCATCGCGAGTAATGTGGAGTCCTCCAAAAAAACCGTCAGGTGATCTTCCATGGGGGGAGTAAAGACCAGGTCGCCCTGTTGAAAAATCACCTTTTTCAAGGGCGCCGATGTCCCCGTGGGGCGAAAATAATATTCGGCGCAACCCGACAACATGTACATGTAATGCCAATCGGTTTTGTGGTAGTGGTTCGAGCGCATCGTCCCTTTTTTTGAGGTGATGAGAGAGACGTTTTTCACCGGAAAATTCACCAACGATTGAATACTCCCGCGGGCATCCGCATGAGAATCATCCAATGCGACATGCGTCGTCCGGGGCCATTGGGCGGGGTCGTCGATCGTGATATTTTTCCAGGCGTCCATTTGGTTGCTCCTTTACCCGTTTTTCATCATCCAGAGACGCGACATGAGGACGGCCTGCCGCCGCGCCTGATCACGCAATTGATCTTGCCGACGCGCGTCTTGCACTGTCTGCGCAAAAACTTCAAACATTTTCACAAAACTATCGGCGGCTGGCACCGCAAGATCTGTGGCGGCACCATGCGTATCCATGACCGTCACGGTGGAAATCTGGTCGCGTGATTTTGAAAACACGCGATCGACGTACAGGGATTTTTTCTCGCCTAAAATCGTGACATCATTTGTGTACGAATGATCGTAACTCCAATGGAGGTAGGCGGCCCCTGATGTATAGGCGAGCAACGCCTTGCCCGCAACATCGACGGCCTGCGCTGCCGGCACAACCGTGTCGAAAAATTCTATCTTCGCAGGTTCATTCAGTAACGCCAGCGTCAAGGAAACGGGATAACAACCGACATCCCAAAAGGCGCTCCCGCCGAGTTTTTTTGCGTATCTAAAACCTGGGTTCTCGAGACGCGGAATACAAAAATTACCGGTGAGACTCGTGATGGGACCAAAGTCGGCACTGCCCACTATCTCGCGCACCAACTGAAATTGCGGATGGTACAGGTACATAAACGTTTCAAAAATCACCACACCATTTTGTGCGGCGGCCTCGATGAGTGCGCGTGATTGCGATCCATTGTTGGTCAGCGATTTTTCGCACAAAAGATGTTTGTCTGCCGCGAGAACCTGTTGGCCATGCGCATAATGTAATCCAATCGGGGTGGCCACATACACGGCCTGCGTGCGAGCATCTGCCAACATCGTCTCGGGATTCCGCCACACCACAACGTCATACTGCGCCTGAATGTCCGCCGCTTTGTCGTCACGCGTTGTGCAAATCCCCACCAGCTGACAATCCGGCGATGCCAACAATGCCGGGATGATATTTTTCCGGGCGTGTGGGCCGTATCCCCACAATCCAATCCCTATTTTTTCACGGGGTGTCATGATGATTATTTATTTTCGTGGAGAGGCCCATGCTTCAGAACAAATACGCAAAGAGGCGCGTAGGCAAAAAATAAAAAAATATATGTGTAATGAGGGAATGCGAATGCGAACAACGTTAATGGAAGCAACCACAGTATATCAATCATTAACACCATCTTTAAGACTTTGAGATGCCCCCAATTGCGGGCCAAATTTTGATAAGCGTGGCTGCGGTGGGGCCGGTACCAATAGGGCACCGTGAGAAATCGCACGAAATTGGTCAGCGTCGTATCGGCGAAATAATAGGCGAACAAAATCAGCCACACCCAAACAGATATCAACCCCTTGAGCACTGTATCAAATAATAAAAAACAGAGGCTGTAGCCCAGAAAGAACGACCCGGCGTCCCCCAAAAACGCCTTGGCCGGCGGCCAATTAAAAAACAAGAAAACAACGGATGGTAATAATAAAATACCGAAGAAAATTGATTCGGCATACGCATGTTTGAATAGTAAAATAGTGGCGACGACACTGACGATATAGACCACGGAAGAAATGGCCATGCCATCGGAGCCGTCGATAAAATTGAAGGCATTAAAAAACCACACCATGCAGAAAATCAGGACGGCGGACCCGCAGAGTTTGGCAAAAATCAGATAGATTGGTTGAGAAAAATCGGGATACAGTTTTTGATAGATCAGAATAATCAGCGCCAGCCCAATTTGAAAAAACAGACGGACGACCGCTTTGACATCGAGCACGTCATCGGCAAATCCCACCGCGGCCCCAATCACACCACCCAACCCAAAGATAAGAAATGCGGGCAGCGCAAGGTACTGTTGCCAATACAGGCCGCTCACGCCAAGCAATACGACCATGGCGATCACAACACCCGCCCCACGCGGAACGGCGCCAGCGTGCAAGCTACGATGATTGGGAATGGCCTGAACTTGAAATTTTTTTGCTAAGTAAAAATAGCAATGAAAACCCACAACAGAGCTCGCAAATACGCTGAAGAATAAGAGCAACAATCCCATTGGGAAATAACTCATGCCGTGCGCCACACCGTCCGGTTCACATAATCGGTGTAACTGAGCACGACGCGCAACAATTGTTTGGACACCGGACCGGCCTCGTAATCCGGAACCGGACGCATGACGCGGGTCGTGCGATCGTGTTGCGACGCAATGATCTTGACTGCATCCAACACGCGATCTTGTTTGAGCCCACTCATGATTAACGTACCCACGTCCATGCCTTCAGGACGTTCATGCGCGTTGCGAATCGTAACGGCCGGGAGATTCAGCAACGACGCCTCTTCGGTAATGGTGCCGCTGTCGGACACGACACAAAAAGCCTCCAGTTGGAGTTTGTTATAATCGAAAAACCCAAACGGTTTTGCGAATTGAATGCGTGGATTCAGCGCACCGCATTCCATGGCGTCCAGACGCTTTCTGGTGCGCGGATGCGTCGAAACAATCACCGGAAAATCGTATGTCGTCGCCAACGCATTTAAGGTCTCCACGAAATCGCGGAGATTTTCCGGGCTGTCCACGTTTTCTTCGCGATGCGCACTCACAATGAAAAAACGATTTCGCTCCAAATTGAGTTGCTGGAGAATCGTGGATTGCTGAATTTTCGGCAGGTAATGATCGAGCACCTCGCGCATATGCGAACCGGTCTTGATGATGGTTTCGGGACGAATCCCTTCGGCCAGCAGATAGCGCCGCGCATGTTCAGTCAGCACCAGATTGATGTCGCTTAAATGATCCAGCACTTTACGGTTGAGTTCTTCCGGTACGCGTTGATCGAAACAGCGGTTGCCGGCCTCCATGTGAAAAACGGGGATTTTGCGCCGTTTGGCGGCAATGACGGCGAGACAGGTGTTGGTGTCGCCGTACAGCATGAGCGCTTCCGGTTGTTCCGCGGCAAAGACCTCGTCTGCCTTGGCGATAATCTCGCCAATGGTCTTCGCCACGGTATCACCCGCCGCTCCCAAAAAATAATCGGGTTTGCGAATGCCCAAATCATCGAAAAAAATTTGATTGAGTTCAAAGTCGTAGTTCTGTCCGGAATGCACCAGGATATGCTGGGTGTGGCGATCGAACTCCGCAATCACGCGACTCATCTTGATGAGTTCCGGTCGCGTCCCCACTAATGTCATTATTTTACGCATGGAGTTGTTCCTTTATAAAATCGAGCGACCGCAGCATCGCCTTGATTTCTGGGATCGTCAGGCGTTGCGTGTTGTGTGAAGTATAGTCATCCACGACGGAAATTTTCTGCTCCCCCTCGACAAAATATTTTTTATAGTTCAGGTCGCGGTCATCCACCGCAATGCGATAATAGCGTCCGTCTTCCTCGGCCCGCGCCATTTCCTCGCGCGACACTAACGTTTCGTACAATTTTTCGCCGTGGCGCGTGCCCATGACGTTGATCGGACGATGGCAGTCAAACACTTCCAGAACGGCCTGCGCTAAATCACCAACCGTGGCCGCGGGCGCCTTCTGAATAAAAATATCGCCCTGACGCGCCTGTTCAAACGCGTGCAGCACGAGCGCAACGGAGTCTTCCAGTGACATTAAAAAACGTGTCATGTGGGGATCGGTCACGGTAAGTGGTTCGCCGGATTTTAGTTGTTTGATGAAGAGTGGAATGACCGAACCGCGCGACGCCATGACGTTACCGTACCGGGTGGCGCACACGACCGTATTGGATGTGGTGAGCATGCGCGACTTGGCGACCAATATTTTTTCCGCCATCGCCTTGGAAATGCCCATGGCGTTGATGGGGTACACCGCCTTGTCGGTACTTAACAGCACCACGCGCTGCACGTGATTCGCAATCGCCGCATTCAACACATTTTCCGTACCCAACACATTGGTGCGCATGGCCTCCATGGGATAAAATTCACACGAGGGCACTTGTTTCAACGCGGCCGCATGAAAAATGTAATCGACCCCAGCCATGGATTGGGTCAGGCTGTCGTAATTGCGGACATCGCCAATATGAAATTTCACCTTGTCGTTGGCGAGCGCAATGCGCATGTCTTCCTGTTTTTTTTCGTCGCGACTGAAGATGCGAATTTCGCGCACGTTCGTGTCCAAAAAACGCTTCAGCACGGTGGTGCCGAACGAACCGGTGCCGCCGGTGATCATCAGTGTTTTATCGTCGAACATGACAGAGATCCCTTCTTATTGATGAACGGTCGCGGCGTGCATACCGGCAACTAATGTGGGCCAATCGGCGGCCACGTAGCCCGTTGCTTGCGTAAATCGTTCCGAACATAACGAACGATCCAGCGCCAGCGCATCGTCCGGAATAATGTCTATGCGTTTGCCATAGATTTTGGCAATTAATTTGAGCAAATCCAATTTGGCAATCGGTTGCGCCGACACATGATACAGCCCATGCAATTCCGGATGCGGCAGCACATAATCCTTGATCACGCGCGCGAGTTCCACCGACGGCAATCCGGAATAGATCGCTTTGGAGAACCCCTGCACCGTGCCCTGCTGCGACAAAAACCATTCCAACAATCCATGATGGGAATTCAATTCGTGTCCAATCCCGGACGTACGCACCGTGATAGCGTGGACGTGATGATGCAACTCGCCGATGTATTTTGATTTGCCATACAAATCTTCGGCGTCGGCCACATCGGATTCGCGGTAATTGCCTTGGCGTCCGGAAAATACACAATCGGAACTCAGTTGGATCAATCGCGCCCCGAGCAACTCGCACAATCCCACCAATCGATGTGGGAACATGGCGTTAATGGGGAGCACAACGAGCGGATCATTCGCGGTGACGAGTTGTTTAATCAGTCCGGTACAATTAATAACGACATCGGGCCGCACGCGATTCATGACCGCGACGAGATCTTCCGTTCGCAAGACATCGATCCCACTCACGAGGCGCGCGTGATGGCGTTCGGGGAAAAATTGCAACGCGCTCTTCTGGCGCAATGTGCCCCAGACTTCGTGTGACGAATCTTTCGCAAAAACTTTCAGCATGGCATTGCCCAACATGCCGGTGACACCAAGAATCAGGATGCGCATTCAATTATCCTGCCTTTCTCCGCTATTCGTTGCTCCAAAATTTCCACCAGATGTTGTGCCTGTTGCCGCATCTCGAAATGTTCCAGAAAATAGCGCTGGCCCGCAACACCCATCTGCTCACGTTCCGCCGCCGACATACCGTACATTTTTTTGATACGATCAACTAACGCCGGTGCATTTCCCGCCGCACATGCCAATCCCGCGCCGGCCTCGATCACCACACGGGCACCCTCACCATTTAACGCTGCGATGATGGGACGACCCGCCGCCAGATACGACTGCACCTTGCTGGGGATGGTGTACGCAAAAATTTCTTCCGCGGTGAGGGTCACCAGCAAACCGGCGGCATGTCGGTAAATTTCCGGCATCGCGCTCGATGGAAACCGCCCCGCCAATATCACGTTGTCCAGCTGACGTTCAATCTTTTGCTGCCGCACCCACTCCAACCTCCTGCCCCTCCCCCCCAGCACCAC